>Ga0209611_10008878_pt1 | contig 15473 bp, 17 predicted proteins | sample S1TSphgellanicum_3_FD_187693 | JGI IMG/M metagenome (GOLD analysis project Ga0209611, IMG submission 187693) | Host-associated microbial communities from peat moss isolated from Minnesota, USA - S1T2_Fc - Sphagnum magellanicum MG (SPAdes) (version 2) | ecosystem: Host-associated > Plants > Peat...
ACAAATTTATGCCATAATTTTTGGATCTATATAATTGTTAGTTTTACATACTATTTGTATTTCCAACCATTTTTGTTCAACTTTGGCCCAAAATAAAAACAAACTTCAATGAACGTTGTATGTGCATTTGAGAGGTACACCAAACATAAACCTTCATTGCACAAACCTTGGTTGACATTGAACCACTCTACATCATAAACAACCACAACCATCTTTTTCACCCAAAGCCTACAATCGAACAATCATTATCCAGAAAATTTTGTTAAACATTTTCATGATGTAAGCTTGGAATTTTTTACATGTAAAAAATCTCTAACAAGGTCATTAATGGTGTGTGTCAACTAGTAACAAACATTACAATAATAAATTTAAAATGTATAAGGAAAAATGTCACGTATAAATGTAGTAACGACATACAAGCATCAAACTTTTATTATTTAGTTAAAGGATTAAGTTTAGCTTAATTAGACCTAATCCTAATTAATTAGGTTAATCCAATTAAACATTCAATTTAATTACAGACTGATTTTAGGTGAACATGTTTGAACTTTTTCGCGTTTGGGATATAATCCCTTGTTGTGTGATCTCAAAGCACTAGATTTCAAGACATTGTTTCCTTGCATTGCAATTTTATGTGTTATTATAGTTTTCATTTGCATATCTTGTGTGGTTTTAATTTTTTCTATGTTCTAGGCTTGGATTCCTACATTCTATTGTTTGTAGGTGAGGTTTTTTTTAATCATGAAAATTGACAACTAGTTTGTGTTGGTGTAACAATTAGTTTTATTTAACATTATTTATGTTTTGCATGAATTTTTGTTACAACTACTATTGTGGTTGTGTGGCGAATGTATATTTGGTGTATGAGTTTGTAATTAAAGGCACACCTTCAAGATTTGAACCTTAGTAAGGCACAAGTACCTTGGAATGAAAAAATCTTAAATTGGTGTAGCTAGATTGATAATGCGTGGCAGTGCATGCCTGTGTGTGGCAGTGCATGTTTATGCTTGTAGTTAGTTTTGGAATGTGATCTTCAACTACCCCATTAGGTTTCCACAACTATTTAACAAGTTATAACGTGATTGTGGTGTGCGGCTAATGGTAACATTAACATGAGCAAGTGGGAATGAGGAGCGCCACTGCTTGCAAGCACCATGAGCATCAAATTCCCGGACCTTTGTTCTCCATCACAAACCAAAAAACATGGGACAACAAAACGCACCCCCCTATTGGAACGAAAAGAGGGGCGGGGAGGGCCTGCCCTTGGTCTTCTTTTCGTGGTGTAAGGAGAATCTTGTTATAAACAAAAGAACAAGGGCAACAAGGAGACAAGCTTCCATCGTGGTTTTGTTGGTGGGTGGTGGCACCTATAATAGAGGAGAAAAATAAAAAGAAAAGGAAGAAAAGAAGAAAAAAAGAAGAAGAAGGAGAATAAAAGGAAGAGAATAAGAAGATAAGAAGAAGAAGGAGAATAAAAGGAAGAGAATAAGAAGATAAGAAGAAGAAGAAGAATAAGAGGAAGAGGGCAAAAAAAAGGGAGGTGAGTGGGCAAGAACATGGAAATTCGTTCTACCATTTGTTCAAGCTTTTTGAACCTACCAAGTTCAGTAAGGCTCAAAGGTTTGTGTTGTTCGAGGGAGGTGCAAAATAAGGTGGTTTGAATGGGTCCAATCCAGGCCTCCTTTTTATTTTTCATTTTTTTTTCTAATTTTTCAAAGTTAGGGTGTAGTTCAACATTAATCCAAACCTACCAACAATTTTATTTTTATCTTTGGTTTTTCATCCATGTGGAGGACTTTTCATCCATAATTTGGATGAATTTTTTATCCATCAATTTTCATCCATCTAGATGACAAATGAGGGTTGGTGGCTAAACAACATACTAATGACCGTGCACTAGAAACGTTGCCCTTTAAAATCGAACAATTTGTACATTTTGAGGCCTATGATTGGACAGGGATACTAAATTTCAAAATTCAAAATTAATTTTGGAATTAATTACGAATTTTGTCGAAAATTTATAACTTTTTCATACAGAGTCCAAATTGGGTGATTTTTATGTCATTGGTTTTCCAAAGATTTTAAAATTATAGGAAAAACTTGCAAACAATATTTGGAGACAAAAGTTTCTGAGGTCCAGAGGCTATTTTCCCTATTTCTTGAATTAATATCCATTAATTTTGGGGAAATTCCTCTCTTTTGCATTTAGAGGCAGATTTTTGTGTCGTTTTTGTTGGTGTGATCTTGAGAAGGAGGCCTCACGTGTGGGAAAATTCAACATGTTTGGAGTTTGGAAAGTTTTGGAATTGCAAATTAGATGTGTTAACAATTATAACACTTGAGTTTTTTCTTTGTTGATACATTTCATTTATCCCTACTCATAGGTGGGGGAGGGCTAACCCATGAAAAATAATTCATATTAGAATTCTTGTTGTAATTTTAGAGTGGAAATTACAAAAAGTGGGGGTTGTGTTGTATGAAGGTTACCCCACTTTTGTGTCATTAGGATTACACCTATGTTCCTATTTCTATGTTGGTTGGGTTGTGGAATGCCTAAACATAGAAATTATGGTTTAGTGGGGGATAAATTGTTATTTTGTGGTGTTGTTAAATTCAAGGCTATTGGGGTGAAATCAGAGTAATGACTAATAGACCTTTATGGTGGTGAAATTGAGTTGATGGCTAGTAGATCACATTTGTCATTTTCATAGTTGCAAAGGCCCCAAGTGCCTTTTGGCCTTGTGGAATGTTTTTATGGATGTAGGTGCCTTAGCCATACAAGTGTAGCATCCTTGTGTTACCATGCAACTAGAATTTGGGGGGTTAATAATAAGCCACAACACACTCAACATCCCTATAGGATTAGTTAAGCCATAAGTACATCAACCTTGTGTTATGGTGGTTTTAAGGTTGTTTACCCATATTAAAGTTAAGGTTCACCATGGACAACATTCAAGTTTTTGAGACAAGGAACAAGTTCATTAGTGGATGCACAAGGTGAAGGGTGAGGTTTATACCACCCATGCCACTTGTAGTGTTAATGGAGGATGATTCCTTGGATTTTTACCTTTGAAAACAATTTCTACACCATTGTTGTATGACATGGAGGACACGTATGGTGCTTCCAAAGTACACTGCCCATATTCGAGAGCTATTGGCACCATCAAACTAAATGATTTCATTCAAAAGTTCAATACTTGGTGTGATATGCAACAATTACGAAATCCACATTTGCTTACCCCTTTCCTTACGTGGAAAGGTTTGTTTCAACATTTGGAAGGGCCACCCATGGATGATTACCATGTGTTCTGCTAAGTCCATGATGTTGAGATTGAAAAGTGGTGTGCTTATTGGTCACCCCATTATTTTTCTATCACCATGGGGTAGACTATTACTTTTAATTGTGTGACAATGCATTAAACAATTATTTTAGGAGTAGCACTTTAGCTCCTTCCACCCATAATGTAACAACATCAAACATTCTTTCTAGGAGTAGCATTAAAACTCCTTCCACCCCTAGTGCTATTACAACTATCGCTTGAATTTTGTTTATTTTCAACCTAGTTACATAATTTTTTAAGGAGTGGGACACAAATTATCAAGGGGTGAGGACTAAAAAACTTTACACTTTGCAAGAGTTTCAACCCAAACCTCATGAAAGTTTACAAAAGACCTATGCTTGTATGTAGCGGTTGATCATAGTGACTCAAGGAGTCACATAAACCCATGTTCTTTAGTTTTGGTATAGGATTTTAGATAAGGATTTCAAGTGTTGAGTGAAGGACATTATCTTGAGTTAGCCCACACAACCAACCTTGGTTTATGTGTTCCAAGTTTCGAAACACATTGAGTTGAACATGATTGAAAAGAAGGTGGTTATTCTTGGGTTCAACAAAGAAACCCCAAAAACCCCTTCGACACCATCTACCCGACAAGCACATGGTTAGCTTACTAACGCTTCACCACAAAAGGCCGAGGGGCCTAAACAAGAATCTAGAAGTGGTTCATCATCATATTTTGTAGAATAGGAGGGAGAGAATAAAGATTGGAGATGTGGTGGGCTTCCTCACAAGAGAGATTGTCTTAATCCACCTTGACCTACCACTAGCAATCCCAATTCTAGCCAACCTTGTGCTCATTGCAAGGTTTATGGTCATGACATTAACCATTTCTTTACATTGCATCTTAAACTTTGACAGGTTTAGCCCCAAGCAAATAATGTGGGGAAACCCCAAAGTTTTGGAAAGATTATTAATGGGTTTTTCTACTCCCATCAAGGTTATTTTACTTTTGAATTCTTTAGCAACAAGTTTTGAAAACAACAATAGGCACATACTATACATTAATAAAATTTAAACTAACTACAAATCCTAAATTAACATGTACACAAATTGATCAAAGCTTGAAGGAAGTTGGTTTATAAAATGATTCATGTTCCATAAATGAAGGTTGAAACACGTAATTCGAAATGAAAATCCAAAAGCTCCTTAACAAGTATGTTCTCCTAGTCTTAAACTAACTATTTCAAAAACACAATAATCATAATTAACCATTATAAATGGTCATTAGCCAATACCCCGACTAATAATCCAAATTTAAAAAAATTACACCCATTACTAAAAATTTTGGGTTTTGCAACTGTTGTTTGCAATTAAAATTCAATTACATGTGACACATGCAACTGTAAATTTAATTCTGTCACATTCGTTGGGGTAGGCATATCCATGATGATATTGATTTTCCTCAGGTCAACCAAGAATCCATCCTCACATACAATGTGCCCTAGTAACATTCCTAAGTTAACACAAAATGCACATTTTTTTGGATTGAGACTTATACCATTATTTCTACATTGAGTTATACATTTCTTAAAATCATTCAAATTCTCCTCTTTCTATCCATAGACACTGAAATCATCTAGAAAGACTTGCATGAAATTGTTAAAATATTCTTTGAAAGTCTATGTAATTACTTTTTGAAAAGTGGCTAGAGCGTTACACAATCCAAATGGCATACCATTATAGGCATATGCCCCCATTTAGAGATAAAAGATGTTTTGTATTTATTTTTTTTAGCCATTTTCACTTGATTGTAACCACTATACCCATCCATAGAAGAGCACATTTCATGTCTAACCATTGTGTCCAAAACTGAATCCAAAAATAGTAATGGAAATGGATCTTTCTTGGTTTTTGAATTCAACTTTCCATAATTTACACAAATGCATAATTTGTCATTTTTCTTTGGTACAATTACTAGGGGTGATAACCATTGGGTAGTTTCAATAGGGAAAACAAAATGTGTGTCCAATAGTTTATCAAGATCTTTTCTTACTTTTTGTGCATAATTATGATTTATTCAATAGGGTCATTTGATTGGATGTACATACAATCAATTTGATTTTTGTGTTTGCAAATTGATCTTGGAATTCCTTTTAGTTCTTTATAATTCCATGCAAATACATCCTTAAATTTTTTCAACAATTGTTTAATTTTCCCTTGGAACTATTATGGTCAGGCAACACCTACAAGCACTATGCGAGGTTCTTCACTAGTGCCCAAATTTAATTTGCTTAATTGTTCATTAGCCATAAGTGTCCATCCTGTAATTTGTTTGTTTTTAATTGTAATATCAGCAAATTCATCAATGTTCAATGTTTTTCTAGGTTCATGCTGATAATACTAGAAAGGATAATTAATATCATCTTTAGGTTGCACCATTCCTACATATACTTTGGGTAGGAATTTTAATTCTTCTAGACTTACTTCTCCAATAGGCCACAACTTTGGTACAACATGGCATAAATTTCCTTGTCTCCATTCATCAATCCTCCCTCCCCGTCATAAGTATCATTAAGATTACAAGGTCTTTGGGAAGGATGTACAATTACTCGTTTCTTTGTACTCAACGTCACTCTGTTGGTATCAACAATGATTATTAAAATGTTATCACCCCAATCATGATGAGCTTTAGCTTGCTTTAACCATGGTCTTCCTAAAAACATCCAATAAGCCTTTGGAGTATCATCCATCTACAACATTGTCATTGAGATTTTGAATGTACATCTTGCTAAGTCAATTTTGAACTTTCGTAATAACCTTATTAGTTGTACCTTCCTTTGATCTACCATTTTTGCCATAAATGGTGTTGAATAAGGTTTCTTCAAACCTAATTTCCTCCGCAGCTGTTTAAAAATAATATTTATTCTCAATCCACTGTTGAGTAGAACATCCATGATTTCATAGTTTCCAATGCATACTTGTACAACAGGCATAACTTCATCAAAATCATTTTTGTGGTGTGTACCAACTTTACACAGATCCGATACATGTTCATCTTGCATCCTTAAGATCACTATATATATGTTGCTATAAGTGATCAAAAGCTTGCAATAAATATAATTCTTGGTGCAAAAATGTCAAACTCGGTTTATCAACCTGATGCAACATGACTTCCAATGATAATTTAAATTGGACAATAAAGGCCTTGGCATCATTGATCATTATTGTGAACCTTTAGAATAATGATTGGATTTAAAATCATTGATCCAAATGTTTCAGGAATTGGAACATTGTACCATGAAATATCAAGCCAACAAAACGTAAGATTGTGAATGCATTGTCAAAACAAAGAATCCTGCACTATGCTCATTACAGTAGTGAATAGACTAACAAACTATTTTTGAGTCCTATGGATGCAACATGGATGACAGCAGAAGCAGATTACAAATGGTTCTCTTCTTGCATCCTCATGTTGCAAAGTCCAAATTCTATATGCAACATCCTTTTTTTTGTTCATGCAGATACAATCCAGAGAATGTGTAAGAACCTGCTACTGTCCAACAAGGACAGAGAAAAAGAGATCTGTGAAGCATGAAGATTCAACCATTTCTTGAATCCTTCAAGGTCAAATCATACAACTTTGTGAAGTTCTGGAATAAGGTCAAATCCTGTTGGAGCAGTATACACAAGAATTAGGTCCAAGGGAACAACTGAATTAGGTTGTGTAAGAATGGAGAAGTCAACTCATCCTTTAGTTATTTCTGGTTCATCAGCCTTCTACCCAGCACAGCTTTCTTGTCTAGTATATCTACCCTGGTCTCTCAGATCCGAAATCTTGAACAAACTGTGGAGATTACTGTACCTTTGTTGAGCACTTGAAGAAGCTCCATCAGAATGAATAATAGGCTCCATATCTACGCCCACCAACTCACACCTATCAGGTCGCCCCCGTAGTATTGTGTCAGAGAGCTCGCAAATATTTGTCATCTTGTGGTTGATGTAGAGTTTCATTTCATATATCTGCAATAGCTTTTTCATCAGACTTTTCTTCTTTGGACGTACAACCTGGGTTAACTCACATACATCCCGTTCTGCTCGAAATTCATACAATGAGTTTTCGTTTTCGTCCAAACCATCCCAGGTTCCTTCAACCTTTGCACACACTGTGCTGCACATGCCAGTATTCACGTACGTGCTCCGCTTGTTGCCTTGGGTGTCCTTGATGTCTGTGGGAGAATCCTGGTACACAAATTCATATGATAATTGACACGTTTCACCTCTGTTACTGGTGTCTAGTGCCAGAAATCCACCACGTATATGCTCAGTTGGAGTTTCCATGCTATTTTCATGAACTGTAGTTTTACTTTCTGTGGGTTTGCCGAATGTTATCCCTCCTTGCACGACAGCTGCTGTCAAACTCACATTCCTTCTGCGCTCCCAAGTTCCTGAAGCAGTCTGAGTATTTGTCCTGTCCGTTCTTGTTGTCACTTCTATGTCTGACAAAACTTCATGTACAAGTTGAGCAGCACCACCATGTGCCGAATTCAGGGATACACTTAGGCGCCTCTGAAACCAACCAAAACGACTATTGTTGACATCTTCATGACCTGGTTTTGCTGACTAATGTCAAAACTCACAGACATGTGGGTTGTCAACAGTTTTGTCTCCCCTTCTTTTTGGAATGTTAATGTTAACCTTGGGTTGATGTTCACCGTCTTTAAATCTTGATCATCTGGATCTATATTTCTTCCATTTTCTTCCCAATGACAATCTGAAGGTTGGTATTTTGGATGAACTCTCACAACTACCGTCTTCAAGTGTGTTTCTTCAGATGGATTTCCTGACCCATCACGACTTGATGACCTGTTATCATCCCCTCCATTAGGATCGGTGCCTCCTTCACCACGTTCACCAGGAGCATCTCCACCTCCACTCCCTCCACTAGTACTCTCCTTGCCCCCATGTTCGCCTTCATCACCCTTAGAATAAAAAACTTGAGAAAGAGACGACACCCACACCCCCAACCCCCAGATTCCTGTACTGGGATCCTTCACACTTTTAGCATGGCCTTCACCATCCTTCCCCCCAACTTCATGGACATTTTCATGATCCTGGTTATGGTAATCCTTTTCGCCACCAATGTTTCTCCCTCCACCTTCACTAGGAGTGTCCCCCTGTCCACAATTCCTCTTCCCCTCTGCACTAGTGCTCTCCCTACCTTCATGATGTCCTTCACCGGACGCCATACTAGCTCTTGGCATATCTTCATGATCATGCTTCTGAGCAAACCCTCGACCACCAATGTTTGTCCATGGAGTAGCACTTCCTCCATCTCCAATAGTGTCCTCATCAGCCTCACCATGATGGGATATACAACCCACCCCATGTTTACCAACACATCCTACGAAAACATCCCACAAGAAGTTTAAAGATGGTCCTCTACTCCACTCAGCCTTTTCAGAAGTTTCGGCTTTGACCCCAATCTTGTCCTTCCCACTGGGCATGCCTAACCAAGTTGAGCCTCGTTGCAAACAATCATGGATTGCCATAGCATTCAATTGAAGGAGACTTCTTGTCATGAAAAAAAATGCAAATACCATCAACATACTCCAGTATGAAGCATCTGAAGCCATGGGCCCAAGAGAAGAAGGAAAGGAATCGTTATTGGGAATTAAAATTGGCTCATAAAATGAACTTCCATCTTGGAGGGCTTCACTCCATAGTTGTCCCCACTCAAGTTGGTTGATTTTCTCGATTGTGATCAAATTTTCTCTGGACAAATACATTGTTGCAAAATCAAGTCCCACTCCCACAACTTTGGCCATGCTTTTGGCATTCCCAAACAGAAATTGTATCCTTTGTTCAGGCACTTGAACCTTGCAAGTAACAATTATTCCTCCAATAGAGTCTTGAAGCACTGACTCCAGCGATGGCAAGTGATCATGTTGTTGAATGCGAAAGCTTCCAGTTATGGTTTGCAAATTAGAAGAGAACCTGTTCAATAAGGAATCCAAATCTGCAGAAATTGGGCTCATCCAGTGTTCCTAACACAAACAAGCCAAACAATCAACAAATTGTCAGTTTGAATCCTGCTGTTGTTCCTCCCACAAAGATTGTGTTTTTAACTCTAGGTGAAGATGGATACTGACAGCAAACAAGTATTTGGCATAAAATTTGGCAATGAGATTTATAGGCACAAATTTGTCATGTTGATGAAGAAGAACTATGTCATCCTGTGCTTACTAAGTATCCAACCTGAACACACACAATTCAAATACAGGCAGATACAAGGACAAAAATCGGTTGCACATACATGACTGCCGCATTATTTTAACTAAGTTTGCTATAATAGATTAGACCTATACAATCGTCTTTGCAATTTTAGCCCAAAAACTACTTAACAACTCAAGACTAAGGGGACCAAATGTGTCCTTCCTACCTATATTGTATCCTAGAAAATATCAGCATGCAGTGCTTAAGAGGTGGCCACGAGTCATAGGAATGTTGAACTTGATGTGTTTGCCAGTTTTGGGCAGTTCTTGGATTTACTTTTTCCTTGATATGGAGTTCTGGGTTTTGAAATTTTGAAAATAACAAACCTCAGTTCCAGGGTTTTTTTTAAAAAAAATTCAGAGTAAAGTAACTGCCGGTTCCAGGTTTTTGAAAATTTTCAAAGAACCAGTGGTTTCAGGGTACGTTCTTGAACTGGTTCTTTGAATTTTTTTAGAACTGCAGTTATAAAGTCCAAACTGGTTAAACCCTTCACCAATCAATTTCTATAGTTGTGAATCAAACAAACCACATGTTGTTTACCAATGATTTCACAAGACTTCTCAGCATCAGGGCCTTTAAAAAATTTAGTTCCTGCTCCACATCCTTGCAAGCTTGGACAAAAGCACTCACCTCGTGCTGAGCTTGGCGTAGAGACTTCAATAGCAAAGAGTAGCTTGCATGCCCTTTATATGGAGGCTTCCACAGTTCAGGATGAAGCCCCGGACCAGCATGCTCCCTTGGCATGTTCAAGCTCCTTACTGCCCTTTCCTGCCATACTGCCTTTTTCTCCCAGTTTGAAAATGGTTGTGTACCCTGTTTGCACCATTGAACAAAGTCAGCACAAAGTCAGCACATGTTTCCCTTGTATAACTGAGAACCCAGTGTTTCAGTGACAGGTTTAGGATGCCACCTTCTGAAGACAGACAGCTAGTGCTATTGTCAAATTGCAATCCCCTTTTCCTGGGAACACCCTTACTTTTGTTCGGCAGACTAAGGACTAAGACTAGATATCCAAACCCTTGAAACCCTCTTCACTATGAGTGCAGTATTAGGTGATGCCCTCCCATGATGCATACTGCACACCACAAACACCCCTCCAATATGACCCTATTGGTGTCACACTGTAGTGTGGGGAAAAGCCCCAGGGTGGGTACTCCAAAATCAAGGGGCCTAGGACGATGTGATAGCCAAGTCCGGCCCTGCATCTTGGGAATGTCCCCCATCCATAGCTCTTGTCCATCATAAAACATGAGGCAAACCTTATCATAAGCCAAAACATACATAAAGCCCTGGCCATGAAAAGCACACGAATGTGGGCAGGAAGTACAAGCAATTATTGCCCTCCCACTGCGTGCAAGGGAAATTTCGAATTTCATGGGGATTTCATGCTTTTTCATGGGGATTTTGCGATTCTTCATCCACTGGTGGACATGGGCACGGGCTTTATGCTGTGTAAAGCCCTTGAAGGAGGGCTAAGCAGACACATGAGATCCACGTCATGCAAGTTTCTTATTTCCACACAGCCCTCCTCCTAGGGGTTTACCCCACACTTAAATCACAAGGTGGTGAGAATGGGAGGGATCTTATGCTTACTATAGAGGAGAGGGAGGGACATAACATCCCACCCACTCCTAAATAGTAGACATAAGAACCTCCATCTTTTCTAGGAGGGGTATTGAGGGATATAAGTGCCCTCCAAATACACCCGTCAATTCTCCAAGTGCTTAATGTTTTAGAAGAAAATCAGTTTTAGAAGTACATGGACTCTTCTAACCTTCTAGCCTTTTAGTGTAATTAAATTCAGTTTGACCTACTTCCTGATTGACTCTCTCAGTTTTCTAAAATTGTTTCTGTGAAAAGACATCATCCGGGTGCAATTGGAGAAACTTTACCTCAACAAAACGGGACTCGGGATTGCACAGGAAAAGAGAACAACTATCATCAACTCTCCCATCTTTGTCTAGTTCCCGATCGTCATCAACCAATTGTCCTGCATACACAACAATTTGTACCACATTCCGTACAAACTCCTCAGCCCTTGACATTGTCGCCCAATCTGGAGTAGAGCTCCTCGGTAGCCTAGTGTTTGTGACAATTCCCTTGGCCTCCATAACCAAGCTCTTTATCACATCGCCTCCAAACTCATGCCCTACCAGCACAACAGGACCCTGCCTGCCTAGCCCCCAATCGTCCCTGCACAACACAAAAGAGCAGCTTCTGCTGACTGAGACAGAGAGATACACATACACATATATACACACAGAGGAGAACTGAAAAAGGATCCGGGCTGCAATCACTTAGGTTGCTACTGGTGAAGTGACAGGAGATTTTATTATACCTGCGGAAAAGACTGTCACAAAGCTCATGGGCAATGACATCAGCAATTTCCTGCTTAGGAATGTCCTTTTTCCGCAAGATTACATCGTCATATGAGACGGACAGTATTCGCACACGCTTCAAGTCAGCGGCAACCCAGTCCTCAGGCCAGCAGACAGCAGGGTTGTCGCGTTGCATCCATGTTCTTCTCCATCCGCATGCGCTTAACTCATCATTCCAAAGGCTCCCGTGGACAAACAAAACGTCCAACGTTTTCGTTCCATCGATGATCTTGTCCACCACTGGTTGCGACGATAGGTGATGCACTCAAACGCTCATGGAAGCAATTAGATCGGCCTGCATGGCAATCGGTAGAACATGGAGAGCAATATGACTATGTTATATACCAGCCACACCGAAAGTTGAGCAGGCTCTGGAAGCAACTCAACACGACCACGGTTTCAAACCTTACAGCTTGACAAGAGCGCATCACCCCGCGCAGCCAGATGAAACGAACTTGCAATCTAACTGCTTCACAGGAGGACCAGGGTTTAGTTCACAACTCACTGTTATGTCCATCGTGGGCAAGCAAAACTTGCAGACCCAGGCACGAAATAGTAAACCACTCTTTGATGGACTGTTGCAGTCGCAGTGAAACGCCTCAAATCTGTTGCGCGCTACCGGATGGAGCTCCAAAAGTCGGCCAAAGTGTAGAGCCGATGGCGGTTTTTCCCATGGGTACTACCGAAGCCTCTCAAAATCCGTCAAGATATTATAACTCTATAACTAATCTCAAGTTTAACAAAAGCCAAAATATCATCTTTCAAAAAAAATCCTGATATCAAAATAGACCTATTACCTAGGGGCCAAAACCCCTTAAGCTACTTACTCTATAATGAAACCAAACACAATACCCTTGCCATGGTAGGCAAGGACAACAAAGTGCACAAGTAATGTGTTAGAACCAAGTCTGTAAATAGCTATGAGACATTGATTATTAGTTCACTCAAGATAACTATAAAAAAAAGAAAATTCAGACCACCAAATGCATCACTCCCATTGGACCTGAAAAACAAATTTTGAGGCCTACACACAACCTTATTCTGCTGAACATTAAAATAATGGTCTTTTATAGCATTTCCATTGGTCCTTTTTAAATTCTCACAAAACATACAAAACCCTATTACGCATTTAACTATAAGTTCACTCAAGTTATAAATAACTAATAGAAAAAATTCAGACCACCAATCCAGCAATTTCATTGTCATAACATTTTTTTCTGCGCACCTAATGCCTATTCAACACCATCTGTGTATTATTAGTAGACTAATATTATAACCCATGTCTGTGTGTTAAAAACCAAACCAAAACCCACACTGCAAGTTCTCTTTCAAAAATTGAAATCAGAAAACACTGGTCGGCACACAATTAATGGTCTCTTTAAGCTTTTTCAAGGGTTTGGATTGTAGACCATTCCGTAACTTCAGAGCATCTACACTCACACCCCCTATTTGGGGCCTCTATTGATGTTTATCACATTCAACATACATTGTTATTTATTCACATCCTCATCGTTTTACAAGGGTGAAATTTTTCATTTTTCTGACCTAAAGAATACAATTTCGACATAAGTAAAGAGCTTTTTCTGAAAAAGGTGGCCTAAATCGCCATATTTCAAAAAATACTTGAATGAAATTGCCAGATTTCTACAATTGGTTCCAGCAGGTAGCCCCTATATAAAAGGATTTCTTAAAATTTTCACTCATCTCGAACCTCCAATTCCAGTACCTGCTAGTTCTTACTTTTGACAGATGGAACCTCAGATCAAGTCCTATGGCTTCGTTTATCCACATGTAACCATGATTAGAGATTGTGTAAGTACCAGTATCCTACAACTAATTCAGAAATCACCACTTGACTAAATAAAAGACCATAACCTATATATGACCTTTTCAGCAAATTGCCTAGAAAACCATTAAAGGTAATACTTCAATTAGGTGCATTTTGCAAGCATCCATTGAAAATTTCCTTATGAGTTACATCATCATCTAACTACTTCACTACCTATGTAAGTAGAAAAGTATCATAGGTAAATAGGTAGGTAATGTAAGTGGTTATCATGTAGGTAGGTAAGTAAGAGGTGGCTACTATAAGTAGGGAGAGGCATGTGGATGGTTACAGACCTTCTACCACTACAAAGTTAACTACTTAGAGTTGTCACAACCCGAGGATGAAAAAAAATAGTTAACTTAGAGATTGTCACAACCCGAGGATGGAAAAAGAATAATTGACTTAGAGGTTGTCACAACTCGAGGATGAAAAAAAATAGCTAACTTAGAGGTTGTCACAACCCGAGGATGAAAAAAAATAGTTAACTTAGAGGTTGTCACAACCTGAGGATGAAAAAAAATAGTTAACTTAGAGGTTGTCACAACCCGACGATGAAAAAAAATAGTTAACTTAGAGGTTGTCACAACCCGAATATGAAAAAAAATAGTTAAAATAGTTAACTTTGTAGTGGTAGAAGGTCTGGATGGTTAGTAGATAGCTAACCACTGTGATTAAGTAAGTGTCCAGAAATGCATCAAAAAAGTGTTTCCTGTTCACACACCATCCATCCTGCATGTTGAGCTGCTGGTTGCTGGTTCACTCTGGCATATCATTTGATGGAGCAAAACCTAAGTTTGAAACTCTGTGAAAATTCACCTATGTAATGGGTCAGGGTTCGTCCACTAGATCCTAGGGACAAGGATGTGGGGAGGAGACTGGTTGAAAAACCAACTGGTTGCAACCACGTCAAATGGCAAAAGTGTGGATTTCTCAAGTTTGAAATCTTGGGTTTATGGACAGCTTATGAATCAACAAATTGCAGGAAATTGTCAGTTGTAGTTTGTATACTATGAAGCTCTGAAAAGAATGCCAAGAAGCAAAGTTGCATTCCCTTTCAGTCATGATAAATCACCCTTGGCGTTTGGGGGTGGAGATTACATGGGCACCATCAATGCAAGTATCAAAATAGGTCCATAAAAAATGCTTGGAAAATTATAAGTACATTTCAGATGTGTAACTTAGGCATAGGAAAGAGAGGCCCGTCTCAAATCAAAAGCCTTTTGGACCTCATTAGGAGAGGCCTTGGAATCTTTTTCCATTATGGTTCCAAGGCTAAGGCATAGGAAAGAGAGGCCCATCTCAAATCAAAAGCTTTTTGGAACTCACGACCAGAGGCCTTGGAATCTTTTTGGTTATGATTTCAAGTCCAAATAAGATGCCAGGTTTCATATCATCTCGTGATAAGAGGCCTTGGAATCTTTTTGGTTATGGTTTGAAGGCCAAATAAGATGCCAGCTTTTATATTGTCTCATGACAAGAGGCCTTGGAACCTTTTCTTAACTAAATTGTTGTTTTGACCATTGTAAGGTATGATTGTCAACTTACAAAATAATGTAAAAGAAAACCCAACATAACAATGAGTTTTCTGTAAAAGAAAGAAAACATAACAGCAAGCAAGGCAAGCAACTTGGGTTTAATGTAGGATGAAATTTTTGAATAGGGTGTGAAACTATTTTTACCTGGACTACCAATGGTGGCAAAACTAGTTTCACC
>Ga0209611_10008879_pt1 | contig 15469 bp, 13 predicted proteins | sample S1TSphgellanicum_3_FD_187693 | JGI IMG/M metagenome (GOLD analysis project Ga0209611, IMG submission 187693) | Host-associated microbial communities from peat moss isolated from Minnesota, USA - S1T2_Fc - Sphagnum magellanicum MG (SPAdes) (version 2) | ecosystem: Host-associated > Plants > Peat...
CCCCCCCCTCCCCCCCCCATAATTGATGATTTTAAAATTTCAAAATATTCGTAACTGGACCCAACCTCGGAGAATAATAGTGCAAGAACATGTTTCTCAAAAACCACCCCCCCCTCTTAGGGTTTCTTTGACTTGGAAGTGTGCAATTTTTTTAAATCTCCTTAAAAATAAATGAATCAAACCCAAGTAATTCTTTGAATTTTTTATTTTCAATTACTCGGACTTGACTATTACCTCGAAGAAGAAGAAGGAAAAAAAAAAAACCCCACCCTACAATGGTAATGGCCTTTCTTCTTTTTTTTCTTTTTTTTTTGGCTATGGCAATTGGTGTTTGGTTCACTCAAAAGGCATGTGGTGGGGCCTTTACCAAAATCAAGAGCATTAATTGCCATAAAACTCTAACTTTCAAAGTTGGTTTTCTCAAAATGGTATATATAAAAAGCCATGCATGTGATTCTAGTCAAAAAAGGTGTGTTTGGAAATGTGTGTGTGTGTGTGTGTGTGTATGTTTGTCTAACAAAGTTTCTTCCATGGTTCACCTGAAATTGGGGCCTTCTTTTTAAACTAAGAACATAACATAATACACCTTCGAAAGTACTTCCTTCCAAGTTTCCAAGTTCCCCAATGATGGACATAATTTTTTACTTATGAGAAACCATTGTAAAGTGGAGTTACTTTGTGAGTAGAATGTCTACTTTTGTCATCATGGTGGCAAAAAGAGTTGTATATAGTAAAGGGGGGCCAAGCATCCAATGAAGAGATTTTTGGGTGGTATTCGGCCAATATGGATATGGCAAGAAAAGGGCGGTCAAGGTGACTTGAAGTTCGTTGGAGATGGAGTTGCACCGTGGTTGCTTGCTTTGTCATGCATGCACTTGAGAGATCCAACAAACAAAATTGTGACACAAAAGAAGCACCTTTTTTTGTGCACCCTTTTGTGCATTTGGTCGGGGTTTTGAAATTTTTCTCAAGTTCAAAAGAACATATGTTACTAAAAGACAAGCCCGCATTTGCAATACTCAAGTAAGTGGCCATGGTCCATGGATGACACCAACAACACACCTCCATCATTTTGTTCAGCTACTAATGCTTCATGGCCATTACATCACTTGTTTGAACTTTCATCCTTTACGTGTAGCGGTATGTATGCCCCAAAGGAGTGTAGTGTTTGTTGGCCTTCAAGCCTACCAAGGCAAGGATTATTATGTTCAGATTCATTATAGAGTATATAGTAGCTTAAGGGATTTTGGGCTTGTGTTGAAACTTGAGATTAGTTGTTATAGAGTTCTAATATCTTGAAGGATTTTGGTTTATTTTAGGGATTTTGGGCTTGTGTTGAAACTTGAGATTAGTTGTTATAGAGTTATAATATCTTGAAGGATTTTGGTTTAGGGTTTAGGGATTTTTTTGAAGATTATATTTTTGGATGGTGAAATGTTTGAGTTTTGATCATTTTCTTCTTTTGCCTTAAGATACCCTTTTTATGTAAACTAGTGTGACATGTGCCGATTGGCCCAAGTGTTACCACGTCCTCAACTGATTTTTCCTTTCAAAACCTGGTTTTTTTGGAATTTATTTTGAATTTTCAGTGGCAGAAATCACTTCAAAAAATCAATATCTCCCACATTCTGAATCCAAATCTTACCAAATAAATTCCATTAAATCCAACTCGCCAAGATCTTTCCAAACAACACCAAAGGCACAATCCAATTCTTCCTAAAATTTCAGCTACTATTTAATCTAATTTAATTTTCAGCGAAGAAATCATTCAACATTCAAGAACTTTGAATGGTTCTCACAATTTAATGTAATGAATCAAAGAAAATTGTTCAAAACATGCCATAGAATCCATATTCCTCACTCATATATATATATATATATATATATATATATTCCTTAAAATGAGATTTGCATCCAACCAACTGAATTCTCCACGGTTCAACAAGACTTGAGGACGGGAATTTCGAACAAGAGAGGGAGCCCAAAGGGACACGCATTCCCTTCTGTAAAGATCTATTTGTGCTACTATGCAGCATATGTATGTATCGTATGTATGAAATGATTGAATTGGCTGATTCTGCCTGAAAACTCGGCCGAATCAGCAAGTGTCATTCAGGAGAATCCTCAACTCACATATGGGCCACCACCACCATCGATGCTTTACAAGTTGTTGATGTCAAAGCTGCTGCCTCCTTCACATGAGGTTGGCCAAAAGTGAATTGATGCCACTTGTCCACTCCGATCACAAAATTGCAAAGTTATTCTTCAAATCAAAGAACCTTCGTAGTAGTAATCGAATCAATCACAGAACATACAAGAGCCCTAAAATTAGTACCGACCAAACAAAACCCAAAACCCCCCATGTACATACATAGTAATGTAAAGAGGAAAATCAGAATCAAAATGGGTATTTATTTTTCTTTTAAATTTTTTATTAAAAAAAATTCTCTCTCCTCAAAATTTTAGTAATACCCACCAAGGACAAACAAATGGTGTTTGATCCCAGGTAAGATCCTATATTCATACTAGGGTGGTAGCTCACATACCTACCTATGAATTTTGTTTTAGGGAGGGGGAGGGGAGTAACCCAAAACTTTTCCCAAACATGCACCACTTTCAGCAATGCCATGACAATTGTCAACAAGTGCTAACTAATTTAATGATAATAATAGTAATAATAATAATAATCTTCTTCTTCTTCTTCTTCTTCTTTAAAAAAGATGCATCCTATTTTCAAGTTTTGTACATGAAGACTTGAAAATAGGTTGCATCTTTTCAACCCACCACATTGGTGTTGTGTGTGTGTGTTTGTGTGCTGCTGCTGCTTCATGCACAACAAAGTCTTGAATCTTCTTTCTTGTTTGTGCCCACAGAATTTGTGGAGCTGGGGATCTGAAGCAAGGTGGTCTTTGTTGTAGTACCAATTATCATCATCTTATTATCAACCCATGGATTGGAATGTGCTCAAACAAGCAAGCAATTAGCAGCCAGCAGCTGCATCAGCACAAGAGGAGCAACTACAACTATGTACAAGCAGTTGTAGCACAAGAGGAGGAGGAGGAGTTGTTGTTGTTGTTGTTGGTGTTGGTGTTGTTCATGATGATGATCATGACACGCCACCCAGTTAGAGCGATTTGAGGGATTCAACGCTCTGTTATTGGTGATGATGATGAGAGAACACGACCCAGTTAGAGAGTTTTGAGGGATTCAAAGCTCTGTTGTTGTTGATGATGATCATGATGAAAGAAAACCACCAAGTTTTGAGGTATTCAAAACTCTGTTGTTGTTGTTGTTGTTGATGATGATGATGAGAGAACACCACCCAGTTAGAGAGGTTTGAGGGATTCAAAGCTCTGACAGCAGAGAAGAGTAAGGAGGAGCAGGAAGAGGAGGAGGCGGAGGAGAAGGACGGGTGTGAGTTTGCACTTCTAGAATTGGCAAGGAAGATGATGAATTGGGTAGTCATGCCATGGTCCTTGAAGTCATGGACAAGGTGGTCTTCTTCTTCTTCTTCTTCTTCTTCTTCTTCTCATGTTTCAGTGACTGTGACGGTTTTTCTCTTCGCTTTGTTCAGCTTCCTCCTGTCGTGCACTACACTTTCTCTCTCAGGTAGTGCCTTGGTATCCTTCACCATCTCCAATATGACCGCCTTCTTCATCAACGACGATTTCAGCAACAACCCGATGATCATTGCAGCAAATGCAAGCGACAATATAGCAGCAGCAGCAGCTGCTGCTGTAGGAGGAGGAATTCATCAAGGCAGCAGCTTGAATCTTAGTTACAGCAACTCAACGACGACTGTAACAGAACGCAATCCTTCAATCCAGTCAGTTGTCACAGATGATGATCTACCAGCTGCTCCAGGTTTAATTCATTGGGAAGAAGACAAGTCCAGCCGCCAAGAAGAATCAGAAAGTCTTGGAAGCAACTCCACCACCACAACAACAAAAGCTCAGGTCCTGAGTGCTCCTCCTTCAGTCCTGGAGTCATCATGGGTCCTCACGGCTCTCACTCCTGCAGATCAACAACAACAACGAGTTGTTCTTGACAGCCGAGAAGAATCTGAATCTGGTGATGCATCATATGGAGTTGAAGATCAAAAGAATCTCTCTTGGTCGCCTTCTGTTGTTGTCGTGCTGGGTCCTTCTTCACTTGTGGACGAGACCACGAAGCCGGGTCACATGAACCAAGCAGCAGAAGATGAAGAAGAAGAAGCAGAAGCAGCAGCAACAGCACCAGCACCAGTTTCTCCTACTCCATCTCCTGCAATCTTGCCACTCCCTGAGAACTTCCAGCAGCAGGTGGAGAAGTTCTTGATGCCAATTCTGAGCTACCAGGTGGGTGCTGGCAACCAGCTGATGGAGTACATGTCGGCTGCCATCGTTGCTCGTGCTCTCAACCGCACTCTCTGCCTTCCAGACTTCTTCCCAGGTCCCACCAGACACACAGGTACAACAATACACACAAATCTACACACCCATCTTCTTCTTCTTCTTCTTCTTCTTCTTCTTCTGCTTTGATTTTTCCACCAGAGTTTGGTTGAAGAATCTGATGCTGCAAACCCAGCTTTTGAATCACTTGCCAATTCCATGTTGCTTGCAACAGCAGCAGCATCAGCAGCAGCACAAGTGTGTTGTTTTTGTTACAAAGTTCAAGTCTAGCAATTGGGAGAACTTTCTTTGTTTCATCTTCTTTGTCTTCTCCTTATGGAGTTGGGGATTGATCAGGGATATCAGTCAAGGGAGGAAGAGGAGAAGAGGAACACGGCTGGTTGGCAATGGAGAATCGGTATGACAAGGCAACTTTGTCAAGATTCGTACGTGTTGCATCCAATGACAATTGCTTGAAGCAGTGTCATTCAAAGCTTGATGCACGTTGGCTGCTGAAACCTATGCGTGAGCCCATTCTCAGGGACTGGAAGTCATTGCCCGCAACAAAAGTGCGCCTGCCATCTTCTACTCCCTCAAAACCTTCTTGCACAATTCTTTCTTCCTTCTTGTTGCGAGAAATCATTCTATCTTCTTGCAACAAGAAATTCTTGTTGCTGCAGTTCGATGTCAAGATTGAGGTTCTTCTTGTTGTCTTGATGACAAGCTAAAGGATCCTTGTGAAAAAAGATTCATCAAGGAACAAAGAAAGAAACAGAATCAAGACATTCATTGCACATCAATCATGCATGCAGCAGCAAAGAATGAAAGAAAGAAAAATCCACCAGATCTTCTTGTGAGGGAATGAATAGCCCCTGTGCCAAACAGATGGTCTAGCCTTGCACCAAGATAGATGCATTCCAATGTTCTGTGGAAACCAAAATGCAAACCCAAACAATTGAAAATGAGCAGCAAGCTGATCAAATCTCTGACAATCTCCACAATCATATATTGCAGTTCACAAACTGGGGTCTCACATCCAGAGACAGAGAGAGAGAGAGAGAGAGAGATTCAATTTGGGGATTGATGTATGGTGGTATTTGCATACATTGGCAGGAAGCTCGGAAACTCTCTTCAGATTGGGTGAAGTGGCAGACACCAGGTGACATAGCTGAATCGCTGGGGAGTTCAAATGAACACTGTGTAGGAGTGGGCGGCTTATACCCAGGCCTAAGGTGGAGAGGAGGATTTCTAGCAGTGTCTGCATTTCTGCAACCTTCAAAAGCAGTTGCAACTCTGGTAGATAAACTGCAAGAGTTGGCAATTGGAATCAATGTCCCGTACCTTGCAGTCCACTGGAGGTTTGAGGAATCTGAATGTGGACCTCACAAACTTGGGCTATGCTTTGTTCGCTGTAGTGATGGAGCTGTCATTGACTCTGGCCTGCATCCTGATGCAAAAGAATGGATTGGACTGTCCATAGATCAGTGCAAGGGCAATGGCCATGCCTCGGGCCATTTCCGAGGAGTGGGTCTTGATAAATTCGACGTCTTTGATGCCATCTTTGATCATGCTCAAAAGAACAATGTCAAGACTGTGTACTTGGCCACAGATGGGTGGATCCGAGGTGAACAAGGTGTTGCACTTGTCCAAGAGGTAAAGAATTTGTGATGTAATGTAATGTTGTTGTTCAGACATCATATTTGTTGCAAGTAGACTGCCTGACATGCTTTGATTTTCCAGCTTGGTAAGGAATTTCAGAGGACTCTCAGGTTTGAACTTTTACCACATTCATGCTGACTGGTACTCGAAAAACTCCATGCTACAAATTTGGTGTGCAGGCTGTAGAGGAGTTGAGGAATCGTGGGCTGGCAGTTGTTGGACTGTGGAAGATTAAGAATCTTCCCAACTTTTCAAATGGAAGAACTTTTGACCCTGAGTCAACTCTTGGGGAAATACCGGTAGATCTTCACCCCATCATCTGCATGGCCTGGTGCTGTGTGTTTCCAGATTCAAGGATGTTGGCATCAATCATCTTCACGCCCACTATTATAATCTTCACTTTCTTAATTTGAGTGGAGAATTAACCACTTGGAACCACAAGACAAGAAGGAGAAGGGGAAGAAAAATTAATGTTGAAATTATCATGTCTGTGTTTCAGGTATATAGTCAGCAAATTGCACTGATTGAGCAGGAGATTTGTACCAGATCGACTGTGTTTCTTGGCAGTGGGCAATCAACCTGGAGCCTGGCAGTATTTCGGCTGCGGCTGGCTCGTCGTCGTGCAAAACAGATTCTTGAATCCCGACAACAATTGGACAGCAGCAGCAGCAGCAGAGGGGGAGCTGAGGAGAAGCAAATACAGGAGGTACTAATCAAGCAAATAGAGGGAGATGAAGCAGTAATCGAAGAATTGATGAGAGACAAGCATGCTGCAGGTTTGGCCTGTAGATTTCCTCGATATTTCAACAGGATAAGATTTAATGCAACTGTGGAAACATATGTGGATGAGGCACCTGATGGCTGGCTCGACCTTGAAGCTTGTGAAGGTCGCATTGGGCGGGGTGGAAAGTGTGAAGTCGCAAAATGCTTTTGATACCCCACATTGCAACAACAACCACAACCACCGTTTTTTCCTTCTTCAGACACTTCAAAGAAATGCTTCAGGTCTACGTCCAAGTCAGTCTTCAGGGAGCAACAACAAACAGACAGCTTTGAAGCTCAACATTCAGCAACCAAGAGAGACATAGGCAGGTAGCTAGATTGGTGCACATAAAAAATCAAGGACATACAGAGACACACATTCAAACCAACAATGTTAACAACAACAAGAAGAGATGTACATAATTCAAGTTCAGGGTAGAAAGAAACATTCAATAGATGGATATACCCTGAGAAGAGAGGGATTGATTGCCTACTGTCCCTAGTAGTAGTAGTTTGAACTTGAGATTATTGTCAGAGCAAGCTCCTGTTGGGGCAGATTCAAAAGGTGGGTGGGTGGGTTCACTGACAGAGGATGGACATCTACATTCCCACTACAACCAGAAAAAAGAGGTAGCAGAAATTTGCTATCTATCAATCAATTAATTCAAAGAGAGAGAGAGAGAGCATCTGTTTCTGGGTGTTCCTAGCTCCGCAGTTGCTTATAATTAGCACCACCCACAACAACAACAACAACAACAAATGATTGATTCCTGTATTTGGCCATCAACAACAGACATGAGAAGAAGAATAAAACTCTTTGCTGTTATCTGTGGCAGCAGCATAGAAACTCCAGGCTTTCTTCATGTGAGATGGTGAGCTTTTCCACAAGTGGTGGTGCATGGGTGTGTAATATACGTATATGGGTTTGCTGTTGTTACAGTTGTCATGATTCATCCACCAATCTCACCAGGTTCCATGGATTCAATGGGTTATCCCACACCCACAAGTGCAGCTTTGTTTATTTGTTTGTTTGTCTGACCTAATTGCTTTCACAGGGTTTCTTTTGTTTCTTCACGAATTTGATCATGAGATGTGTTTTCTGAGTCCATCTGGCCTTGCGTTGCGTAGAACAAAATATGCTCACAAGTCTGAACCCAGAGAGGCAGAGGCAGAGATATGTTGCACACAGATAGAGACAGAGACATATATACACAACCCATTGTCCGATTTGTGTCTTGAACCTGATTCCCGACAAATCCATGTCGCCAGCAACCAAGAAAATGGTTCTGAACATACGCAGGATGTCGCGAACACGGGCCATTGGATCCTAGAACAACCATAAGTGGTTACAAAGAAAGAAAGACACAAAGAAAGAATGGGGGGTAGCTTGCGCACCTGTTGGTTCTTTCGTCCGGATGTCTAGTCTGAAGACAGCTTCTTGTTCCATGGTTTTTTCCTCTTCTTCTTCATCTTCCTCCAGATCTAGTGGTGTATGAAGGAGAGAATCAGCACCCGAACAACAAGCAGTCTAGCCTAAAGCTTTTTACTAGATAAGCAGCATTTACCAAAGAGGAGTAGCAAGAACCAGCAGCAAAGAAGAAGAAGAAGAAGAAGATGGCAAAGCTACAGAAGAATTTGGCATCGATCAATGCAAAGATGCGCTTACTGGTGCCGAAGAAAGTGTCCGAAGATGATAAGCTTATAGAGTACGACGCATTGTTACTGGATCGTTTCCTTGGCATTCTTCAAGGTTTGCATGGCGACGACGTCAGAGAGACGGTAATCATCATCCTCGCCATCTCCTCACAGAATTTGTATGCAAAACACACAATCTCGCTGCTACTTCCTCGAGAGAGCCTTTCTGGAGATAACATTCCGTCAAGAATGCTGCAGCAGATCAAGCTCTGCGTGGTCGTGTCCATCATCATCTCTCTCTATCTATTACTGTCTGTCTGTCTTTCGTGTGACCGGAGGACGCAGTGTTCCGTTCTCGCAGTGTAGACTGTCTTGTGATCGGAGGATGGAATCTTCTTCCGTTCTCGCAGTGTCTTTCTTGTGATCGGAGAAATGGAGTATTCTTCCGTTCTCGCAGTTGTCGCACAAATCACCAACACAAAAACACGATTGCAGAAGAATTCGGAGGAGAATCAGAGAGTAGACTTCCGTTCTCTCGCAGTTCCTCGCACAATCAGCAACACAAAAACACAATTGCAGAAGAATACGGAGGAGAATCAGAAACTTTTTTCAAGAATCCAAACAACAGATTGATCGATTGATGCATGTGTGTGTTGAAGCGCGTCTTGAGCTTCCTTTCCGGACGTAAGCAATTGCTGTGACAAATCGAGACAGCAATCAAGCAAACAAGCTTCGATTGCTCAATGACTAACTGACTGACTGCTGGAGAAGCAGCAGCAGCAGCAGATGAAGCTTTTTGCAATAGAAGAAGAAGAAGAAGAAGAAGAAGAAAGAAAGAAACTGCAAAGAATGTGAAGAGCAGATGAAGCTTTTGGCAAGAGAAGTTGAAGAAGAAGAAGAAGAAAGAAGCTGCGAAGAATGCTAAGAAGAGCAGAAGAAGCTTTTGGCAATAGAAGAAGAAGAAGAAGAAAGAAAGAACGAAAGAAACTGCGAAGAATGTGAAGAAGAGCATGCAAAAAAATTGCGCTAAGGCTGTATGCAATTGTTGTTGCAGGTGCAGAAGTGTTACGAGATATCGGGGATGTACAGCAAGATCAACGATGATGGAGAACAAGAAGGAGCGGGAGATTTCCGAAAACTGGAACAACTGGGAGAGCTTCTCAACGCGCTGGACGCAGGAGACTCCATACTGGTGGCCAGTTCCTTCTCGCACCTGCTCAACTTGGCGAACCTGGCGGAAGAAGTGCAGATCGCGTACCGGCGACGCGTGAAGGAGGAGGCCAAGAAAGGCGACATCGGAGACGAGAACAGTGCACTCACCGAGTCGGATTTGGAAGAGACTTTCAGACGCTTGGTGAACCAACTCGGCAAGAGTCCTGTTGAGATCTTCCACGCCTTGAAGAATCAGACTGTCGATCTGGTGCTTACTGCGCATCCTACGCAATCCGTTCGCCGATCTTTGCTTCAGAAGCACACCCGGTGTGTGTGTGTACCAATGCCTCCTCATTCCTCTCTCTCTCTCTCTCTCTCTCTCTCTCTCTCTCTCTCTCTCTCTCTCACACACACACACACACACATAGAATCTAAGAAGAATCAGAAGCTTGTTCACAACACTCTGCTGCGGCACTCTTGGCAAGAAGCTTTGTAGGAAATTGGAATGGATGTTCAAGCAGGTATTGGACATTTCACTAGGAAGGAAGTCTGCAGACAAACCAGTAGCAAGCCAGCAAGAAAGCAAGAAAACTTCGATCTTGAAGAGTTTTGTTGGCAATCCCAGGCGATAGTCGTATGCATGCAAGCAAGCTCAGAGCTTGAAAGAGTTTTTGTTGCCAATGAACACTCAACAACTGTGTTCGGGTGATGATGATGATGGCAGGATTCGCAGTTGCTTGTCACAACTACACCAAAGTGACATTACCAGTGACGAGAGGCAGGAACTGGATGAGGCTCTTCATCGCGAGGTAGGAGATCATCTGATCCTTTGCTTGTTTGGCTTGGCTTCTGCTTTGCTTTGCTTTGTTTGCTTGCTTGTGCCTTTGAATCTTCTTCTTTTCTTTTGTGAATTCTCAACATTCTCCAACATCAACTAGGCATTCCCATAAATAAACCACGATGCCAATGAAGCTTGACATCCTGCTTGCAAGTGGAGTAGGGTATAATTTTTTGTTAGGCATGGATGGCGGATGTGGCTGTTTCACATGACAGGGTCCATCATTTAGATGCAAAGAGCGCATTTATGTAAAGCCTTGAAATTTGTTAAGGCTGACGTTGCAACACGTTTACACCCAACCCATTTATGTAAAGCCATGAATTTGGTAAGGTTGATGATGTTGCAACATGTTGTGCAATGACATCTATTACACCCACCTACTGTCAGGAGCTGATGGAAGTCAGAGGTGCTTGGTAGCCATGGCAGCTTATTATCAACACTATTCATGATGAAGAAGGTGATGATGGCTGGTCTGATACCTTTGTGAGTGGAAAGTCTCTTTCTCTCTCATAAAGGTTATGACTGCCACACTCAAATTGTCATGTTACCCCTTCAACAATTGTTTTTGTTGTTGTTGTGATTAATCTCTGCAATGTCATAGAGATGATGTCCTATAACATGGAGGGAAGATTGAAGCCTTTGCCTTTGTTGTGGAAACACCAGTTTATCAGTAGAATATCCTACTCTAGAAATGATAGGATTCGCTTAGGGGGGTGTTCTTTGGCTGTCCAATGTGTGTATTCACATTGTAACCCACAAGCTGGGCCTATTTCAATACTTGAGCTGATGATTTGTAGTTTCCACGTCCCTGTCATACCTGTTTGGTGGCAATTGCCGTTTTGCATATGATCATCCTTTGGTTGATGAATTCAGATTCAAGCAGCATTTCGAACAGATGAAATTCGACGGGCACCACCAACACCTCAGGATGAGATGCGTGCTGGCATGAGTTACTTTCATGAGACGATCTGGAATGGACTGCCTACATTCCTGCGCCGTGTGGACACTGCTCTTAAAACCATTGGTGTAGAGGAGCGATTGCCATACAATGTACCCCTTATTCAATTTTCCTCTTGGATGGGTGGTGATCGTGATGGTGAATCTCTTTGCATTCTACCTCTCAATGAGCTGCTTCATGGATCTCAAGACAGTTGGTGTAGATGAATTTTTTTATTCTGTTATTATAGAAAAATCTATTCAATTGGTGGTTTTGGAATTATGTTTCTGGAACTTGTCATTCCTATAGGTTTACTGACTCAATTCAGTGCTCCAAAGCTCCTTCTGATCAAAAAAATGTGTCAGTTGGGCAGAACATTTCTGTTGGAGATGCTTGTCACAAATGAACACTGTTCAGCTTATATGCCAGCTTGGTATGGAGCATTTTGCAGGGAATCCCCAAGTCACCCCAGAGGTCACAAGAGATGTTTGTCTTCTGGCAAGACTAATGGCAGCAAATCTCTACTTTGGACAGATTGAAGATCTCATGTTTGAGGTTGAGCAGCAGTAACTTCTCATAGTTGCTGAAGTAATCCAAACTATTTATGAGGCAAAGATATGATTTTTTTTGCATATGATAATGTTCTCCCTCAATCTTGATATTTGCTAACTAAATGTTGTCACATGATATCAACAAGCTGTATTAAACTCTTCACCACAGCTGATAAAACTCATGGTAGATTCATCACTTTGAATGGACATGATTATGGTTGCGTCCTTGCAGCTGGCACAAGCAGCCTGAGAGTTGGTTACAAACAAAATGCAACTTGATGGGTGGATTTTGCAGTTATCAATGTGGCGTTGCAGTGAGGAACTCCGTGCCAGGGTTGTCCAGCTAGAGGTATCCAGTAAGAAAGAGGCCAAGCATTTCATTGGTAAAGTATCTTGGTCACATACACCTATGTTTCTGTGCAGCACATTAGTACCCTCAAGTGAAACTGTTCCTGTGAACTATTACTCTCTCATTAATTGGGGCCTGCTGGCTCCCCTCCCTCCAGGGTTTCTTGCTGTGAACTGTTACCAACCAGGTTTTCCATAAGTCAAATATCCTGATGTGTGTATGCACTTATTGAATCCATTTGTGTGGAAAAAGTTCTGTCGTTTAAAAGCTTGATAATGAATTCTGATTCATCTGGGTCTACAGGTGAGAGAGACTTATTGATTGTGAGTTTTATTTGGAAGATTTTGATGGAATACACTCCTGGTGGCAGAATTTTGGAAGACAATACCAGCCACTGAACCTTTCAGAGTGGTACTAGCAGATATTCGTGACAAGCTCTACCAGACCCGTGAGCGCATGCGACAGCTGCTGGCCAGTGGAAAGAGTGAGATCCCTGTGGAAGAAACTTTCACTAAAGTGGGACAGGTGAGATTCCCACCATCATGTAGAACTCAATTGATGATTGTCATTTGAAAAATCTGAATAAGCACCTACGACAAAATATTTACTGATGTTTCTGTGTCTGTGGAACAGCACCTCCCAATCTTGAGGCCATGGGGAGGGAAGAATTTTAAGGCGTTCTGTACTAGTCCATGTGTGGCATGAGTTTCTAATCTTTCTATGTACAGGTGTCTCGCTAACAAACAAGATCATCATTCCCACCCCTTCACAATACTATCACACATCCAACACAAAATATCCTTACAACAACAGGACCTCAAAGAGGCCAAGAGAATTGCTAATTTTCAAGGATTTTGGTTTTTCTGGTTATTGCTGGCCCTGAACTCTCTCCACATGGATATTTTGAATCCTGAAATTCTACATAGTCTTGGTGCTGCTAAACAAATTCCTCTTGGGAATGCTTGGTTGTACACTGCAGTTTCTTGAGCCTTTGGAGCTGTGTTATAGATCACTCTGTGAGACTGGTGATAAATCCATTGCAGATGGTAGCCTGTTGGACTTCATGCGTCAGGTCTCATGCTTTGGTTTGAGCCTAGTGAAGCTGGACATTCGGCAGGAGTCTGAACGGCACACTGATGTCATGGACACCATCACCACCCATCTTGGCATTGGTTTATACAGGGACTGGCCTGAAGAACAACGGCAGGTATACTGACAACATTTGCAAGACTTCAGTTAGAGATGTTCTTAACTTGGGCATTGGACTCCTGTATAGCAAGCAAAGAATTCTTCAGTTAGCGGCACCCCAGATTCACTGGCAGTTAGTATGACATCTTTAGCATTGTTGCACAGGATGCTCAGAAATAACATGTCATGTGGTGGTTGTTTGGTCCATGTTGCCAGGAATGGCTGATCTCTGAGCTCTGTGGCAAGCGTCCACTCTTCGGTGCCGACCTACCTATGAATGCTGAGATCAAAGATGTGTTGGACACCTTGCGAGTAGTTGCTGAGATGCCCTCTGATTGCTTTGGGGCTTATGTCATCTCTATGGCAACAACACCATCAGATGTTCTTGTTGTTGAGCTATTGCAGCGTGAATGTTTAGTTGCCAAGCCCTTGCGAGTGGTCCCTTTGTTTGAAAAGCTAGCCGATCTGGAGTCTGCTTCAGCTTCAATGTCACGTCTCTTTTCCATTGACTGGTACTTAAGTCGTATTGATGGGAAGCAGGAGGTGAGACATTCTTCCCTTGCCCACTTCAACTAAGTTGCATGTGTAGTTTCCAGAATACCAGATCATTGCTTCACAGCTACACAGACCAATACAACTAAGAAGCATGTGCTTAGCTTTCTGACTGTCTCTGTAAGTGCTGTGAATGCAAAAAAATTTCTTGTTCCTCTAGTCTTGTCTTCTTCTCCCCTTGGGTGCAGGTGATGATTGGATATTCCGACTCAGGGAAGGATGCTGGAAGGTTGTCAGCAGCATGGCAGATGTTTAAGACCCAGGAAGATCTTGTGAAAGTAGCTAAACAGTATGGAGTCCATTTGACCATGTTTCATGGACGTGGAGGAACTGTTGGCAGGGGTGGTGGTCCCACACATCTTGCCATATTGTCACAACCACCTGACACAGTCAATGGGTCACTGCGTGTCACCATTCAAGGAGAAGTCATTGAACAATCTTTTGGGGAAGAAAACTTGTGTTTCAGGACACTACAACGCTTTACAGCAGCCACCCTTGAGCATGGCATGCACCCACCAATTGCTCCTAAACCAGTATGGCGTAGTTTGATGGATGATATGGCTGTGGTTGCAACTGAGGAATACCGCTCAATAGTTTTTGAGAACCCCCTTTTTGTGCCTTATTTCCGTGCGGTAAAATCTGTTCCCGAGCTTTTTATTTCAGGGTTGCATTATAGAGGTACAATGTCATTATGCATGCCTCTATTCGAAGGGAAGAACTCAAAGAAATGTGGAGAAAGTTGTGAGATCACTCCACCCAAGAGACAGAAAACCAAGCAATTGATAACTTCTTGTCCATGATGGTGTAACAGTGAAATTTTCCATTGACAATGCTGTGATATTCCTGTCTCTTAACTCCAAACTTACAAGTGCTTCATTGCATTCCATTGACATCTTGTATCTGCAGACATTTGTGGTCTTTCCCAGCATTGATCAGTAAACTGACATGATATTCATCCCAAATGTGTTTTGCTGCATGTGGCAGTGCACACCAGAGCTGGAGTATGGTCGCATGAACATTGGTAGTCGGCCTTCAAGGAGAAAACCCCAAGGAGGCATCAAATCACTGCGTGCCATTCCTTGGATCTTTGCATGGACACAAACCCGGTTCCATCTGCCAGTGTGGCTGGGACTTGGTGGTGCACTGAAGCATGTATTGGAAAGGGATTCAACTCGCATTATAATACTCCGCAAGATGTATGATGAATGGCCATTTTTCCGGGTGACTATTGATCTTATTGAGATGGTGTTTGCTAAAGGTGATCCTCGAATTGCTGCACTTTATGACCATCTCCTTGTAGATCAAGAAAAGCTCAAGAATCTTGGTGAAGACTTGAGACGCAAGTACAATGAAACTAAGGCTCTGTTGTTACAGGTAACAGTTTCATTGCTGAGAAGAGCAATCAGGTGGAATTATTGGAAAATGTTATTTGCCACAAGTGTCAGCGTTTGTGTCTGATGTTGATTTCTTTTGGGT
>Ga0209611_10008880_pt1 | contig 15468 bp, 11 predicted proteins | sample S1TSphgellanicum_3_FD_187693 | JGI IMG/M metagenome (GOLD analysis project Ga0209611, IMG submission 187693) | Host-associated microbial communities from peat moss isolated from Minnesota, USA - S1T2_Fc - Sphagnum magellanicum MG (SPAdes) (version 2) | ecosystem: Host-associated > Plants > Peat...
GTGACACGCTCCCGTGGGGGAGTAGGGGTAGAGATTAATCTGTTCTCTTCTCAATCCAAAATTGGCAAAGTCACTGAAATCAACCTAGACGTAGGTACGGATGAGACAACATTGCGATATTCACTGAATGCCAAAGCTGTAGTGAAATTAGGGGAGTTTGACCGTACCAATTTTAGATTTTGGATTAGAAGAGGGATTGATTTGTTGTCCCCTTTCCCTTATGCCCGGAAGCTCACCTAATCTAAAATCGAAAATTCTTTGTGGGTGGAACCCCCAGCCTCCTTGCAGTCAGGACTGAGGGCGATTTGAAAAGATGACTTACGGTCTAAAATTCAATATCCCCCTTCTTCCTCATACTCTGGCTGCTTTTCTTTGATCTTCTTAGGAATATTCACAGGCTTTGGTGCGTCGTCCCAAGCATCTCCTTCTATGTCGTCATAATTTTCGTATTCGTTGTTGTAGAGCTTAGGTTGATATTTTGGTGGGTTCTTGTGATAGCGATCGCTCCTCTGAGATTCGCTCCAGTTGTCTTCTTCTTCTTCCTCTTGTTCATACTGACGGGCTTGCATTACCTGACGCTGTGGTCTTGCTTCTTCTATGTATTCTTCTTGCCATTCCTCTTCTTCCCGGGCTACAGGTTCAGGAGTACGAATTTTTGGTTTAGGTGGCTGTAATGGTACACCGCTGGGTAGCTGTTTATCCGGGGACACTTGGCGAGGGGGACTGTAACTGTAAGCGTCTTCTGCATCTCGCTCCCAAGGTGCTCTCCCCATTCCTAGGCGCTCTAGTAACCCCACTGTCAACTGGTTTACCCGTTCTTCTGCTCCCTCAAATACAATCAATCTATTAGGACCAGTACTGACAATTTCATCTACGGACAATTCGTAGGTACTTAAGACTTGTTCAGGGATTTGGGGTAGTCCCAGGGAGGCAATGACTATGGAGTTAATCTTCCCAGTTTCCCCGTCGAACTTGAAACCCCGGACCCTACCTAATAATTCACCTGTTTCCGTGATTACTTCCCAGCTAATCAAGTTGCTGAGAACATCAACGTCAACATCCTCAATGGCATCTTCGTTATCTACCAGGATCACATCACCAATCTGGTTGATGCTACTGAGGTACATATAGCGAGGCAGACCAGAGATAGAGATCAGGCTGTCACGCAAACTAAGAGCCACAACCTCTCGCTGATCGATATCCACCCAGATTTGACTTACAATCCCTAACCGCTTTCCGTTGTCGCGGGTAATCACTTGGGTGTTTAATATGTCGGAACGCCTAATTATTTGTTCAGAGGTCATTCTATGCCGAGTCCTGATCTCGCTCCGGTTTATCTACATACTATTTTTAACAGAAACTCAAGCCAATGTTCGATCTGATTGTAATTTGATACCCAAAACTTGGGTGTAAGCTCCTCGTGCTTGAGTCACGCCGATTGTGCGTTCGGCTGATTCTATCATCGGTCGCCGTAGACTGACTACAATGAATTGGGCTTGTTGTGCCTGTTGTTTAATCATTCTAGCTAATCGTTCGACATTTGCCCCATCTAAAAACATGTCAACTTCATCAAATGCATAAAATGGCGATGGGCGATAGCGTTGGAGGGCAAAGATAAAACTTAAGGCTGTGAGGGATTTTTCGCCCCCGGACATGGATGCTAGGCGTTGGACAGGTTTGCCTTTGGGGTGGGCAACTAAATTTAAACCGCTATTAAATAGATCTTCTTGGTTGTCAAGTTGCAGGTAGCCGTCACCGTCAGACAGGGTGGCGAAAATTGACTGGAAGTTCTCATTGACAGCATCAAAGGCTTCCTGAAATGCCTGTTGCCGCAGGGTGGTAAAGTTCTCGATCCGTAGGAGTAGTTCTGTGCGCTCGTCGGCTAGGGTTTGCAATTTTTGGGTTAGTTCTTGCAGACGGTTTTGGACTTTTTCGTGTTCTTCCAAGGCTAGCATATTCACTGGCTCCATGGCCTGTAGGCGCTTGGTTAGGGAGCGCAGTTCCTTCTGTAATTCTTCTAAATCTACTTTCTCCGGCACCTCTGGCAGGGGGTTGGGTAGTTCTGCCCCTAGATCCCGTAGTTGGGTTTGGAGGGTTGAGAGTTCTTGCTGGCGCTGCTGTTGGCTTTGTTGGAGTTTCTCTAGTTCCCAGGCTAGTTGCTGTTGTTGTAACAGATGCGATCGCACCTCCTGTTCTGTGTTGTCCCGTTTTTGTTTTTCGGTCCCTAAATTTTGCTCCATCTGCCGCAAAGTTGCTTGGGTATCGCTGATTTGCTCCTTAAGTGTGGAGATTTGCCTGCTGAGTTCGGTTTGCTGTTGCTGCCCTGTGGCTTGTTCCTGGTGGTACTCCCCAATCCGCACCTCGGAGTCCTGAATTTTCTCTTGCAATCGCTGTTGCTGATTTTCCAGATTTTTTAATCTTTGCTCGGCTTCCCGCAGGGCTATTTCCCGCTGCTGTAGTTGTTGCTCTTGGATTTTGATTGTGGCTTGGATTTGTTGCCATTCGCTGGGGGTCTGGGAGGCTTCTAACTCCCATAGGTCTTGCCGCAATTGGTGTAGTCTCGCCTCCTCCCCTGGTAGTTCTTGGGCCAAAACTGCCAGGCGAGATTGGACAGTGGCTAACTTCTCCTGATTTTGGGCAAGTTGCGATCGCGTCCCCTCTAGTTGCGTTATCAAATTTTGGCTATCTTTCTGCCACTGCTCTAACTGTAACTGCTGTTCCCGCCGGGTTTGACGGGTTTCTGTCACTTCTTGCCCTAGGCGTTTGACTTGGGTGGAGAGGGTGGCAATTGCTTCCCCACACCGTTCTAAAACTCTCTCAATATCTGCCAACCGGGTTTTGAGGGTGATGCTTTCCTCCGACTCCCCAGCATCCCCGGACCCAAAGCGCAATCCTGAGCGTTGGTTGCTACTTCCCCCAGTCATTGCCCCACTGGTTTCTAACAGTTCCCCATCTAGGGTAACGATGCGGTAGAGTCCTAAGTTTTTCCGGGCTTGGTCTAGGGTGGTGAAAACTACGGTGCTGCTGAAAACATAGTTAAATACATCCTTGTAGCGGCGATCGCATTCCACTAAGTTGACAGCGTAGTTGACAAAGCCGTTGGCGAAGCGCAGGGTAGCATCGGGGGTAAATTTAGGGGCATGGATTTTATTTAAGGGGAGGAAAGTCGCCCTGCCGGCGCGTTTTTGTTTGAGCAGTTCAATGCCCGCAGCCGCAATACCGTCATCTTCCACCACAATATGTCCTAAGCGTCCACCCGCAGCAATTTCCAATGCCAACTGGTAGCGGGGTTCCACTTTGCCTAGTTGCACAACCAACCCACACAGTCCCGGCATTCCCGATTGTAAAATCACCTTACTGGCTTGGGTACCTTGGACCTCCTGCTGGGCTGCCGCTTGGGCTTCGAGTTTATCCCACTGGCGTTGTTTTTCCCGTTGTTCTTGCAGTAGTCGCCTTTGGGTTTCCTGTTGGATCTGCAACTCCTGTTCCGTGGCAACGAGATTTTGGGCTAGGGCTTGGATCGGTTGGGTGGTGGCGTTAAATTCTGCTTCTAGCTGCCTCAAATCTGTCTGTTTTTGCAGAAGTTGGGGTGCTAGGTTTTCAATTAGCTGGGATTGTTCGCGGATGAGTTCCTGTAATTGCTGATTTCGCTCCCCCAGTTGTGCTTGTTCAGTGCGTTGGGGTTCTAGGGTATGCAGTACAGCTTCAATTTGTCGGTTTAATGCCGTTTGCTGCTGGACCCAAGCTTCCGAAGCTGAGGCAATGGCGGCAGCAGCTTCACGGGAAGCATCTAAGGCTTGCTGGGACTGATCCCGTTGCTGCTGACATTCCCGAATCGATAGCTGTTCTCCAACTTGCGCTTGGGCAATTTCCGTCAGGGAGTGCTGGTGTTGTTGGATTTCCTGCTGAGCTTGCCCTAATCGCCTAGCGGTTTCCTGTCTGGATGTTTCTAGTTCTCGCTGTTGCCGCTGGAGTTGTTTGAGTTCTGCCTCTTGGGTAGCTAGGGTAGACTGCACAGCTAGGAGTTGGTCTTCTCCCAAGGCTTTAACATGGGCGTTGAGTTGGTCTAGTTCAACGGTTTTTTGGGCAATTTCCTGCTTTAGGGTTGTGAGTTGGGTTGTGAGTTCAGCAAAAGTTCGCTCCCCATGCTGAATTTTGGCGACCAACTTTTCCTGCTGGGCTTGGAGGGAGCGCCAGGACAACACTGCTTCCCAGGATTGTTTGTACTGGAATTCTTGGCGGAGTTTTTGATATTTTTCCGCCTTAGTCCGGTCTTGGGAGAGGCGATCGCGCTGGAAGGTGAGTTCTGTCTCAATGATCCGACAACTGTCTTCTTTCTCCCGCACTTCCTCCAAGGTTTCCTTGGCTTGGTTAATTTTGCGATCAAATGTGGCTACCCCTGCTAGTTCATCGATAATTTCTCGCCGTTCCTTCCCGTTCATGGAGATGATACTGGTGACATCCCCTTGGAGAACCACGTTATAGCCTTCGGGATAAATCCGCAGGTTATTTAGCTCATCATGCAACTGTGTCAGGGTACAAGGTTCGCCATTGATGTAGTAATTGGAGGTATAAGTCCCCTGGTAGGTAACACGTAGCTTGCGGGTAACACTCCATTCCGCTGCGTCGAGATTTTCCCCGGTCAAATCAAAGGTGACAGTGACAATGGCTTCCACCGCTGACCGTCCCTTGGGGGTTTGGGCATTATTCACCAAATCCGGCAGGCGATCGGCTCTCATTCCTTTGGAACTGGCAAGTCCCAAGCAAAATAGCAGCGCATCCAGAATATTCGATTTACCAGAACCATTAGGTCCAGAAATGACGGTAAACCCCGGTAGTAATGGGACTGAGGTACTACCACCGAAGGATTTGAAGTTGGTAAGTTCAACACGTTTAACATGCACCATATAGGCGCTAATTCACTGTATGCGTTATGAACGACAAGTGTATCAATTTTTTTCAGATTCGCAACTATTGAGGGGAGATATTTTAGGATACACTGACAGAGAACTCAGGACCACAGCACTGCTACGGGACGTCGGATGGGGATATTTGAGTTGTTATCTTGATTATAGATAATTTTGGGGGTGGTGAGAGACTATTCCAGATGTTCCTAATTAACTGGAATCATACTTGGGAGCCTTTGGTCCTCCCTCTTCTGTCACTTTCCCCAGATTGAATGATGTAACCCAGTCAGAAACCCAGCCCCAGTAATAGTTTTAAAAGTTATCTTGGATCTCAGATCATGACAACAGAGGAATAAATCCCTTCTGCCCTCAGCATAGCTGCCTTTCTTGATAACAGTAATTATACTCTAGCTAAAGTTACTCTTTCCGGCTGATTTTGATATTTACCCCCTCTATCAGCATAGGTAGTTTGACATGGTTCTCCTTCTAAAAATAATAGTTGTACAACTCCTTCGTTAGCATAAATTCTACAGTCAGCACTTGACGAATTACTAAATTCGAGGGTAAGTGCTCCCTTCCATGAAGCTTCAGCAGGCGTAATATTCGCGATTAAACCTACACGAGCATATGTGCTTTTTCCCAAACAAATTGCAGTTACATTAGCAGGCATTTTTAATTTTTCTAATGCAACACCTAACCCATAAGAATGGGCTGGAATGATAAAAAAATCGCCATCTTCATCCTGTTGTAAAGGGACAGGTTCTAAATTTTTTGGACTAAATCTTTTAGGATTAACAACTGTGCCAGGAATATGCTTAAATACTAAAAATTCTTTAGGTGATAAGCGGATGTCATAGCCATAGGAAGATAAGCCATAACTCAGTGCTGGTACTTCTGTGCCAGATTCTAAACTTATATTGCGAACTAAGCTGGGTTGAAATGGTTCAATCATGCCTTGCTTTGCTTGTTCAATGATCCATTTGTCGTTCTTCAACATTTGATTGTTACCTTTTTTACCAAACCATCTGTTACGTGGATTTCGTAGCCTGTTATCTTAGCATATAGGAATCCGGTTTTATTCGGAGAAATTGTTTCCATACACACGCAAGAAGCAAAAGGCAAGATCCACGAGGATTACAGAGAATTTAGGTATACTGAGTTTTTTTCAAAAATCAAATAGGATTCCTATAGATGTGAAAAATTGTATTGAAGTTCACTTTCAGCAAGATTCACCCTGTGAACAGTTACATAGCGAGGGTGAGAAAAGCTGGGATACTTAAAACAATTGATTTTTTGGGTTTAAAAATTCAATTTTGGCTCCGGGTTGATCAAGTAAATTTGACATCTGTATATTTTGTTTTGTTATAGTATTATCAATCTAAATTTCAAAAGGGTAAGCATTTATAGATGTAATAACCGCAGGTGTGGTTCTACTAACTGGGAAGAAGAGCGATCGCATAAATCAAGGTGTCAGCAATGAGTGAATATCAGTATTACGAATTTCAAGCTTTAGATAGAATCTTAACCAAAAGCGAGCAGACTTATATTGAAAGCCTTTCTAGTCGGGTGGAATTATCACCAACGAAGGCAGTCTTTACCTATAGTCATGGGGACTTTCGGGGTAACCCCCAGGATTTGTTAGAAAGATGTTTTGATGTCATGTTGTACATGGCTAATTGGGGAACGAGACAGCTTTTATTTCGGTTATCGAAAAAACTGGTGGATGCTGCTCTGGTGGAACAGTATTGTGTAGATGATTGTATTTCCGTGACTACAGGTTCAAACTATCTAATTATCGACATCAATATCAATGATGATGCATACCGAGATTCTTGGATAGAAGGTAAGGGTTGGTTATCTAATTTAATCTTACTGAGAAATGAATTATTACAAGGGGATTTTCGAGTTTTATATCTGGCTTGGTTGAAAGCTAAAACTAGAATTTGGGAAGAGGATGAAATATCAGAAGATGAGGGAGATATTTTAGAACCACCTGTACCTAACAATTTGGAAAATTTGTCCCCTTCTCTCCAGACTTTCGCCGAGTTTTTTCAGGTTGATCTTAATTTAATTGTAGTAGCAGCAAAAGCCAGCTTTTGTACCAAGGAAGGATTTGAAGATTTGGCAGAATTAATCCCAACTTTACCAGAAGCAGAACGTGATGAGTTTTTAGTTAGACTCCTCAGAGGTGAACCACTAATTGGTATTGAATTAGCAAAAAGATTGCAAGAATTATCCAATAGTCAAACTACTTCAGTTCGAGAAGAAAATAAGAGACGCTCTCTCTCCCAACTACTAGTTAGTGCTAAAGATTATACCAAACTCCGCCAAGAACAGGAAAACAAAGCAGCAAAACAGGCAAGAAGTAACCAATTGTCAGCACTAGCTCCCCGAGAAGACAAATTATGGCAGGAGGTTTTTAGATTGATTGAATTTAAGCAAGCTAAACAATATGATGAAGCTGTTAGCCATTTGAGAAATTTACGTGATTTAGCAGAATATCAAGGTAAGTTAGGGCAATTTAAGTTACGCATTCAACAAATGCAAACGGATTACAGCAACCGTCCTGGGTTACTCTCACGTTTGCAAAAAGCGGGGTTGTTAAGGTAAGGCTATAGTAGCAGGGGGAGAGACCCGAGTCCAAAATCTAAAATTCCTATGGTCTATGACTACGGCGGATCTCCGTAATTTGATCTGCCATCTCTAAGAGAGACTTGGGCATTTCTGGTCCGGTCAGAATAATATCGACTTGGGGAGGACGTTTAGCCAGGAACCCTAAAACTTCTGCTTCGGGAATCAACCCAAAGTTAATTGCTAGACTTAACTCATCTAGGAGCACTAGTGAATATTTACCCCCGCAGACCATCTTTTGTGTATACTGCCACAACCTCTGCAGGGCTTGATTTTCCGAATCATCTAAGTGTGGTGTATCAATACATCGTGGTAAATCACAGCGAATCCAGTCTAAGTTTTGTCCCAACTGGATAGGTCGCTCATATCCTTGATGTATTCCTCCTTTGAGGAATTGCACTATCAATACGGGTGTTCCTTGACCAGCAATTCTCAATGCTTGAGCCATAACACTAGTAAAAAAGTTGCGATGCGTACTAGTGAAAACCTGTACTAGTCCTTCAATGGGATATGGTAAGCTGAGAATCGAATTGGTATTTGGGGTTTCTAACTGGGCTACCATAGGAATAATTTTAATAGGTCAAGTTATATTTAAATGCAGTAGACTTTACCTAGAAATCACCTCTTAGGCAAACCTACACCTGTTTTGTATCCAAGAGCTATTCTAGTTGACATTTTTAGTTTTGGGCTGAATCTGGTGATAACTGCAATTACTACCAACACTTTATAATACTAAGATGGACATAAGACGGTATTCTTAAGGAAAATTTAGAGGCAATCCCAATGGTTTGGCAGCGTCCAGACGGTCGGCAATCTTACGAACTGCGTCCAATTAGCTTTTACCCAGGTTTCACGAACTTTGCACCCGGTTCTGTGCTGACAAAATGCGGTGAGACGCAAGTACTTTGTACCGTCAGTGTCGCTGATGGGGTACCAAAGTTTTTAACGGGAAGTGGGAAGGGTTGGCTAACCGCTGAGTACCGAATGCTGCCATCAGCTACCCAACAGAGGCAGGAACGGGAATTGCTAAAATTATCGGGACGAACCCAGGAAATTCAACGTTTAATAGGACGTAGCCTGCGAGCAGCATTGGACTTTGAACTGCTAGGAGAACGCACATTGACTGTGGATGCGGACGTACTCCAAGCTGATGCTGGTACCAGAACCACAGCAATTACAGGTGGATTCGTGGCTTTAGCTTGTGCAATCTCCCAACTAATGCAGCAAGGAGTGTTGAAGCGATCGCCCCTGTGCGGACAAATAGCAGCAGTTTCCGTAGGCTTATTACAGGGAGAACCTTTCTTAGATTTAAACTATATTGAAGACCTAGCAGCAACTGTAGATTTCAACATCGTTATGAATCAACATCTGGGGATCATCGAAGTCCAGGGGACAGCAGAAGAAGGCAGCTTTATTCGTCCCCAGTTGAATCAGTTACTCGATTTCTCGGAAAAAGGGATTCAGCAACTATTGATAGCTCAACGGGAAGCGATCGCTGACTGGGACACTATTTTTGTCCAAAGTTGAATCAGGTGCGAAACCAACTAGATATCTCCGACAATTAATATCTGCGTCTTGCTGCATCAGGGTTTCAGGCTCATTTTCGGAGATGTCTACTGGAAGATGAACCCATGTCCCCGACTACAAAAGCTCCCAACCCCTCCCCTTGTAACCATACTCAAAGATATCTGGGTGGAGAATTTCCGCTAAAATTTCCAAAGAATCCACCAGTCGTGGACCTGGACGATTGAAGTAGGAATTACCATCGGTAATGTAGACCCGTCCAGCTTGAGTAGCGTGGAGTTTTTCCCAATCAGGACGTTGAGCTAAGGCCTCAGCGGCCTCACGAGTGCGATTTAAGTCGAAGCCGCAGGGCATAAACACAATGACATCTGGATTACTCATTAACAAGGTTTCCCAGGGGAGATGGGGAGAAGGCTGACCGATGACGCTAAATAATGACTGTCCACCTGCTAAATTTACTAATTCGGGAATCCAATTAGCAGCAGTCATCAAGGGTTCAGTCCATTCGATACAAGCAACGGTGGGAGTTTCTACTAAGGAAAGTCCTTGAACTTTCCGGTGACAAATTTTAATGCGAGCTTCTAAATTTTCTAGGACTTTGACTGAGTCTACCCCGAAAACATGACCCACTCTTTCGATATCAGCGCAAACATCTTCGAGCACATTGGGTTGTAGCGAGATAATCTGGGGTGAGGAGTGGATCAGACTAGCCACTGCTGCTTCCACGTCCTTCAAGCTAACTGCACAGACATCACACTGATCCTGGGTCAGGATATGAGTAGGCTGTAATTGCTCTAGGACATCTATTTTAATTTCATAAATACTGAGAGATGCTTGTAATAGATCTCGTACCTGATCGTGAATAGCACCACTGGGAGCTTTGCTGTCTAACCGAGCTTGGGTACATACGGGGAGGTTGAGAACCTCTGGAGGGTAGTCACATTCATGGGATCGTCCAACCATAGCATTAGTTAATCCTAAGATTGCTAATATCTCTGTTCCACTGGGAATTAGAGAGACAATTCTTACGCTACTATCTGTCATCATGCCACCTCTGCAACAGCTGCTGTCATCCTAATTGTTGCAGAACTCCCCCTTGTCAGTTATCTTTCTTGGTGGAGAATACGTTCAGAAACTTCAACCCCTCTCCTGTTCAATCTGCTGCTTTTGTGCTGCTGAGAGTACTACAACATAGCTAAGTAGAAGAAGGTAAGAAGCTGATTCTCTGCAACAAAATATTTTTTACACTTAAGTTTTAATCTGAAGGTAAGGTACAAAAAAGCTGCTTACTCCATGCAAGCAGCTTTTAGACTCTTATTACCAAATTAAACCAATTTCAAATCAGGATACTCCGCCAATAAATCATCAGATGTCAAGGTATCATTCTCCTCTTGGGGAGTCCAAAGTACTTCCATTGCCAGGAGTCGCTCACTAGGAAGACTACCAATTTGCCGCAAGGTTTGCCGCAAATCTTCAGTGTTGTTAATTGGGGGAAGTTCCAATTTACCCAATGTTGCGGCTAATAAGGTGACAATAATATATTCCCCAGGTCCCTCGCTAATTAGACGGGTGGGGTTGTTGAGTTCACCTGCTCCCTTGAGCAGGTTGTTAACATTGGACAGAGTTTCTTCGCTAAACTTGCTGCGTTCTGCTAGGGACAAGCGATTGAATTGAGATTCAGCTGCGCTTAACTTGGCTTGTTGAGTTCCAGTACCTGCATATACCCAGTATTCAGGATGGCGTAGTAAAGCTAAGCTAGCTTCTTGTAAAACTTCTGCCCTACCCTCTGGGGAGTTGGTGTCAGCAGTTTCGGCGATGCGATTAAGTTCTGGTTGCAAATCACGGGCTTGAGCTAACAAACCCACTTGCAGCCTGATGACGGACACTTTACTGTCGTAGCCAATCTCTTCACCTTCATTGGTAGCGGCACGGCGGAAACTTTGCATCAGAAAGTTAGCAACGGCCAAAAAAATCAAGATGGTAAATAAACCGCCAAACCCTCCTCCAATTCCCCAGAAAGGAATCACGAAGGGAAAGCCAAAACCACTCCCTGGATAGGGAGCATAGTATCCCCCACCACCAGGAGGTGCGTAAGTGCGGCTAGAAGGAACTCGGAAGGAACCACCTCCAATTCGCCCACCACTACGGGCGGCTAATGCAGCATCAGCATTACTTAGGGCAAAAGCTAACACTAAGCTGAGGACAAAGAAGGCATTTAACAGGGATTTGATGGTAAGCCGTAGCTTTTGAGACATGGTACTGTTACTGAAAAACATCATTTTGAGTTTGATATTTTCTCCACCCTGGTGGTAGGAGTTGGGCAGTGTGTATTACCCACATCTTTAATCTATCGTTTCTTATCTTTAGTGGGGAGGGATATTTGGCGTTGATAACCGTAACCTATGGTGTACTAACCCCACGCTGCTGATCTTAGCTTGAGACCAGTGGTCAAGCTGATGATAGGTTTCGGCAATTTGGCAACACCTTCTGCTGTAACTCAGGATAATCTATTAATAATACCTAATTTGAGTAATTTTCGCCAAACTAAACATAATCAAATTTCAGAGGATTTTCGGAACTGATTAAACTACTATATCCTGGTAAATTTGCTTAAAAATCGTGATTTCACTAGCTATATACTCTAAATCAATAACACATCAAAATTAATTAAGCAATGTTAACTAATTCCCTAAAAAAGTTATGTAGCTAAAGGTTATCTTTGTTGGTAGACTGTTAGCTAGAGTAAAGCTTAAGGGGGTGTAAAAAATTAAATTATATTTAAGCTCAGAAAATACTTAAAATAGTAAAGATAACCAAGTATTCCTGCCCAAAATATCCCGCTTTCCTCTACCCGACTTATCGGGAGCGGGTCGAACATAAATAGCACTGAGTAACCAAATTAACAACTATTTCGCTTCTTTTTTTAGTGGAATTATCAAAGTTAACTATGGAACATATTTCACAACTAGGGAGACAAATTAGGGAAAAAACCGCCAACCCAGATATTCTGGTAATATCCCGGTTTTTTCGACCGCAAGAAGCTGTAATTGGGGAATATATTTATAATCGCTGTCTGCAAGACCCGGAGCGGATGATTGTACTAGCTCCTGGTTGCTCCGAAGATCAAGTATTTGATCAAGCACAGGAATTCCCAGTTTATCGCTGGCCCTGCCCAAGCTTCTGGCTCAACAGTTTTCTAGGAAGTATCATCAAGCATCTATTTAATATCATTGGTCCATTGTTGCTAGCGGTAAAACTCTATTTTCGCTATCATTACCGTTACATTGAATGGGGTCACGGCTATGACTTTCTCTCACTATTAATACTTAGCTATTTACTACCTATTCGTTTTTTCATCTATCTGCACGGCAATGATATTTTTTGTGCTGCACACAATCCTGTGTGGCGATCGCTCTTTAAATTAACACTCAAACGAGCTGAAGGGGTTGTTTGCAACAGTTCCCATACACAGAACTACCTCAGAAATACATTTCGATTAGATACCCCAACCCATGTTATTAATCCAGTAGTCAGAGCCGAAAAATTTGGACCCTTAGCTAGTCCTAGCCATCTGGATCATCTTCGCCTCCAGTTGCGTCAGACCTATAACATTCCAGAAACAGCAATAGTTATCCTTTCTGTAGGTCGATTGGTCAAGCATAAAAACTTCGACCTTGTGATTGATAACCTACCACTACTACTAACCGTTGGCATAGATGTCCACTACATCCTCTGCGGTCGCGGTCAGTGTGAGTCCCAAATCAGATCCTTAGCCCAGCGTCTGCGAGTAGACAAGCGAGTTCACTTTGCTGGGTATGTCCCCGAACGGGAATTAGCTGGCTATTATGCCTCTTGTGACATATTTGCTATGCTAACCGCAGCAGACTACAAAGCTGGTGATTTAGAAGGCTTTGGTCTTGCCTACTTAGAAGCCAGCTATTTTGGGAAACCTGTCATTGCCTCTCGTCTAGGGTCTGTTTTAGATATAGTTCACCACGAAGAGAATGGCCTGTTGGTAAATCCTCATTCCGGCTTTGAAGTTTTTCAGGCTTTTCAGCGCCTGTGTCAAGACCAGCAACTGCGGGAACAACTGGGTCGCCAAGGACAGGAGTTAGCCAAGGCTAAAAACTTGCATCGTTGGCTGTATAAGGGTTAGCCACCACCAACAATCGTCACCACTTCCAAGTGATCGCCTGATTGGACTTGAGTTTCAGCCCAAAACTGGCGGTGTAAAATTTCCCCATTATATTCCACCGCTACCAAGCGCGGGTTAAAACCTAACTCTTGAAGTAAGTTGGGTAGGAAAGTGGGGGACGAGCAATTACGAGTTTCCCCATTTACCTGTAGGGTGATCTGATTAAACATCGAAATTACCAAATCAAAATCAAGCAGGTTTCTAGAAATATTTTTTCTAGTTAAATTGTACAGGAGGCAGGAGGCAGTCCCAATGAAGAAATTTTCACCGCCGTTTTTCTAAGGCATCAAGTTGTTGCGGTAAGTCCCGTTCTTGGGAGAGTAACTCTGGAGCTACACCTTGGCCTCTGTTAACACTTTGCGGATGGCTCAAAAAATAGGCAAATTTAAAACAAATCCTGGTAAGACATCTTCTCCTGAGAAAGTAGCAGGCAATTGGATAATTTCCACGGTTTGGTCAGGATGATAAATTTCTACTTGTTGTGCTTGGGGATTAATTAACCAGCCTAATCGTAAACCACTGTCAAGATATTCTTGCATTTTTTCTTGCAGTTGAGTTATCGAATCGGTGCGAGAACGTAATTCGATGACAAAATCAGGACATATGGGCGGAAATTTCTCTTGTTCTTCAGGAGTCAGGCCATCCCAGCGATCATTTGCAATCCAAGCCACATCGGGGGAGCGATCGCCACCATGAGGTAAACGGAATATAGTCGAAGAACTAAACACTCTTCCAAGTTTGGTTTGACGATTCCATAACCAAAGTGCTCCGTTTAAATCTGCCTCTCGATTCCCACTGACTCCACCAACGGGAGGCATAATTACTAATTCTCCTTTAGCTGTTCTCTCTAGTTGCCAATTTTGATTGTCTTGGCAGAGTTGGTAAAATTGCTCGTCGCTTAAGTCTAAATTTTTGAAATTTAAAATTACTGGAGTTGAAGTGACCATTGCTGAAAATTCCTGTTCAGCTACTTAATTATGACCAACTTTATTTAGTATAGCTCTGAGAGATAGGCGCAGCAAATTATTTGCACGGCACTAGGATGCAGACAGGATAAGCTCCATACCCCTACCCCTGTTAAGGTGTACCAACAAAGTACTAACCGCAGTCCTTGACTTGGATGAACCCACCAAACCTTGACCCTCTTCCCTTGCGCTGGATTGCTACCCATATTTGTATAGCCCGCAGCTCGAAGGTAGCAACAGCCATCGTGGGAGCGTTAAATGGATTTAATCCTTGTATTAGGTGTTTGTTGAGGGTCATAGCTGCTCTGGTACGTACTAGACATCTCCGAGAATTAATATCTGCGTCTTGCTGCATCAGGGTTTCAGGCTCATTTTCGGAGATGTCTACTGAATATCTTAAGCCGGGCAAAACTCAGGCTATTCCAGCAGGGCTGTTAATTGTACTGGGGTATCTGTATAGCTAATCCTAAAATTTTTTACTCAAGCCCCAACATGAATGTATGAGGTCAATCTAAAATCTAAAATCCAAAATTGTTTGACGAATTATTTTTATACTTCACAGAATCAAAATTGATGAGTGACTTTATAGTTGATAGATTAGCAGATTTTTGGAAATCTGAAAACCACCGATTTTATTAAAGCCCTGATTTTACCAGAGATAATAGAGCCGAGCACATAACCATAAAAATAATGCATATTACTCTATGTTTGACCTAAGTTAGCAATAGTAATTATCTCAAACCCTGATTTTATCGTGTGGACTAGTTAATCTGCTTTAGCTTTATTTTAAGCCTTAAAGCTAGTCACAGCAGTGCTTTGGGAGTTTTCGGAGATGTCCATAGTAAATACAATCCGATTGAAAAGACTTGGGCAATTCTAGAAAATTCTGGGAATGGCAGCATCCTAGATGAGAATGATTATTATCCTCATACGGAAACTATTCTATATTTTATTTTCTGGAAGTCCCTTAATAATTACGGGGCGTGTAGATAGCAGAGAAGAAGGGTTTTGGGGTTTGCGTTCGCTTCCCGCACGGGCGTTATCTCTATGAGACGCAACGGGATAGCTCGCTTCCCGCAGGGTACGCCATGCAGAAACTGCGGCTACGCCAACGCCACCCTGAGTTGCACTTGAGGCTCAAGCTGACCCTTTTCAAACACCCTCTAAGACTTCAGCCAAGAAAGATGTCGCTTATTTTTAGTAGAGGTATTTAACTAAGAGCACATATTAAATGCCCCCATCTAAT
>Ga0209611_10008882_pt1 | contig 15464 bp, 15 predicted proteins | sample S1TSphgellanicum_3_FD_187693 | JGI IMG/M metagenome (GOLD analysis project Ga0209611, IMG submission 187693) | Host-associated microbial communities from peat moss isolated from Minnesota, USA - S1T2_Fc - Sphagnum magellanicum MG (SPAdes) (version 2) | ecosystem: Host-associated > Plants > Peat...
ATGTCTTTTGTCGTTCCCCTCCTCTTCACCCTCCACATTCTCCTCCACTTTACCTTTTACCCTCTCACACCTGAATACGTTTTGGCATCATTTCATCGTTGCCTCCATTTTGTTCACATGCCTACCTAAACACTTATGCTACTTGCAAATGAAAAACCATTCACTTGGTGAAACTATGGCATTCAAACTTGTTTCATGACCTCGAGCTATTCTCACCTTTTAAACAAATGGGACTTAATATGCTACAAACTTCCCAAGTGATTCAAAGCCTTGTCATTTAAGATTACCATCTCCTATCTTTTGGTCTAACCATAGACTTGTCTAGTTTGAGGACTTAACGCACCAAGGCCATCACCTCATGCCTCCTTCAAACCCTCGCTTGCCAGCATTTATGCAATTTCATGAGTCTGTCAAACCGGGAGTCGAACCTAGCCCAACACTTAGACTCGCAACTTAAACCATCGCAAGGGCCACCTCACGATGGTTCGAACTTGGGTTTCGACTAGGCGAATCCTCACACTTGAAGGTCCGTTTAGATGGGCATGTTATACCTTTTTCTATCTTCTTCCTTTTTTTTTCTTTTTTCTCTCTTACACTTCTTATTGATCTTATTCAAATTCTATAAAAATTCTACTTTTCAAAACTATTCCAAAATGTTACAGCTACCCAAAAAAAATGCAAAGAAGGGGAAAGCTTTGGAATGTTACAACTTCCAAAAAACAATGTAAAGAAAGGGAAGGCTTTGGAGTGTCACAACTTCCAAAAAACAATGCAAAGAAATGGAAGGTTTTGGAATGTTGTAGCTACCAAAAAAACTGAAGAGAAGGGGAGAAAGAACTTTTAGTTAATGATGGTGGGTGGAACTCTCAATAGCAGACACATAGTGGAACAATGAAGTACACGTAGCAAAGAGAACACCACTTTTGGCTATGGGTACAAAAAGGGAACATATAAAATGGCTAGGTTTTTGGTACTATCATGATGATGGTGTGAATCCATCATCACAATGTTAAATTAACATTAACATAATATTAACTTCAACATTATTAATCAAAATTAAGATGTTAGTTAACATTAAGGCTAGCATTGTGTTTAAAAATTAATTTAATATTAACTTAATGTTAGTGTTTGGTGCTAACATTAAGTGTGATTGCAATGTAGAGCATCCCCAGTTGTGTTTAATATGCACCAATGTTGACTAATTATACAAAAAAAATCTAAGTATGTATTCAAATAATCATCAAATATGTATTAAGCCATATTTGGATTTTTTTATTTTTGAATAATCAACTTTATACATAAGCATCTAATGAATATGACCTTGTTTGGCCATTAAACTTTAAACAAAAATGAAATTTGACCATTATGGTTTTGAAAATGTTGGATATGCATTTTCAGTTGGTTTTACGGTTTTTGTTTACAATTAGGATTTAAGGAGAACCTATCATAATCCATTTTTAGCATTTTACACCTTGGCACTTTCCTTGAATTTTTCTCTCATGAACTTGTAAGTCAATCTCAACACTTTGCGCTTGTGTTATGCATTGCAACAACTAGATGTTTCACATTTTTATTTTGTGGAACATCACAATCCTATCGCAACCTTACTTTGAAAGAGTGTGAGGATGAAACTCACACTCCCAAAATGGGGACTTGGGAGTCCTCTGGGACTCTCAAAACTTCAAAGTTCGATTGCAGAGGTCAAAACACCTCGCATTGGGGTGTTTTTTTATATCATTGGAAAGTTATCAAAATGTAAATGTCAAAAATGGGTTCGCATGGGCCATTTGGACATGTACAACACACTTTTTGGCAAAAAGAAAGTAGTTTGACTCCCGACCACTAAAAGTCGGGAATCGACCCAACCTCGATACATGCAGGTGGAGTGCGATACAGCGTTGGAAAACTTTCAAGGAAAGCTACAAGTTTGCTTGAGATCTCATCCCAATCAAAGGTCTGAACAAAGAGTTATGACCTCACAAAATCCCAGGAGTCCAAACTAAAACAATTTCATGACTCCTCCTTGAGAGTCCCAGGACAAAAAGTCATTCGAATGTAGGTGCCACAGAAAGACACAGAGAATACTATATGGGGGAAGGTGGTGACTTCCCCCGAGTCTAGGCCGTGGTGAGTCTTATGAATCCAGAATTGCCCGTGGTTTATCCTAGTATTAAAGGTGCTCCAGAAAGTGAATTAACCAACTTGTTGGTTGGTTTGATGCAAGTTCGAGTAAGTAACTAAAGCTTGTCACTCTTCCTAATCCCATCCCGGAGCTTCAACACACCCCTCTACCCCTTCTAGTGCTGAGCCTAGGAATGTGCCCCAAGTTCCTCACAATTCCGTTATTTGAGTAACTTAGACTCATCTTGGGTCTAACTAAGAACTTGAGAACGCATCAAATCCACTTTTGGCACTTTTGATCTTTGCAAATTTGTTGAATTTTTTTCTAAGCTTGTATGTCATTTTCAACATTTAGCACTTGTGTTACATATTGCAAGAATTGGATTGTTATGTGATGTAAATTCTATTTTATTCTAAAAGCTTTTTGTAGCACCAAATCTTTCAAAAAAATCGCTTTGAAGTTTGTAACAACCAAGCAAGGTTTTAGGTTTTTTTTGTTGTGATTTTTTTGTTTTGTTTCAAGTTGCATTATTTTTTGTTATCTTCTTGGCCAAGGATGTTCAAGAATAACTTGGTTTTATTACTTGACAAATTGGGAGAATCTTGTTAATTGGGAAAGTTTGGTGAATTAAGAAAGGTTGTGAGCTTTTTTTCTATTGTGGTTTTTTTTTGTGTCACATTGTTGTTGTTTGCTTGGTGATGAATGCATAAGAAAAAGGGCAATTTTGTTGGTCAATGGATCAATGGTTTTGTTATTCGACAAATTAAGAATTTTTCAAAAAATTGAATTCCACAGCAAATGTAAACTTCACATTTGTTTCCTTTTCTTTCATTTGTGTTTCTCTATTTTTGGGAACTTGAAACCTAAGTGTTTATCTTAATGTGTCTTTTTTTTTGTGTAAATTCTTATGTGCTCAATGGTTAATAAAAGGGATTATTGATTTACTAAAAGTCTAGGTGGATTTAATGAAAATGTGTGAACTATTTCCATTCAAATGCAATCATCATTAGTCTCAAATGTCAAGAATGTCCATCATGTACAATTTGACAATGTGTTAAATATTGATGTTTTACAACTTGTGTATATAAAAACACAAGTTAAAACTTGGAAACCTCATAGTCAACTGTTTATTTATTGAAGATTTTTTATCACCAACGATGGCCTATTGGTTATGGATTTTGTGAACCCACAAGTGTTGCAATTCATAATTTGTAAATATGAACAATCATATGTTGGTGCTTCCACACAAAATCTATTTTCTGCAATGGCCTAGTTAAATACAACAAAATCAATTATATAATTCCCATGAATACTCATGTGCAAATTAAACATCTTAAGTTGTTTTCTCATAAAAACAATAATTCAATGAGAAAGGTGACAAAACTTGCTCACATTCAATAACTAGGGAAGAAAAGGATGGGTCCATCTAAATATGCAATCATTACATTTGTTAGCACTACCACAAACCCCTACCAAAAAAATGATGAGGTTTAGCACTAGTTTCTTGAAGATTTAATGCTTTATATTTAATGCGGTTATAGGCCCTTATCCACTTACAAAAATATTGGGTTAATTCTTTACAAATTTGTGTTCAATTTCCTTTTCATTCTTCTTTTATGAAAGAATTGTTGATTAGCGTGACAAGAAAACAATGGATTGACATGTTTTATCAAATCTTACATGTTTTATCACAAATTACAATTTTTTGTGAAGACTACATTCATTAACAAGGTCATTATGTTTGAAACAACTCTTAAATTTAACAACATCATAATTATTTATTATGGAAGGCACAAAATCTATGGCTTTACAACAAAAAGTACATAAAGCCCAAGTGTGGGTTATTACTGAAACAATCACATCTATTTTGAATCATGCTATATTGGTGTGTGTGATGAGTCAATTCAAGGCCATGAGTTATTGTTAAATACCTTGACAACAATTATTACATTTATTAAAACATGGAAGTTAAACTATTGCAACTTTTTAAAAGTTTTGAAATGTTTGACCCATTTGACCTTAAGGTCCTCCTTTTGCAAAGCAATATGCGATTGGAGGTTATAAAGGCAATCAAACCTTTTTTGGAGCTTATGAAGTCATTTGATGCACAACAAGCTTACAACATGATGGCCATCATGTTGGATCTGTGCTTCAATTTTTTATGTGTTATGAAAAACTTGGTGGGATGTGGGAATACAATCCAAATGAAATCTAAATATGAATTCGAGATTGTTATTCCTCCTTTAATGCTGTGCATTAATAAGTTAGTAGAACTGTATTGTTAAAACATTTGTTACAATTGTAATTGATGTCATGGAACTAAATCTTGAAGAAATTATATTTACTGCGGGGGCTTCAAATGAAGAATCTTTGTGAACATTAATTACCAAAGAATTATTCTGACTTAGGATGTTTTTTATTCCCCCATCTACATGTGCATCTAACCACTGCTTGCTTTGCAAAGAAAGTTAGGTTGTACTTTTGTAACCATATTTGGAAATTTGATATGCATAACCTTTGTGCACACCTATTCTATTTTGAAGATTGAAAACTAGCCTTTCCATAATGAACAAAGGAATTTTTTTTAAATGAATGTGTAATTGACTAGTGTTGTAAATTGAATTTTTTTAATGTATATCTTTCCTTGTAAATAAAAGAACATGTTTTATTGGTATCCAAAGGACAAGTCTAAAAGTTAATAACAAAACAACATTGGTGTGTACCCCATAAATTTTTTTTTGTGCATCCAAGTTTAGTTATTTACTTTGTTGCAACCCCATCCATAAAGTTAAAACTGAAATTGGGAATGGGTGGGAGATGATTAATAGCAAACCACCCAAACCAATCATTATGATTGGCCAATTAGAAACAAGGAACAATAGTTAAATCATATTTATTACTTCTTTTGATAGGTGCAAAAATTTGTTGGTTTTTACCAACCTTAATAAATTATGCAAAAATGTTGGGCCAAAATCATTTTGTTGAGTCAAATTAACAAAATATTTTGATTTTTCTTCATCCAATTTTAATGTGCAAAATCACATATCAAACATTTTTGGGGATGTTCTTATTACCACTATTATAGAACTTGTCCCTTATCCACTATGCAATTCCACCTATATTTTGCAAAATGAAATGGACATCATTGAAAGCATAGGCTCTCATTAAAACCACTAAGTTGTGACTATTGGTGGACCATTTCCACCAAAATTCCACCTCACAATGAGAAATAATGGATTTTTAGTGGGATGATTTTATTTCTAAAATATTTATGGTTTGAAGTGTTTTAGCAAAAAATTCATAGGTAATGAATTGACTCATGTGATGCACTATCATAACTACCCAAATTGAATTCACACTTTAGGTATGTTTCACTATTTGTGACCAATTGTAGTTACTAACATATGTATGTCTTTGTAGTTGAATTGTACCATCCATGTGCATTTCCAAAGGCAATGTATGTACAATAACATTCTAGGAGATATTGATTCTTAATGAACATCTACTCATGATTAAACATGTTAATTATATTTTGACAATCATATTGTTGGTTGACCTTGTAAAGGTTACACAAGCCTTGGACCCAATTAGCACATAATTGTAATTGCCAAATCATACTTATGGGGTTGTTTGAGTACACATGTTCATATTGCCCTCTAAATGTCCACCATAGTAACTAAATTTTTCAAATCAACCAAGCAGTTAATTTCTAATTTAACCCACCTTACAAAAGGGGCAAAATGTAGATGAACCCAAATGCCAATCATATGTGCCAACTATAAATACCTTGCCCATGATCAATAAATCATGTAATTTAGCTAATGAATAGGTCAACCCATCCCTTGAACAAAGGCATTGGTGTCATTTAGTCTAGTGTATGGGGTTTTGTGGTCACACATGCACCCAATGTGCATGCAATTGTACCTCCTCCCCCAACCTCTGGAGGCCACTTTATGCTATATTGGTTAGTCATCTTACTCCTCTAACTAGTGCCACATGGCACCACCCAATTGTGGATGAATTACATCCTTTCATTATGGATTCAAAATTATGATAAAACATGCACTATCAAATCTTGGCCTATGAACCTTAACATAATAATATTAAGAAAATTTTAAATATTTTCAAAAAATATTTCTAAAATATTCCAAATAAAACGATTGTTGACTAAAAGGGCATTGTTGGGTCTTATTAACATGAATGGACCAAGGAACATAGATGGGGCAACTCATCAATCACGGATAATTATGAAAGCACATTCAAACCAATGAATATTTGCCTTGTAACCAATAGGGAAGTTGTATTCAAACATGGCATAAATACACCTTTTTCATTTCTTATGATTTTTGGCACAACCATTAACAAGTTATCCAAGATTTTACAAAATTAGGAAAATTTGGTAAAACTAAACTATAAGGATCAATGGAAGAAATTCAATTACACCTAATGCAACACAAAATCCTATTAATGAAGTTAATCAAACAATTTAGTGTACCACATTGTCAAAATTCCATGATTATATAATACAGGTCAACATGATAATCATCCTTGATCCTTAACTTGAAGGCCTTCATTAATTTTTTGAAAGTTTGCTAATATGACAAACAATCTTACATTTCTTACTATCTTTCATTTTGAACTATCAAATTCACACCATAATTTTTATAAGCATTTGTAAGTTTAAAAACTTAACCCTTAATTATGATAGAAATACTATAATCTAAATCACTTTAAATGTGCATATATACACATTTGTAAATATAAAATAATGTAGAATGCATGTAACGAAAGAAGAAACTAAAACTGACCACATAATGACTAAATTTTCAATATGATCACCTTTGAAAACCTTTCCCAAATTCTCAAAACTAATGATAATCTTGTTGGGCCTACAATAATCTAAGGAATGTCATACTCCTTGATTGGATTTGACAACAAATTGTCATGTAATTAATCAAATTTTAAATCTTAACTTCACACTTGGTTTTTTAATTTAAATTTTTTTGGGTACATAATGGTTATAAAAAATAATAAACACATTCTTATAATGTTTATATCTTATGTGTCTAGATTGTTTCAGTCTTAAATTCTTGAACTTTAAGGTTTGAAGTTCAAACTTGATAATAAAAAACTTGCAAATTTATAATTTTATATAATTTTTATAATTTTTTTGGCACAGATAATAAATAAAATTTCAAAAATTCAGCCAAAAAAAAAATCATTTATGCCAAAATTGTTCATGTACTACAATAATATTTATATAATAGTTGTGTTTTGATAGATGTCATTTTGTTCACCTTCACCTATAGTATATCTGCATAAATAGAACAAACACCAATCATCACAATCTTAAAGAATTTCAAATTGTTGAAGAGGTAGCATTATAATAATGCTTATGAGGTCACTTTGAATTGAAGAATAGCCAAGGCATATGATTGTGACAAGGAAGGGTATGCTTGAATGACCTACTAGAAGTTCACTTATCAGATTCTCTAAAGGGCACAACAAAAATATATGGAAGGAGTCAGTCTTGAAAACCGAAGAATTGAATCCCCCAATATTGTCATGAAGAGCAATGAATTGTAGTTACTATTTTGAACTTGTTTAAATATTGAAAAAATTGGAGATTTGATTTTGAAGGTCATAGGATTAAAGATGGTCCTATTCAACATTTATGATAACTTAGTTTAATTGAAGACTATTTCATCATATATTCCATTTTCCTTATTGATTTTCATTCTTCAAAGGCTCACCATGTCAAAAATGAAAAAGCCAAGATGTTATTGAAGCCCAATAAGATTTTTATCATAGTTAACACATATGGCCAAACCTCAATGAAGACCAATGGATGAAAGTGAAAATCACATTGAGAGACTTGATATTGTTAAATTATGCCAAGAAGAACAATGGCAATATATTAACATTAACAAAGTTAAACGTACAAAACATCTTTCTATGAACCAACATTATTCCTCCATCAAACAATGTTAGCAAATTATAGAAATTGAGAAGCATGTCAATTCTTTTCTTTCATTAAAAGTATTATGCAGCTTGCTTTTCTAATTTTTTTTTGCATCTATTTTCAACAATGTGTGATTTGCACTTGTAGTTGTTTATCAAATGTTAAAAACGAATTGACCTAAAATTTGGTTAAAAATTTGTGCATATGTATTACATATTTATTGTTATTACATTGTATATTCTAGAATTTGTGACAATGTCCATGCAAGTGGCATCCTTCAAGTAGTTCATGTATCATTCAATTGTAAGACATCAAAATTGATTATTGAACCGTACATATCACAAGCACACCATGTGGTTCTACAAGATGAAGCAAGAGCTCATGGCATAATTCATGAGCTCTAGTCCCATGAACTTTTGGCTTAAATTGCTAGGCCTTTAGCATTGCATGAATTGCATAGTTCAATTTTAAACCACTGAATTGGTTAACAACAAGGTATACTAGGTAAAAGTTAAATGGAACAACCATGATGTCCTTCTTTGCTTGGAAGTGCTCTACAAAAATATTTAAATAATAAAAGGTTATATATAACCACAAAAATTTCTAATTGGCTCACAACTTATTTGCACATTTTATTCACATTGCATAATTCCTATTTACCAACTTTCTATCAAACTTAAATTTCATTCACATCATTCCCATGCCCTTAACAAAACCAACATTGTTATGTGCTTTGAATTAGACTTGTTGAAAATTTTGTCATCTTTATAACCCCAATTAATGTTGCATATCCATCCTATCAATATGTTACATGAAAAGAATATAACTGAAATCACTTTACTTAGATGTGATCAACCCAACAACATTGAAAAAACCTAAAAAACCCATTGGACACAACATGGCGTTTAGTTCATATAATTACACCTAGCATTATAAATGAATTTTAAAATATTAACTTGATATTGTAAACGATAAATTGAAATGTAACATATTGCAAATCTCATAAACAAAATCATGCCAATCTAAACAAAAAAACAAAATTGGGTGTTTAATGAACGATGCACGTTTGGTGAATATATTTTAAAAAGGGAGAATCAACAAAGTATTTGCCACATAAGTAAATATTTTAAAATGTTATTCATGAATTTGAACATTATGTGAAGGTTTTTTTTTTGGTGCACCCATTATTTTATTCATTATTTTGAAATGGGTTTAACCAAAAATTTGCCAATTTTAAAAATGGTTAAAGGAAGAAAATAAAATTTGGCTAAATTTTCCATCTTGGTGACATGAAAAAAAGAGCTAGTTTCACATTTTTTCCGGGAAAAAAAAAACCCAAAATCATCATGTTATGAAGAATATGTTTTTGTTAAAATTGCCAAATTTAGACAATAGGTTCTAGCTTGTGGCCAAAATATAGCTTCATTCCTAAATTCTTTTATTACTTTCCAAATTTGGCTACAACTTTCTTTACATTAGAACTTGAAAGCTCATGACCATCAAAGTTGAAAAGCGTTCATTGGAAGAAAAGACATGTTAAGGTATGAGTTCACTATACACAAGTGTTTGCTTAAGTGATAATGAAATGTGAATGAATGAAAAATGGACATCAAATCCACTTTGGATAATGTTTCATAGTCTAACAAACTTCATGTGAGGCCCACTCATTTGAACAAATGGATGAGCTTGGCGCAAACTTTTGTTAGACCATAATCCCAAAAAAAAAGTTAGGATTGATCTCAATTTTAATATGTTAAAGTACCTCAACAAAGTTTTTATCACTTTACATTACACTTCACAACAAAGACAAGGCCCACACATAAATGAAATCTGAATTTCCATGGGACAACCTTTGGATGTGTTTGAATTATCTCAGCATTTCCATGATCATGGTCCCTCGCCATAGTGTAAAAAGGGTGGGCCTAAGTCCTCTTTGTAAAAAGGGTAGGCCAGACCCTACCCCCACAGAATTGGAAAAAAAGAGAAGGGTTAAGTTAACCGTAGTTAAGGGTGAAGAGCAACCATAGTTAGTGTTCAGGTTCCGCCTTCAAGCAAGTGTGAAGGCGCTGTAGCTGCTGTTGCTGTTGCGCGTTCTGTTCATCTTGTGCCGGCAGCTACTGCCGCTGCTCCGCAACAACAGCAGCAGCAGCGGGATTTCACCAAAATCCATCCGTTTGCTTTGTGCCCATTTCGTGCATCAAACCACTGGCAAACTTAATACCGGAGCTTCGTTGACACTTGATGCCCATCAACACCACATTAGGGTATTCGTCTTTCTTTCTTTCTTTGGTTTGTTTGTTCGTTTGTTTGTTTTCTTTCTTTGTGCGTGTGTGTTTGGGTCATATTCTTTCTTTCTTTCTTTCTTTCTTTCTTCATACTTGTACTGTGCTGGCAGCAGCTGTGTGTCGTTGTTTGTTTTTGTGTCCTTCAGGAGCAAGTGAGAAGTTTTTTTGTGGTTGATTTTTTGTGGTTCTAAGGTTTTGGGGAGTCATTTTTTTTCTTATACCTTTGCCTTCTACACCTGAAAGCTCAGTTGAGAAATACAGAAACACTTGTTGAGGAGGAGGAGAAGAAGAAAGAAGAAGACGACGACGACGACGACGACGGCCAAGAAGAAGAAGCAGGCGGGATGTCGTGGTGTACAATCGAGTCGGATCCGGGTACGTGGATTTTTTTTCGTCGATCTTTCTTTTTTCCCCAGTTGAGTGCTTCTTGCTTGTAAATTAGGTTGTCTTATCAGTCTGTATCCACATGAGACTCGCCATGGATTTCAAGCTGTTACCCAAATAAGCTTTGGTATTTTTTTGCTTGCAATATCTGTAGCAGGACCTAATAACTATTCCATTACTCAAGCGACGAGCTAGTTTCGTTGCAGCGTTGAAATTGTAAATTTCTGGCGTAGTAGAACAAATCTCGAAGGAGAGAGAGAGAGAGAGAGAGAGAGGGTCTTTTCTTTTTTTCTTTTTCCTGCGTTAGTAGGTTCTTTTTGTTGTTAAACCCTAGGTTCTACAAAGTGTCTCATGCAGAGGTCATAACGAGAAGAGTGTTTATTCCCATGCAATCTTCAATAACAAAAGCTGACATTAGGATGGTGTAAGATATTGGAACTGCAAATCCTAATCATGACTTTCCATTTGCAGAGCAAGTATGCTTATGGTTGAGTGTTTAGGTTTAGGGTTTTACAGGCTTCTTATTACCGGTACTCCATAAAGTGGAGGATTTTTTTTCTCCCTTACTATCCTGCTCAAGTCTAGGCATTTAGAAGCCCCCTTCAAGGCACGGGTAGGGTTCAAGGGATCAAGAAATTTTTATGTGTGTTACTCCCACCAAGGGGGTTCAGAGTTCAGAGTAGGAATATGTGTTTTGTTCAAGCCTCTGTCCCTCTTTACTTATTGGTTCATGGTGTATCTTTGCATAGACAAGGTAAAACTACAGTAGATCTTGGAGTACAATACATCAGCGGTCAGGTTGAATCTGAGGAAATTGCTGTGAGGAATGTGCAACTTCAACCTGAGGAAACACAATGGCATTGACCGGAGGTTTGTATTTCTGCAGGGGTGTTTACAGAGCTCATTCAGCAAATGCAGGTCAAAGGAGTTCAGGTAGATGTAGAAACTTGATTCCTGTTGCTGGTACAAATTTCAAGGCCACAATGCGATCTCTATGCTTCTGACAAAACACTGCAGGGATGACTACAGGAAGTCAGAGAGACCATAAAGCTGAAAGAGTTGTGCTGTTCTACACCCTTTCTTTCCATCCTCTATTTGGTCAGGGGCCCATCATCAGCAGGGGATGTAGATGTTGATTTGCGAGTCTTATTTGTGAATGGGAGGTCACTAATGCTCAGTTCCTTTTTGTTTCGGAGCAGGTAGAAGAGCTCTACAGCCTGGACTTGGATTCACTTGGACAGCTCCGGTCAGATCTCTCTCTTGCTCTTACCAGTCTTGGCTAACCAGGTTTGTATCAGAAGGACTGACAATCAACTAGCATTTAAACATATCTCCATCATACATGTACTAGACCCATATGTTTGAATAATGGTGTGCCTGAAAATTATGGGCACATTATTATATTCCTATCTCCACCCACCATTCAGAGCTGATGAAGTCAGTGGCGACTTATGGCAGCTTGTTACTGATATTCATGGTGAAGGTGGGTGATGGTTGAGACTTTGTGAGTGACAGTTGTAAAATTATGACTGCAGTCATAGTAGTTTCACTGGAACTGACAAAATGTTTACCTTCAAGTGTTGTTGTGGAGTTTTCTCTACAATATCCTAGATATGTGGTAGGTCTGCAACCTGAGTATTCTGTATTTCTGGTGGTCTCCTCTTGCAGGCCTGTCTATGGGTTGATATTCCTTTTCAAGTGGCGACCTGGGGAGAAAGATGTTCGACCTGTATTAAAGGAAAGCAACCCCAATATATTTTTTGCTAGCCAGGTTTCTGCAGATCTCAAATTCTCTGTGCCAAAAGTCCCATTTTCTTATTTGAACAGGCTTATATCATCTCTGAGATAACTTGGGAAAATGTGTTGAAGGCCATAAAGAGTTGTGGTTCTTGAATTGATTTGTGTAAGTGGATTCTTAGTGATGCAAATTGATGAATATCCATATGTTCTGCAGTTGTACCACTCACCATAGACATACTAGATTTGTCAACATGCAGAGTTCACCCTCAATGATACTTGTCTCACAGGTCAAGTGTGGCTTTTGCTGGGTATACGTAGCTATGCAACACAGACTTGTACTATTGCAACATAGATTGCTGTGTAGAGCAGATAAAACAATATTCAGCTCTCCATGCATCACCTGTACATTATATGCCAGCTGTATACTTCCTTCAATATGCTAGAGATGTATGGCAGATTGTTGATTGTATTTTGATTGTTTGCACCTGTGATCATAACTATGATTGCTGTGGTGGTCTTACCTCAGGTCATAAATAACGCATGTGCCACACAAGCGATTCTCTCTATCCTCATGAATAGGGCAGAAATTGATATTGGACCAGAGCTCTCTATTCTGAAGGAATTCACTAAAGGGTTTCCTGCTGAGTTGAAAGGGCTTGCAATCAACAACAGTGAAGCTATTCGCACAGCACACAACAGTTTTGCCAGGCCAGAGCCATTTGTGGCTGATGAACAGAAAACAGCTGACAAGGATGATGATGTGTATCATTTCATAAGCTATCTGCCTGTTGATGGAGTCCTCTATGAACTTGATGGACTCAAGGAAGGTCCGATTAACCTTGGCGAGTGTGGTGCTGGTGGCCTGGATTCGATGGAATGGCTTGAACTGGTACAACCGGTGATTCAAGAGAGGATTGAGAAGTACTCAAAAAGTGAAATCAGATTCAATCTCATGGCAGTGATCAAGAATAGAAAGGACATATACAATGCAGAGATGTTGGAGCTGGAAAATAGAAGGGCTCAGATATTAGAGCAGATGGAGGCTGCACAGACCAAGGGGGAAGATGCTATGGAAGTTGATTCAGTGGGAGAGAAGGAGGGAATCTCCCTTCAGAAACTACAGAACTCACTTACGGATGTGGAGTCTGAGATTGCAAAAGTAGGTGACAAGATAGCACTTGAGGATGAGAAATTCAGGAAGTGGAAAACAGAGAACATTCGGCGTAAACATAACTACATTCCCTTCCTCTTCAATTTTCTGAAGATCCTTGCTGAGAAGAAACAGCTGAAGCCTCTCATTGAGAAAGCACGACAGAAACCATGAGAATGTTATTGCTTTCAAATGGAAATGTAGATTGACAAAGACCGGTGCAATAGATCGCATGTTTTTGTCTTTCATCATTTCTGGTGATTTTTGCCTCTTGAATTTTTTCCTTTTTGCCCTTAACCATGGAAAGATCTTCTAGTGATCTTGTGGATTGTTTCTTGCTTACAGTTACCTTGAGAACAAGGATGGATACTGTTGACGCTTATACCTTTCTCATACCTTGGGGGTCTTGCCAATAAGTTGGGGTTTGGTCCATGGACAGTGATTCTTCAGGAGACCTGTCCAGGAACAGGAAGTAGTGAAATTTGGCAGGCATAATTGAGGTTCAGTGTTAGGATTGCTGGCATGGAATTCATTTACTAGCCTAACTTTTTTAATCAACCTTTAACATAGGGTTTAGGGTTTTTTGTCCCCAATTTCCTGAAGTGATCACAAGTGGCTTTTTTAGCCAATTGAGTTGTAAACAAAAAAGAATAACATTCAACCTGAGTTCAAGCAATGAATATGCATGCACCTACCTATCTAATGCAAATCAAGCCACCAAATATTGATGCGTGATCCAAGCAATTAGAAATTTACAAAGGTCCCTAGTTTAGTATTGATGTTCATACTTGAAAAAACTTGTCACAGTGAACTAGCACCCACCAGCACACCATGAAGGATGAATGGTAAGTTCCAGTTCAATACCTAACCATGGTGGTTAGCTCAATTGCTTTTTTTTTTCTACCTACTTACTAACCCACAAGCAGGTTGTTAATAGGTAGGTAGTAAAAATAACCCTTACCTATGAATAAACCATCTATTTACGTAGTAATTGCCTATTTTCCTACCTATTTCCTACAGAATTGGCTACCAAGGTGAAACCAAATATTAAATCAGTTCAAGTTCATCCACAGCTAAGTAATGACGGGCATCCAGTGGATGGTGCGCTGGTGGGTGCTGGTTCATTCTGGTCAAAAAAGAACATGATCATAATAACAAAAATTGCCCCTAGAGGAAGGGGTTAGAGAAGGGAGCTCCATTCTAATTTCTAGTACTCGTACTTTCAAGTCTTCACTCCATGTTGCGATCATGTGAATAGTGCCCATGCAAGTGCAAATTAATTTTATCTACCTAATGATCAAGGTTGATGAGAATTAAGTAGGAGGTTGGGTTGGGCATTAGTGGAGCGTTGGGATTGCTTAGGAGCTGGGGACTTTTCAAGAGTTTTGGTTCTTCTTCACAAACCATAGTATTGTGTTCAATTGTCATCAATAATATGCACAAAATATGTAAAAGTTGTGACATTTCTAAAGTGCCACTATCATTTGTCGTAAGCAAAGCAACTGTTCACATTTGAGGGCATACCATGTGTTAAATTTTTTCATAACATGTTTTAAAGAGGTATTTTTGGGGTATTATGGGTGGGAGTTTTAATTCCTTTCATCTTATTATTATTTAACTTCTTAATATTCACATATTTTAACCACTTTAAATTTGATTTAAATTTTATATTTGCATTGAATTTTGGCATCATATAATTATTTGAATTTTTAATTTTAGTTTAAAATGTGAAGAGTGATGAAGGCAGGTTGTGATCATGTGTGAATAAAAAATCATCATACATGAGATGCTCAAATTTAATGTTAAAATCACATTAACAAA
>Ga0209611_10008886_pt1 | contig 15461 bp, 6 predicted proteins | sample S1TSphgellanicum_3_FD_187693 | JGI IMG/M metagenome (GOLD analysis project Ga0209611, IMG submission 187693) | Host-associated microbial communities from peat moss isolated from Minnesota, USA - S1T2_Fc - Sphagnum magellanicum MG (SPAdes) (version 2) | ecosystem: Host-associated > Plants > Peat...
AAACGGTGATCATTGAAAATGATTATGTTACAAGATGTGCATGACTATGTATGGTGAGCCCTTAGAAGACCTATAATGTTATTAAATGTACACAAGATGCATGGTTCACGCATGATGAATCATTAACTACGTAAGTAAGTCTATTTATTATGCATGATGAGTCATATGGTGAGTAATAACTTAGTTATAAGACTTTTGGGAATTTCTTTGCTAAATTTTCTATTAACTAGCATTTAAAAGAAAGTTTGGGTCTTGTTTTTGAGAGAATTTGGAAGGTTAGTTCATTGTAAAGATAATAAAGTTGTAGATTACACAATAAACTTGGAGATTTAATGTTTGTGAATTAGACTTTGTTTTAAACTTGCTAATGTTTGAAGACCTCACTTCAAATCTCTCCCACTCAGTCACTACACGTCACCAAAAAAATAAAAATAAAAATAAAAAATGAACAAAAAAAATAATTGCAATTTGATGTTTAAAGAACTTTCATATTTGTCTTGAAAAAAAACTTGATGAAAATTGTGTGCCAAAAACATTAGTTTGATAAATTTGAAAAAAACATAAATATCCCTAAACCCATGTGTTTGTATAAACACATTGATGCACTTAGCCTTTTTGTCATGGGATTTTGAACTTGATCTTGAGACCCAAGTTCTTCACATTATGGCACATCAACTCCAAAAAAACAAATTGCTTATTGTACCCTCCCCCAAGTGCCCAATTTCCATGGGACTTTGCATCTTCTTGGGGGAGAGGAATAATAATTATTATTATTTTTTAAATACCCAATTTCCATGGGACTTTGCATATTCTTGGGGGAGAGGAATAATTATTATAATTATTATTTTTTAAATGTATTTATCACAATATATTTACACCACAAAGAGAGGAATTCAAGTTTCATTTCCAAACTATGGGCTATTTGAAGGGCAAAGTTAGAGGTGGCATACAAAAGGGCCCATGTTTTTGTTTGGGGCTAAATGACAAAATTTTCCTATACCATTCTGTTTACTGGGAAAATGCGGCCTACAAAAGTGGTTGGAAAGTGATAGCCTTAAGCTCCATTCACACCAAGGGATAGTAAGAATATTTTATTCCATTTAACCCTCGTTTGATTGGGGGTTTAAAATGATTTAAGGTTACGAAGTAAATTTAAGCCCTTGCCGCATTCATACAAAAGGATAGATAAAAAATTATACAATGAGATTTATTTTAACTTTACATTGAGTAGTTCAGACCTAGGGTTGACAATTTAAATGAAAAAATTTAAATATTATCTAAATCATAGAGAGAGTATTTTAATCCTTTGAAATCAAAGGGATTTAAAAATTCCTACCACTTTCATGTTGCATTCACACTTGATATTAAGTCCATGTTAAATAAAAAACTAGGTGGCATCCTAAGTGGCACCCAATGTTAAATGGGTGATAGCTTGATATTAAGTGAACGTTAGCTTAACATAAAAATGTTCATGGTAAGTAGGTTTAAGTCCTAAATGACTAGCATAGTGTTAGGGGACTCAACACTAGAATCCCTAACATCAAGTGTGAACACACTTTTAAAGAGTAAGCATAAGAACTCTCCCGTTCATGGGCCTTGTGATTTACATACCTATGTTTAAGTTCACGATAATGGTTGCCTCATGATTTATTATGGGTAAAGCCCAAGGGTGAGGGAACATTCTCAAATTAGGGTTCATGATCCATGGGCCTTGTGGTTTACAGACCCTTCGTTTAAGTTCATGATAATGGTTGCCTCATGGTTTATTATGGGTAAAGCCCAAGGGTGAGGAGGGGACATTCTCAAATTAGGGTTGCCGATTCATGGGCCTTGGTATATTCACATACCTATGTTTTTTAAGTTCATGATAATCATTGCCTCATGGTTTATTATGGGTAAAGCCCAAGGGTGAAGGGACATTCTCAAATTAGGGTTGACCCCGGGGCTATTCCCTTCACAACAATTTTCTAGATCTCACTGAGTAAGGAAAGGAGAAGCTTTTGTTCTTGAAACCATCTTGGCATAAACCTTTGATAGTAGGTTATAAGAGTTTGTGGCATTTGGAGCTTCACCGCTTGTGGATGTTAGGAGAAGCTTTTGTTCTTGAAACCATCTTGGCATAAACCTTTGATAGTAGGTTATGATAGTTTGCGGCATTTGGAGCTTCACCGCTTGTGGCAAGTTTTAGATAACCCTTAACCCAACTTTTGCAAGCTCTCCCAACTTTTTGACTTTTGCCAAAAAATATGGAATTTGTGGTGACAAGCTGCCAACACAGATTGTACTGAAAATAAAAATAGAATCAAAAGCCGTATACGATAAATGCCAAAAAAAAAACTATATTATTATAATAGCCACACAAGGCAGGACATAGTTCTGTCCTTGACCAGATGAGATGCTAAAAACACCCTTTGTTTCTTTGTTTCTTTCTTTTTTTGGGTCACACATGATGATGTACTTTATGACATACCATTTTGAAGGATAACTCCTTTCCTTTGTCTTATAACAAATGAATGCCATCAAAAGCATGTAAAAGAGCATCTCCACCCCCATACACACCCCCTTGTTTGGGCCTGTATACGTGTTTACCATACCCAATATACTCTGTTAATTATTCCCCCCCATCCCCACCCTATAAACATAGAAAAAATTGGCATCGTTCAAGTGAGATACTATTTAAATATCATCAACTCGGCCCCTTATTATAGATCAACAATATTGTTTTTTTAAAAAATCCATTTTCTTTTACAGGCCCAAAATTGAGTTTTATACTACTACACACTACTATACTTAATCCATAATAAGCCATTTCATTGCTATGAGTTAAGATGCTCTCATTACTTAGAGCATGCCCAAGGAACAGCCCCAATTTGAGCCTCTATCAATGTTTAGCGACGATGGATATCATCCAAAGTATAGTATAGCGATGATTCCGCTCACATTCCCACCCCCTAAACTTGAAAAAGCGCATTCAATATTCAAGAACTTTTGCACCAGAAGTCCAAACCCCATGGAACCAAAGTCCATGCACCCCTCCTCATCAAAGAGCTTTCCAAAGACACCAATAACACGATCTGAAGCATCCCTATTTGGTGGATCTCATAATTACAAAACAAAACAAACTACCTTCCTTCATAGATAGATACGGTCATTTCACTTATTCCAGGTCTACTACATGGCCGGGTCTTTAAAAGTGTCATAATTTTTCAAGAAATTCTTATTGTTACTGCGGGAGTGAAAAAAAATGATAAATAAATAAATAAATATTCGTCAAAAAGGTGCCAGAATGATAAAGCCACGATGGTAATATTTGACTCCAAACCTGAAAAAGGTGAACTGAATAAAGTGATCGACCATTTAAATCTTATCAGCTGGGCCAATCATTATGGTTGGTTAATCAAGAAAAGTCATTTTTTTTCTACGAACATAATTGCAAGGCATTACAATTCACTAAACATGCATGGACGTATTTCCAACCCAAAAACAATTTTACACTATTTGACTATAATGTATCATCCAAAAATATACCCAAAAAGGGCCCTTATTTCACACTATTTGATTGTTATGCTTCCTCTAAAATGTACCAAACAAAGGGCGGCCCTTATTTCACACTATTTGACTATAATACATCATCCAAAATATACCCTAAAAGGGCCCTTATTTCACACTATTTGATTATTATGCTTCATCTAAAATGTACCAAACAAAGGGCAGCCCTTATTTCACACTATTTGATTATAATACATCATCCAAAATATACCCAAAAAGGGTCCTTATTTCACACTATTTGATTGTTATGCTTCATCTAAAATGTACCAAACAAGGGTGGCCTTTATTTCACACTATTTGACTATAATACTTCATCCAAAATATACCCAAAAGGCCCTTATTTCTCACAATATTCAACTATAATACTTCATCCAATATATGTACTGCAAAGGCCTTTATTTCACACAATTTGACTATACTACTTCATCCAAAGCATACTAGAAAGGCCATTTTATTTATTGCCATGCAAAAAAAGAGAGGGAAGGACAGTGGCACCCCCCCCCCCCCCAACTGGGGAGCCCAAGTCCAAAGTTGGATGACTTTTTAGTTGACAGAAAATGACAAAATGTGCAAATGACGTTCTTCTCCAACGAATCTCAAGTCACTGAATCGGCAACAAGTCAAAAAGTGGGCCAGTGTGAACACAGCACTTGCACTAGTAGCTTGTACCTTCTCCACCTTGAGTGACGCCCAGTTTTTTTTTTTAAAATATTTTTTAAAAAATTTAATTTTGTAATGTATCTGAGGTGGTGATCAATCCATACCAGAATTAAAGAAAATGTGATTATTAAAATAATTTGGATATATATATATATATAATTATTATTATTTTGTCTAGAGTTTTACGATAGATATATGTTTTTATCTTAGTTATCATAGAATAAATAACATTGAAATTGATTCTAGTGTGAAGATGATGATTTAATTTTTTTAAGTTTGAGATAAATAAAGATCGGGGTGATCAAAATTCAATTTGTTAGACTTCAAAAGTCTATTATTCACTTTAAGAAAAGAAAACCCCCCAAGACCCAACACAATGAAATGAATTCAAATATTATACATCTTGCAAAACAAAAATAAAATAAACTTTACATAGAAAATTAATTAATTAATTAATTAATTGTTGCATTTTCAAAAGAAATTAAAACCTCGTGGTGAAATTTTAACTTTTTTTAAATAAAAAAATTTAAATTTAAAAAAATGATTTTTTAAAAAAAACCTCAGGCTTCTTACTAGTGGTTGTATTCAATCTAGGAAACTTTAAATTTGGAATTGAAAACCCTAACTTTGTCTTGGGATGAAGGATATGTCTTCCAAGGTGAACCTCCAATTTACATCGGTACCTTCACATTCTTCATCCAGGCCTCTTCAAAAGACAATGGGTTTTTCTTTTTCTTTTTTTTCTTTTTAAAAATAAATTTTAAACCAGTGTTGGGCGGGTATTTTGATTCCTAAAAACCAATGGATTTGGATATTTGAAAAATCAGAATAATAAACTGTCGGTTTCAATTATTTCAAAATATTCAAATTCAGATCAAGTGTAACCCTAAATTCTAAACCCAGTTAAAATTTAACCCTAAACCCAGTTAAAATTTAACCCAAAAAATGTTAAAATTGGACTAGGAGACACTTATTTAGTCTTAGGATGGGATATTTAAATGTCCAACAGACCCCCAAATTATTTTTGGGGTTTTGTAGGGTTCTCTTGCTTGGGCATGTGAGAACATGAACTTAATGGTTCCGGTTCTTTGGTACCTGAACCACCAATTCAAAATTTTGAATTTCTTGGAAATAAAAAATAATTTTTAATTTTTAAAAAATATTTATTTATTTAAAAAAACTGGTGGTAATAAACAACAACAACAATAATATTATTATTATTATTATTTGGAAACTCAGTTACTAAGTGTGGACATGAGATAGGCATCATTCAACTTTTATCTTTGTCTTCTTCTTTTTCTTCTTCTTCTTCCCATGACACTTTCCCCTAGATTCAAGGTGGACTTTGGAAGCTCCCCCAAGCACCACAATCACCTCCCAAGCTGCATCTTAGGTGGGACTTACATACAAAATGATGGGGGAACCCAACACCCAACTCAACTTGTTGGAGGAGGCAACTTGGTGTTGGTAATTTAGCCTGGAACCCACCAATTAGTACTAGTGTGTCTATCTATGACTTTCTCTCCCAATTGGACACATTTGTCTATGACCATCTACTCATTTCACATTGTTTGTTTGGCCTTGGGTGAAATAGCACCTAAACTACTACTCTAGTAAAGTGTAGGAATTTGATAGGGCCCTTGCCTTTCATAGTGATAGGCTCAATGGAGAGTTTTCTTATTATTATTATTTATTTTATTTTTAAAAAATTTAATTTTTTAATTTTTTAACAATAAATTTATTAATTTTTTCCGGTGCGTGAAATACGTTTTAAGGTTTTGACCCTTACAAAGGAGTTTTTTGTGGTAATTTTTGAAAAAAATTGTATAATTTTTTTAAAAATCAACTAGATTTGTTAGATTTTAAGTGCTTGTTTTTACAGGTTGCCAAATAGCAATAAGGTTACAATTACTATCTTACTTGTCATGTTGTGATTTGATGTTAAATTTTTCTTGTGATAATGACCATTGAAACAACACCAAAAAATAAGAAAATAATTATTGCAATAGTGTACATTAATAATCTGTTCATTTCATTCATGGATGACATAAGTTCATTTGTTTAATTTTCGTGTGTAAGATGATTTTTCATTTTCAAAAGCCACAATAATTGAATTCAAACAAGGTTTCAACAAAAATACTCAATGATATTGAACCTTAAAAGGTAAATCCTATGCTTCTACAAATAAGTCCAAAACTATCACCATTATATTTGACCAATGGTAACAGGCCATTCTAAGAAGAAATATTTTAATCAATTATGTAAGTGAAGAAAATTTGACAATTTGTATTGTTGTATGGACCATGTGTGCAAAATCAAAATTGTATACATTCAATTCTAACACTATAAATCCATATGTATGATTTAAAATTGTGAGGAACAATTTCATACCCATATTCAGCAAACACAAGGTTCAGCTCTAACCAAACAATACAATTCAACAACCTTTATTATTATGGCAAATGTCAAAAAATTGTCATCCAATTCATATTGTCAATTGCAATCCCTCCATGACATGCACATAAAAGCACTCAATCTATTGAATTTCAAATGTGATCAAATATGATTTTTTATAACATTTTGTTTGGAAGCTTTTTGTTCACACATGGTTGTGTTTATTAGAATCACAAGTACCTTGTATCATATATTCATCTTAAAATGATCAATTGGTATGTTAAGGATTGTCATACCCACAAAAACTTCATGATTCAAATAGGCCTTTGTTCTCACATTCACTTCTCAAAGTCTTTAAAAATTCAAGGAGTTTAACCCTACATAAACCACTATTGACCTTTAAATTTGTGAACTTTGTCATCAACATGTCTAGCCTTTGGTTTGTCATCTAATGTTGGTCATCATCATCGTCAAAATAACATTTAGAACTAAACAACTTTGAAACATAAAAATTGACAAGTTGAAAAATCTCCAAATGTTTGCACATACACTCTAGTCATTGCTTTCATCTCCTCCGATGAATTAGGTCAAAATATGCATGTGTGGTGCATGTAATGCATCCTACTATAACCTCCTATCCATTGTTTTTAAAAACCTTCGACAAAAGATGTGACAATGATGGGGGCAAGTTTCTTAGCACAATATGCAAAAAAGTGCAAAGTTATGGGGAAATTGGGATTCAAGATTTGGAATTTCTCCCTTCCTATTGTGCATATAATATTATAGCATTTTTGTCAAATTTTTATACATTGTAATTTCAAGTGATAAGCATTTTATGTGTAATTTTTCCTTTATGTTTTTAATTTCATTTCATGGTGGTAAGATTTTTTTTCAAAGTGCCTATCATTTTACATGCACCAAGTACTCCTCAAAGTGGGAGGGATCTTATGCCTAATTATTTTTCCTTTACTTTATGAGGGATATTTTTAGATATGAGGTGTCTTTCAAATGCACTATGAATTCTCTCAAAGTGTTTTAAGTTTGTAATAAGGTTTACCTTGTGCCTTTTGGTGAGTAATGCCTTTGGGTGGCTGACATTCCCAAAATGTGGGGTTGGATTCAACTAACACCTTTTATTAAGGCCTTTTTTGAAAATGCACCTTGAGTTTTTACCCTACACTAAACGTCTCTTTCCATTATATTACTATCATCACATTTTTTCATGACAAACCATGTTAACAACAAGGTAATGGAAAGTGATTGAAATCCCTCTTGTTATAATAATCATTTTTCATTGGAAAGAGCATTTGGTGTGGAAATCTGTATGTTTTAATGTTCTGAACATTGAATTTTATTTTTTCTAAATGTTCCCATTGTTTTTATTGATTGATGTTAAGTTTAAATAATCACAATTTGACACACAATTCTCATAGCTTTGTACATTGGTTAACATTTGAACTACAAAATTGTGAAGTGATTATGATCACAACTAAAGGGCAAATTATAATTGAGAGTTGTCATGGTAAATTATTTTGTCAAAAATGCCTAATGGAAAGATTCCCAATCAAGCAAAAGGCTTGTTTACTCCTATATTTTTATTCTGAAAATTTATAAATACCTATGGGTTTGTCACTCAAGGTTTACAATTTAAGTAAATTGTGTCAATTTGAAAGATGGAAAGATAAAATGGTTGAATAGTAACATAATGGTGATTTCTTTTGGTTTTGTTGAAAATTGAAGGGAACAAAAACTCAAACATTCAATGAATGTAGGAAGTATAATTTATAACATTTGAAATCATACAACTAGGAAAATAAAAATATCAAAAAATAAGAAGATTTTTTTCTAAAAATAGTCAAGCTTTTTCATTGACTATATGAAGTTGCATTGATTAAATGGAGTTTTGGTGTGCCCCATAACTATTTTGATATTTTCTTTGGAAAATTTTTTAAAAATATATATGTTGCTAAGTTATTCTTAATTAACAATTTTAATTAACATCCTTGTAGTTTGGGGACTATTGGTTATTTGCAAAGAATTAAACTCCAGTCCAAATCATCAAATGCCACCATCATTCAAAGGTTAGTTTTTTATTGTAAAATTTTTGTTAAAGGTTTCTTGACCATATATTCCTCTTTTAGTTTATTATCAATCACTAGCATTATACTTGACTACCTAAGGTTGATATCATGAATTGATGCTTATTTAAATAGGACCCACTTCAAGAAATATTCTTATGCACGAGTAGATTAATAATGAACATAATAAAACTTAATGGAATACATACCAATGTTGGGCAAGTAAAATTGCAAAATAACAAGCCAAAAACCATGTTGAAAACTACTATATATATATATATATAGTGCCATTTTAATGGCATGTTAATCATGGCAAGTTGTGCTTTATGACTAATATGGATGTTGAGAAATCTAAATTGAACCATTGAACATTTTGATTTTGAGTTTTGATTTTAACAAAAGACCTTTAAAATTAAACATGTGTTCCATCAAACATTATTATTTTCACAAAAGAAACCTTAATTTTCATAATATAATTTTTTTTTGATGTTGATTTGTTTTAATAATAAGGAATTATTAGACACACATAAAAAATACTCAAAATATCAAGAATCTATAATTTGATTTTTAAAAAAATTGAAAACTTGAATTTATCTTATGTTCATGAGTACTTTATGGCATGTAAATGTGATGCAATGTAAATGGTGTTTAAAACAAAGTTGTAGCATATAATACAAAAGAATAAACTTCAAAGTATTTAACATGTTTTGGCATGATTTGAAAGTGTGACCATTTTCAAAAGGAAACACAAAAATCTAGTGCAAAATCTTATTTTTAATTAAACCATATTTATTCAAAACTTATTAACAAAGAACATGTGATATATTGGGGAAACTATAGTAAGTAAATGTAATAATTTTTTTAAAAAATCCCTTCTATGAAAATTTTTTTTCACAAAAGGATTATAGTATTTTGAAACAAAGTAAACACATTGGCTCATTGATTTGTGATTACACCCAAATATTAAAAATGAAGTGAAAATTGACCATGAGTTCAAGCCAATTTTCATTAAAAATTTGTTGAATATCACTTACAATGAAATATGGGTTGATATATAACCCACATGGTTTCAATGTGGTGATAATTGACTCATGAAACACTACCTCTTTATTTAAATCCCAAAAAAGGATACGATGACATGCTATTTAAATAAAATAGCATACGGTTTTGAAGTTTTAAGTAGTTCTTTCACAATTGTTGAAAGTTTAGAGATGAAACTTCTTTTTCATTCTTGAGAGACAAGATAAAAAAACTCACGCTCCAATTTTGTTAATCAATTTTTTTCTATGTTAAAGGATAAAATTTTGTGAATTTTTTAGTTGAGTTCTATTTGTTTGTTTGGCTCCTCTTGCGTTGTTGTTTATCTCCACTTGTGTTGTTGTTCATGCCCTCTTGGTTGTTGTTAATGTTTTCTTGCATTCCTCCTTGGGTCCTTTTGCATTGTTGTTCAATCTTCTTGTTATTGTTTGGCTCCTCCAACTTCAAGCACCTTTTTGACCTAGCTCCCATGCATGTTATTTGGTTTCTCTTGTGTTGTTGCTTAGATTTTCATACATTATTGTTCATTTCTCTTGTTGTTTTTTAGCTCTTCTAGCCTCAAATGCCTTTTTGAGCTAATTCCCATGTGTATTGTTTCATTCTTCTTGCCTTGTTGTTTAATTCCTCTTGTTGTTGCTTATCAATTTGGTGCTTCTTCCCACATGCTTTGTATAGGTTTGGGAACAAGGAATTTTGATTCATCATTGATTCATTTTTTGAAGTATGACTTTCAAACTATGCTTCTAAGTTTTTGTTTTTTTGTTTGGATGTTAATGCTCATCTTTGCATTTATTTTGGTGAAACATTTTTTAATGTTCCAAGTTCGATTTTTGTTTGTTATTAAGATTGGTAACATTTTAACGTTAGGAAATACAATTGTTGTTTGTAGGATTCATATTTTATTTTTGCATTGCATTACACTTCATTTTACATACTCACCACTAACACTAGTCAATTTGATATATGATGATTCTATGGTTGTTCTTTAGATTTTTTCATGGCTTTTAAAATAAATAGAAAAGGTTTTGGGGATGTTTGAGTTTTTCCTCCTTTTTAGAGAAATATGAGATCAAAAAATTCCATAACATGTTTTTGATGCTAAAACTTAGGTTTAAAAGCCTTCATTTAATATCATTTTATATTGTCCATGAAGAAAGTGTGGTTATTGTTGAAGAATATAACAACAAACCCATATATCCCATGCTTATCAAATGTTATAATCATTTACATCCTGTGTTAGAATTTGCAGTTGGTCGTGCAAATTTAATGGCTTAAGAAAATTAGAATCTGGAATTTTTTATCAAATTGTTAGCACAAATGAGTTGGTGAAATAACTTGTGGGTAAAAAGTTGTAGAGTTTTAGAAAATACCAAGTGGACATTAAAGATTATCCCCTTCAAGTTTACCCACTACAGTACCAAACAATGATGGGGGAAACACGAATTCATGTTTTCATTGTTAGTTTTTTGGCTTGCCAAATATTAAGCATTATAAGATTTCAAATTGAAACAAAAAGGATCTAGAGTTAAAAAGAATTAGAAAAATTTGAAGATTCATTTGAACATGATGAAATTATGAAAGAAAAAAAATCATATATATTTATAAATCATTTTTGGTAAATTTGATGCTAGAAATAATTGAAATGGAAGCAATCACACAATGTGTGTGGTTGAATTCTTGTAGACAAGTAAGTTTTTGAAGTCGAAAAACTAATGAATGTAATTTAATGAGTTATTTTGAAATACTCAAATTAAAAAATAGTTTCAAAAAAAGACTAACCTTAAAACTATTATGCACTATATATCAAATAAATGTCTAATGCCATAAGTTCAATTAACTCACATAAACAAGTTAACACAAAATCACTTCCTTACATAAGGTTAATGATATTCCAAACCAAAATGATCAAAGTATCATATATTGGGACATGATTTTCAATGATATTTTTTGGAGATATGTTTTGATTCTAAAGCTCATAAGGTCAATAAATAGGAAGCAAATAATCTCATTTGTAACCACCAATTGGTAGCCAAATGTAAACATTCCCATAATTGTGTATAACCATTCATTTGGTTTTGTCCTAGTAAAAAATAACAAATAATATATTGTGGGGATCCATCCTTTTGATAGTATCTCCTTATATACAATTTTTGTTATGTGGTTACCCGTGGGGTGCAATTGCCATGTTTTATGTATTTGCCAAAGGATGGCACAAAAAGTTTATAACAATGCGTTATAAATCAATCTTGCAACAATTCCTTAGGATATATAACATGCATTTAACATTTCATTTGATGAGTTTAAAAATTGAATGCCTTTCACAACGATTCTCAAAGATTTTTTTATTTTTTTTGGGGAAGCAAGATTGTTTGTCATGATACTAACCATCACATTGACACATTAAAATGTTTTTTATTTCTTCATTTCCATGTGATATTTGAAGCCCTTGTAAACGTTTTGATTATAATGTCCAATTTCAATTAATAAATAATCAATAGATAGATATTTCAAAAAGTTACAAATTTGGTTTGATGTGTTAATCCAATAGTTCAATCTCTTGCTACAACCCACTTGTGTGGCCAAATCAACCAAATGTGTCCAAATCAAGATCTTCATGGCAAGTTATGCATGACCAATTTATGAACATTCACATTTCACATAATGCATTTTTAACCTTATTTGCACAACTAACATGCATGTAAGTAAAAACCCTCTTTCGTTGTTGTGATGTTCATTAATTTCCTCAAAGTCATAACTAATGTTATTTCCATTGAGGTTGATGATGGATTTTCAAAAAAAAAAAAAGTTTATTATTTAACAACCACACATTTGGTTAATACACTACAATTCTAGCATACACAATTGATTGTTGCTTATAAATCACTTTCATTGTTTTCATTTAATGAAGAACTACAAGACTTTTTTTTGTTGTTTAGTAACAACAACTTCTAAATGTCTAATGGCACCAAAAGTGTCATTCTTTACAATTTATTTTGAAACTCTTCTCATGTTCAACATAGTAAAAGATGAAAATAGACATGTGAAATTACTATCAAATTATGTAACATATATTCATAGGGGTTTCTCTAGTTAGAGATAATAAAGTGTTATTTATCAAGTTTATTATCAAGGCTACAAAGTGGAAAATGCACATGACCCTTTTGTTAGGTTTGTCCATCCTATGGGCCATAGCTCTTTGTGAATGTACACCATTATTTGATTGATTGATTATTTTAAGCAAGAAGACCCTAATTGAATGTGATAGGTATAGAGAAGTGTTCAAATTTTGTTGACTACCTTTTAACAAAATATAATTATGAAGTGAAAACACTTGGAAATCCAAAAAGAAATCGTCACCAAATAGAGGTTTTGAAAATGATTGGGTAGTCCTAAGTTGTAAGGTTTTAACATGTCCTCACTCATGTCTTGCCAATACTTTAGAAGTGCATAGATTGTAACATAGGATGTGAGTCTCACACAAACTTGCAAACATGAGATGTGAACATGGTTACCTAATGCTAGATGAAATATTTTTGCATTTGAAAAGGGTTGGAGCATGGTTGATTGTTCAAACATTAAAAAAAGGAGATTTTTAAAAAAAAAATACAACAAAGACAAGAAAAATTGTGGGTTTTGTGCATTGATTTTTTCTTAATTTTTTTAGAGTATATAGCTTCAAGTGGTCTAGATATTCATGTAATGGTGTGATTATTTTGATCATCATTATTATTTGAATACATTTTCAAAACTAACTTACCACTTTCCTAACAAGTACCTTACTTCCTTCTACTAGCCACCTCCATGGACATGAAAAGGCACATTAATGTTAATGTGCTTTTTCATGTCCATGTTATATAGTAAAATCAAATTTGAGATTGACATAATTAATGATAAAATATTGAAAACCATACAAGAACAAATAAGGGAAATAAAAATGGGGGAAATTGGGGAGGGGGAATTTGCTCAAGTTGAAACCTTGCCCAAAGATTACATTTATGATCATACAATTTAAATTTAAAGGCTAATTTAACTATTAGAATACATTCCACGATTTTAATAAAATGATAATAAAGTTTATATTGATAAAAATCATTACAATTATATCTCATGTAAGATAATTTTAAATATTACAATGCAATTCTTACCATTGTAGATGTTTAAAAATAATAATTTATTTATTTTAATCCTTAAATTTTAACAATGTATAAATCACAAGTATAAATAATGGAAGTAGGAGCTAATGTCGGGTGGCATTATCATAATTGGACATTATAAAAAAAGTATGAATTATATTTATATAAAATCTTTGAATTGACACTATATAACCTTAGATTAATCCAAAGCTTTGTCTCTGGCCACATGGTTCTAGTAAATTTGTAGCTTTTTTCTAAATTACAAATAACAATAGAATAGTTGCATATTTAGGTGTATGTACTAATGGGGGGATTGATATGGTTAAAGGTATTATTGTGATACAAAACCACCCCATATTACAAACAAATTACAAAGGTTAACTCAAGGCTAGTTCTTTTTAGCATCTCTCCCCCATAATAGATTGCTTAAAACCCTTCAACTACCCTACAAAGTGACCATTTCATGGTGCTCTCTATCTTGGTCATAAAAGAGTCCATGTACAAGATCAAATGATCAGATCTCCACATGGACTGAAGAACAAATGCATGGTGGTTGGGTTGGGTTGAGTTGGGTTACCCTAAACCCTAAACCCTAAAAAAGCCACAAAACCCATCATCCCTCTATTTGAGGAGGAGGAGAATCTTTCATTATTATTGGCTTTTTTGAGTGTTGGAGACAACTTGTGAGTGACTTTATTGCCCACTTTTGGGATTGGAAACCCAAAAGGGTTGGCCACACTTTAAGGGGGGGTTTAAAAATACCCAACTTGAGTCAAAATTCTGTTATAGTAATAACCAAAGCATATGGTGCTTGGGCTTTGTACATGCTTTCTTTGGAACAAGCCTCCTTGTGGAAAAAACTAACAATTTGATGATTTGTCATGAATTGTTTTAGGGCTTGAAGAATTCATCATCATCTATCCCAATTACCCACAATTTGTCATGAATTGTTTTTTTAGGGCTTGAAGAATTCATTATCATCTATCCCGAAATTATCCCACAATTACCCACAATTTGTCATGAATTGTTTTTTTAGGGCTTGAAGAATTCATTATCATCTATCCCGAAATTATCCCGCAATTACCCACAATTTGTTATGAATTGTTTTTTTAGGGCGTGAAGAATTCATTATCATCTATCCCGAAATTATCCCACAATTACCCACAATTTGTCATGAATCCTTTTAGGGCTTGAAGAATTCATTATCAACTCTCCCTGACATAACTTTTTGTGGGTGAGTTTTTTTTCCAAAAAGCAAAAAAACATAAAAAATGAAAATGGGAATATTGTGAACAATATTCCAAAAAAAATCTTGAAAAATCACCAAATTTGGGGAAAAAAAAAGAGGGAGGGAATTCTTTTGAATTATTATTATTTTGTCAAATTTGGACTCCGATTTTCATTTGGTATCATTTTTAGAACTATTTTCTTTTTTTAAAAATTATTTAAACAGGTTTTTAAATCCTATTTCCATTTAAAGCTAAATCCCTCTTCGGATGGTAGCCAAATGACACAACATCAGAAAATGAAAAAATATATCACTGAACAAACCCTAAATCCGGATGGGTTAATGGGTAAATAAGGTCCATGATCCATTACACTCCCCCAA
>Ga0209611_10008887_pt1 | contig 15459 bp, 3 predicted proteins | sample S1TSphgellanicum_3_FD_187693 | JGI IMG/M metagenome (GOLD analysis project Ga0209611, IMG submission 187693) | Host-associated microbial communities from peat moss isolated from Minnesota, USA - S1T2_Fc - Sphagnum magellanicum MG (SPAdes) (version 2) | ecosystem: Host-associated > Plants > Peat...
AAGTTTTTTGAATTTAAATAAAAAATTTCAGAATTGAAATGTCAATTTTCATATTCAAATAACAATATTCAAAACTCAAATGTCCATTTTTAGACTTGATTACTAATTTTCAGACTTGAAGTATTAATTTTGAGAATCCAAAATAATAATTTGGAATTTAAATTTCAGGTTCGAATCAAATCATTATTTAAAATTTAAATGAAAAATTTTTAGAGCTGATATATAAATTTTCATATTCATATAATAATATTCAAAATTAGAATGTCCATTTTTATGATCAATTATTAATTTTCTGAATTGAAAATACTCATTTTTGGATTCGAAAATATGAATTTAGAATTCAAAATCAATTTTTAAATCAAATAAGTCTTTTTGAATTTAAATTCAAAATATCATATTTAAATCAAAAATTTCAAATTCAAATAATGTTTTAAACAATTGAAATAAAAATTTTCATATTCAAATATCAAGTTTCAAATTCTAATATTTTTTTTGAAAAATGAAAATAATAATTTTTATAATTGAAATATCTATTTTCAGATTTGAATAGAAAAATTCAAAGTTCAAATATTAATTTTGAAATTCATTATATGAACAATATACATATCTATGCATATTATATATATAATTTTAGTACATACATTAAAATACACCCCTATGTCATTGTAGAATACTTTTAGGATGCAAATAATTTGGTGATTATTACGACTAATGGGACATATTAACTTATTAATGGATGAAAATAAATGTAAAATTGATGCAACCAATAGGATGAAAGTTTCTAATTGTTGCATCATAGTTGTGAAAATGACCAAAATAGTTGAAAGTTAGTCTTGTAGTTGCAAATATTCCCAAATCTAGTCGCAAGCAACTACAAGTCGCATGTAGTCATAAATGGAGTGGTTACATTTTGGCTGATTTCTACTAGTGATGGCATACAACCTCTTTGGGCCCACATGTTTCTTAAAAGCAATAGCATATCATGTTGGAGCTTGAATACTAGAAACAAATTTTAAAATAGACTTGTTTTTCTCTTGGGTAAAGACATAAGGGGCTATTGGTTTGAAATAGTTAAATAATTCAAGCCTTGATTGTAGCCACAAATGTTGGTGTACACTAGCCTCTTACATGTCCTTTCACACTTCCATTGTGTATTTCTCCCTAATTAAATATCTTAAGAGGTTATTTGAAACATTTCACTCCACATGCATCACATCCCAAGTGTTTTGAATAGGTAGTTCCTACATTGCCCACAATAGATCCACCCATTACAATTAATTCCATCTAGATTACTATTTATTTGGACTCATTGCTTTCTCTTCGTGTTTATCATCACCCAGAACATCAACTTGCAACATGTCCATAAACAATACATGTGACCATATGATAGCCCTTGAGTGTTCATCATTGGGTGCACCCATAGATGCAAGTTTTGGTGATTCTTTAATGACATCTAAATTATTTGGTTGACTTTCCAAGGACTAACATTCCAGTGATTGTGTTGTGAATTATTGACAATATGTTGAAGTGATCTATTTCATGGGGCTATTATTGAATTTTCATCTTGGAAGTTTGACATTGCAAAATCATGGCTATTATATAATGGGGACAATTACATGAGCAAAATTGAATGGCCTTGCTTAAATATTGTTCAAGTTGAATGAAATTTCAATTCATGAAGGAATTTCAAAAGTTTCAATAATTTTAATACCTTCCAATATTCTAGTTCAAATAGGATGGACACTCTTTTGATCCCAATCCTGTTGGTAGGGTCTTCTTTAGCTACATTCTCGTCACTAACAAGCCATTGCACCCTTAATTTAACTTCCCTAAAAATGTCAACAACTGTCACCTTTGGTGGAGGCAGGTTGATCTTTTGAACCCCATCAAATGCTGCCAAGTCCTTACAAAACTCATGATCTTTGGGCAACCATCTCCTATGTTGGCATGTGTACACATTCTTCCATAATGTTTTAGACTTGTGGGATATTATGTGTGCAGAACAAAATGGGGCACCCTCAATACCCTTTGGTTGCCAACCCTACATACTAAATAGTAAAAAAAAATTAAAAAATTGTAAGTATTAGACTATGGTAAATAGTAAAAAATCAACCATATGTCTAATAATTATGCCTTCAACAATGTGTCATTCAACTTCTATCACAAGGACCTAAGTCTACATCACTAAAGTCTATGTCACTAAAGTGTAATAGATCATTAAGGCCTATGTCACCAACATGTAATACTTAACCTCTGTAACTAGGACTTAGGTCTATATCATTAGGACCTCTTTCAATCATCCTCTGTCACTAGGACATAGGTCTATATCACTACGGCATGTGTCATTCAACCTCTATCACTTGGTCCTAAGTCTATATCATTAGATCTTATTTCATTCATCCTCTATCACTAGGACCTAAGTCTATATCATTAGGTTTTCTTTCATTCATCTTTATCACTAGGACATAAATCTATATCAGTACAACATGTGTCGCTCAACCTATGTCATTATGGTGTAATACATCATTACTACTTATGCCACTAAGGCCTATGCCACATGGGTTTCCTACTACACTTGGGCTTACTATAACATGTCACTATGGCTTATGCCAATAATGCCCATCTCACTCCACCTATGTCACTCAAGTTTATATTATCATTTGGGCTTGACCATTGTTATATGTCATTAGGGTGTATTCCAATAAAACCTCACATGTTTCATTTAACATATGTCACTCATGTCTATGTCATTAGGGCTTGAGTCAATCAAACACGTTTCACTAAGTTCATTTTAGGTTTATGTCACTTAAACCAAGTTTATTTCATTATAGGGCTTGAGGTTTGTGCACCATTTGGGCTTGTATCATTAAGGTTTAATCACAACTTACACCTAGTCTCAATGCCATATACTCTACTTGTCATATATGTTAGCCCTATATTCTGAAATTTGCTAAAAGCATGTTCAAACATACACATGGACTTTAAAGATCAGATGGTAACTTTGACATTCACGCTTGCACATTTCACCTCTTCCTTCACCTCATGTGTTGCTCTTTTGAGCCCCTACCAATCACAACATGTAATGACGTTTTACAATTTCTCACAATAGACACTATCACTCATTCTTTATCACTAGGACATAGGTCTATATCACTATGACATGTGTCACTCAACCTATGTCATTAAGGTGTAATACATCAGTAGTGCCTATGCCACATGGGTTTCCTACTACACTTGGGCTTATTGTAATATGTCATTATGGCATGTGCCAATAAGGCACATTTCACTCCACCTATGCCATTCAAGTTTATATTGTTACTTGGGTTCGAGCAATGTTATATGCCACTAGGGTGTTTGTCAATAAACCTCACATGTGTCACTTCACATATGTCATTCATGTCTATGTCATTAGGGCTTGTGTCAATTAGGCACATTTGACTAAGTTTATTTCAAGTTTATTACATTTAAACCAAGTCCATCTCACTCTAGGGCTTGAGGTTTGTGCATCATTTGGGCTTTTATCATTAAGGTTTAATCACAACTTACACCTAGTCTTCATGCCATACATTCTACTTGTCATATACGCTCGTGTTGTATCTTGAAATTTGCAAAAAGCATGTTCAAATGTGCACATGGACCTTTTAGATCACATAGTACCTCGAATATTCACCCATGCACATTCCACCTCTTCCTCTACCTCATGTATTGTTCCTTTGAACCCCTATCAATCACAACATGTAATGACATTTTATAATTTCCTAGAACAAGACATTAGATATTGAATATTGGGATGAAATTCCAAGTCTTATGAACTTTATAATGTTATGTGTACACGTGAGTGCAAAATTTGTAATAAACTAATAATTCCCATTGAACAATCTTGTTACATCATCTAGAAATGTAATTCCATGAAACATGCTAATGGCATTCATCTTGAAGCTATGATATCTTGTACTTTTCATGAATGACACACATACTTGAACTTTCTCAATTGGCATTTGGAGTCTAGAAGTACTAAAGATTTGCATCCCACATTTGTATGGGTTAATTCTCCATATGTGCACCTACAATCACTTGTGTGTCATTTGCATCAAAACAATAAGATTTACATTCATTTCCATATGTTTAACAACACCTTGCAACACATATTACACTAGGTTGGTACAAAATAGTTTTATAGGAATGACTTCCAAAGTCCTAATAATGTCATATCTAGGATATAATCATCATTAATCCCACCATTCAGTATTGAACATGGCCCTTACTACACATTGCCATCATAAATGACAATGTAAATCAATCTATGGAATTAAAGTGTGAAGTAGTAATATGACAAACATCAAATAAAAATATTAATAAAGGGGGAATGGAAATGCCAAATTAACCATTTCACTTGTTTAAACTCTAAAGAATGGTTCATTGTAGCTAGTGGTTTGGGCATGCATGGTGGTTGTGCAATGATATGTCCCTTGGCATAGGACCCCAATCTCTAAAAGCATCCAAAACCACTACCAAACTACTATAGTGAGATAGGTGCATTCCAGTCAAAATTTGAGTGGAATGGTTAGTGATTGGGATCATTTCCACTAGTAGGGTGAGGATGTATTGAAGCTAAAATCCTAATTTTTTGAAGTTTCATACCTTGTAAATGGCCTTGGCAACATTTGCTCTTATTCCTTTATGTGTCACAAATGTGCCATTTTTTCTTAAGGTGCAACATTTTATATATAGTCAAACAATAGGTTTAAAAAAAAGAAAAAAAAATCAATATCCAATATTTTGCTTTAAAACCTAAAACAGTATCATTACATTAACAAACATAGCAATGGCTACATTTCTTGTTTAGGACAAAAAAGAGGGGGTTTGATTAATGAACACTTGATTTAAATTCAATTTCAAATGCTTGTAAAACAACACAGTGCAACACATACATTAAGTTGGTGCATGGAATAAGCACATACTAAAATTCATCCTAATATTTTAAAGTTGCATACCTTGTAAATGACCAAATGCCACTATTTGTTTTTGATTCCTTGATGTGCCATAGATTTGCCACTTCAGCTTTGGGTGCAACACTATGAATATAATCTACAAATAGGTCGAAACAACCTAATATTAGCAATAACAACATCAATATCTGGTATTTTAACTTACAACTTAAAGTAATAACATTACATCAACAAGTGAATTATCGGCTACCTTTGTTGATTTGGTTGTTTAAGGCAAAGAAGAGGTGGTTTGAATAATGAACACTAGATTTAAGCTCATTTTCAAATGTTTCAACAACGCATTGTGCAACATATACAATATGTTTATGCATGGTATAAAAGCATACTAAAATTCATCCCAATTGTTTTAAGTTGCATACCTTGTAAATGATTGAATGCCAACATTTACCTCTGATTCCTTTATGTGCCACATATTTGCCACCTCCTCTTGAGGTGAAACATTGTGAATACAATCTACAAATAGGTGAAAACAATCTATTAACAACAATAACAACATCAATATCCAATACTATAACTTACAAAATAAAGTAGTGCCATTGCATTAACAAGTATAGGAATAATTACCTTTGCTGATTTGGTTGTTTAGTGCAAGAGGTGGTTTGACCAATGAACATTTGATTTAAGTTCATTTTTAGATGCTTCAACGATACATTACAACACATAAAATATGTTGGTGCATGGTATAAGGACAAATTGAAATTCACCATAATTTTTTTAAGTTGCATACTTTATAAATGACCAAATGCCAACATTGGCTTTTGATTCATTTGTGTGCCATAGATCTGTCACTTCCTTGTGACCTGCAAGATTATGAATATAATATGCAAAACAATGAGAATGGAAAATTAACATGTTAGGGTGTTTGTAGACTAGAATGCCCATAAAACCTTATACAAAGGCAATTTTTTTTACAACCACTCAAGTTCAAATGCAAAGGTGAAAAAATTGACCTCATATTTATGAAAAAAATATTCAATTTTTTTACATTGGGTAACTATAATTAGTGAGGGAAAAATAATAATAATAAATTTCATGAAATATTTAAAATGGGGGACTTTTTCATCAATAAAACAATGAGTGAAATTGTCCATTAAAAAATGCAAATGGACTCACTAAACTAATAATCTTCAATGGATAACACTTATTTTTCTACCCAAATTTCAAGGACATGTTAATGAACCGAAAATGAAAGTCCCCATTCCATTTGAGAACATAAAATGTACTTTAATGGACTTTTGAAAACATCAAAATTGGCCAATTTTTCAAAGTCCATTATGGCATGATAATGTTTTTTTATTCTGATTTGTATTCATAAGCATTGAATATTAACATACGCAAAATGATCGACCCATGTCAAATTTGTCAAAAATGAACTATTTAGCATAAGTGAAAGTCATGTTGTAGATGACATCATCTACCACATATTCATTTCCGAGTAGTGCAAGATCATCTTGTTTTGTGGTTCTGGGGTCCGAGATGCAATGTGAAATTTAGGGTTCAACAAATACTTTGAGTTAGTTACTATGCTTCTCGCTCATGTTTTTTTCATTCACTTAATGGCTTTAAGGATATTGATGACCTAGAAAACACTTCTACTCTTGATAGTGGCAGCCCATAAACTTCTTGGAATATTATTGTTTTTGTTGAATGTTGAATGCATAATTTGTTTGAATTTTGTTTGATAGTCTGTGGTCTAATCATGACCAAAGGTTCTATGCAAGAAATGTGATGGGTTTTTAAAAACTAAAGGACAAACGGGATGGAGTAGTGCCTTTTAGGCATCTTTGGCCAAAACAAAGGTTTGCAGAGAATGAAAGGAATAAAGAACTTGCATGAGCAAGGGTTAAACATTACCATAACAAGAAACAAGCTGCCGATTTGCAAAGAAAAGAGATACAACATGGAATTTCAAGCGTGGAAGTCATCATGGACGAATGAAAGCAGCAAAAGTTTGCACTGGCCATTTCTATTTACATGTCAAAAGCACTTCAAGTTTCTTTAAGTCCTCAGAGTAGGAAGCTTGTGATGGAAATGGTTTTGATTAACAAAGATATGTTTGTAAACACCCCAAATTACATGTTGCCTCCTAAGTTGGCGCTTGCACAATAGGAAGTGTTGGCAAGCATGACTAGATCATTGGCAGATATTGCACAAGCCAATTCCAACAACAAGCTTGCATCAAAGTGATACTTGCTTGCAACCACTGTTAGTGTAGATCCAACCTCATCAAATCAAAAGATTGCTACAGTGTTAGGGGTGCACCATTGTAATGTATCCAATGCATTAAACAAGTGCATAACTTCATCCAATGTTGATTTGGTGTTATGGCCATTAATTATCCTTCAAACAAGAGAGAATTGATGGTTGCAGTGAAAAAGCTAAGATTATAACCACATTATGGTGGGCATCAGAAACCCACATTAGTCCTAATGAGAAGGATGTTACAAGGCAACGCATTGAAGCAAAAGTCTACAATGAAAAACCCACTCATTACTTGCTAGAAACACAAGTAAGCGTTTCCCCATTGTACTATTGCATTTCATAGAACTTATGCATAACTAGTTGTGTGATGTGTACTATTCATTGTTTTTGCAACATGATAATTAACTTCTTAATTCAAAGATTTTTTATCAATTTGGCTAGGTGATCACAACATTGGTCATGAGCTTTAAGTCATAGTAATCCATAATTTCTTGTTATCTAAGATTCAAGGATTGGAGTTGGCATTGCCAAATATATTGTTTCAGGAATTGGTAGCCCTAAACCATTTTGAAAGCTTCTTTTTTTGTTGAATTGGAAAAGGTTCAATTAGCTATGTGATGCACTTGTTCATTGCATTTACAACACATGATTTTTAAGTTTCTAGAAAAGATTATTATTATTCTAACTAACTGATCAACTCACTAATCATGAGCTTTTAGGTCATAAAAATTCACAAATTGTTGTTAAGGTTTGCATTGCCAAATACAGTGCTTCAAGAGTTGGTAGCCCTAAAACAATTTGAAAGCTTGCTTCTTTATTATGTGGAGTTGAAAAAGGTTTGGTTAGCTCTGCATAACTATGTGATGCACATGTTCATTATATCTGCAACATGATCAACAACTTCTTAAAAAAGATTGATATTAGTCTTCCTAGGTGACCAAGTCATTAGTCATGAGTAGGTCATAGAGATCCACAAATGATGTTAGGGTTCATTGATTGGAGTTTGCTTTGCTAAGTATAATGCTTCAAGAATTAACAACCTTGAAATAATTTGCAAGCTTGCTTATTTTGTGGAGTTGGAAAAAGGTTCAACTACCTATCTATAGATAATTATGTAATGTGTACTGTTCATTATTTCTGCAACATGATAATTAACTTCTTAATTTAGAGATTTTTTATTAGTAAATTGACTAGGTGATCAAGGCATTGGTCATGAGCTTTAGGTCATAGCAATCCATAATTTCTTGTTACCTAAGGTTCATGGATTGGAGTTTGCATTGCCAAATATATTGCTTTAGGAATTGACAACCCTGAAACAATTTGAAAGTTTCTTTTTTTGTTGACTTGGAAAAGGTTCAGCTAGTTGTGTATAGTTAGCTATGTGATGCATTTATTCATTGGGTCTACAACACATGATCTTTAAATTTTTAAAAATTATTATTATTATTATAGCTAGGTGATCAAGTCATTGGTCATGAGCTTTAAGTCATAGAAATGCACAAATTGTTGTTCAGGTTCACATTGTTAAATACATTGTTCCAGGAGTTGTCAACCCTAAAACAATTTGAAAGCTTGTTTATTTTGTGGAGTTGGAGAAGGTTTAACTAGTTGTGCATAGCTAGTTATGTGATTATCATGTTCATTATTTTTCCAACATGATCAGTAATTTCTTTAAAAAGATTAATATTAGTCTTCTAGGTGACCAAGTCACTAGTCTTAAGTAGGTCATAAAAATCCACAAAATGTTGTTAGAGTTCATTGATTGGAGTTTGCATTGCCAAGTATAGTGCTCCAAGAATTGGCAGCCTTGAAATAATTTGCAAGCTTGCTTATTGTGTGGAGTTGGAAAAGGCTCATATCATTTTAGTTTATAGATTAATCGTATTCAAATAAGTAGTTTGAAAACATTATGTACATCACAATAAACAAAGGTGCAAGTTTATGGTGTGCAATTAACTCATTTGATGTACTATATTGGACTTTGAATATGTTCAACTTCTCAAATGACTTTGATGTAATTATATATGATATTATAGATTGTTAAATGCACAATTTGTAGTATTGATGTACCATGGTCATTTCCTCCATGGTTTTTATGGGGAGTTTCCATTGAATCTATGGATTGTTAGGTGTTGAGATGACATTTAGTGGATTGCTAAGGTTATTGATATGAACATATATGGATTGTTAGGTGTTTTTATGAAACTTCATGGACTACTTAGTATTGTTGTGAATATTCACATGGACTATTGGCTAATATTATGCATTCTAATGGACCATTAGGTTTATGTTTGTAGTTTGAATTTTATAGGAGATTCAAAGATGCAAACCCGGATGTATTCATGGTTGAAAGGGCTTTTGGAAGTCTATGGCCATTTTTTGTCAAAACAATGAAGGAGCGTAACACATGTTGCTGCATCTACCATGTCCAACTAAAGGAGCTTTGCATTGCTATGAATAACATGAGGATTGTTTCAAGGCTACATGACAAGGGGGCTTGCAACTGCTAGTGCAAGTCTATTTGTTGTGATTCCAACAGTGCATGTGGTGCATCTATGAAAGGTTTTTCAAGGTTAATTGACATGTGGGAGGCAATTGTATGTCCAAAAAATGACTTGGAAGAATGGCATGCCAAGAAATGTCTTTTTGGTCAATGTGGGAAATGTGGGATAAACATTTTCCCATTTTGCCCCATAGAGAGTGATGGGTCCAATCCATTCTTGGTTAAGTGGAGAAGGTTTGCATTGGAAAGCACCATGTCCTAAATTGGCAAGTAGTTGAAAAAATAAGCTTTGGTTTATAAACAAACAACGTTTGATGAATTAGTTGATTACATGAAACCTAAGTTGCAACACTTTGTTAAAACATAATTTCATTGCTAGGTGGGGGATCACTTCCACTAGTAAGGCGAGGATGCATTGAAGTTAAAATCCTAATTTTTCAAAGCTTCATACCTTGTAAATGGCCTTGGCAACATTTGCTTCTTATTTTTTTGTGTGCCATAGATGTGCCATTTCCTCTTGCAATGCAACATTCTATATATAATCAAACAATAGGTTTTTAAAAAGAAAAATTATAACACTAATATCCAACATTCTGCATTAAAAAACAAAGTACTAACATTACATTAACAAACATAACAATGTTTACATTTCTTAGTTTGGTTGTTAATTAGGGCAAAAAAGAAGAAGTGTGATTACTGAACACTTGATTTAAGTTCATTTTCAGATGCTTCTAAAACAACATCTTGCAACATATACACTAGGTTGGTGCATGGAATAAACACATACTACAATTCATCCCAATCTTTTAACAACAATAACAACATCAATATCCAATACTTTAACTTACAAAATAAAGTAGTAACATTGCATTAGCAAATGTAGCAATGGCTACCTTTGTTGATTTGGTTGTTTAGGGCAAGGAAAAGGCGGTTTGACCAATGAACATTTGATTTAAGTTCATTTTCTAGTGCTTAACAACACATTGCAACACTTGAATTATGTTGGTGCATGGTATAAGGACATATTGAAATTCATTATTTTGAGATTTTAAATAAACCATGTCCCACCTCCCCACCCTTGTCTCAAAATTACTTTTTTCCTATTTTTTAATTTTGGTGCAAGGAACATAGTTGGTCTAATTTACCATGCTTGAACCCTACAAGGTATTCTACAAGGTTTGAAATTTTATGATAATAGGTTTAGAACTTTTGTACCTTAAACTCCATGCACATGTACCTAGTGTATGTGTTGCAAAGTGTTACCGAGGCAGAAGTGCAACTAAATGAAGTGTTGGGCATTCCTTTAGCATCTAAAATTTTAATTATAACATTTAAACTTTCTTGTTGCTGGTTTTTTCCCATATTCAAAAGATTTGGGATTTCTTGCTTCAACTCACACTTGGACATGGCACGATTAAGGTTTATAATTTGTAACTACATAAAAAACAATATGATTTTTCAAATATCTATATGGAACACATACCTTTAGGATGCACATATATGTGCACACATATATGCAACACTAGACTTTAGGATGACATAATCACTCAAATTTGACCCTTAGCAACAAGTAGGAAAATATAAAATATTACAATAGAAAATACATATGTATGGAAGTTCATTATGTATAGGAGATAATATGTATATAAAAAACCTTGGGTAACTCTAATGACATAAGATTTAGCACTTTTAAATCTAGTGATGCAAGCCACCTAATCACCTTTAGTTAGGTGATTAAAGTCATGGTGTCAATGTTGAATGGGTTCAAAGTGATAATTATTTAAGTGATTTTTGAGTCATTTCCATAGGTTTAGAAACCTTTGCAAGTGATTAAAGCATGGGTGCAATGTAATGACATACATATAGCGACTATGCTTTGGTGACATTTAAATCACTTGAGGGTGGGAGTGATAGTGAAATGCCATCCTAGTGACATACAAATGAATATGCATAATTGTTTGGTTAACATGGGTATGGGGGAAAACTAAGTCCAAAGGCCATTTCTTATCTTTCTCATTTTTTATGGCAGATTAATGTGCAACATTAGAAGCACACATTGAAGGAAAAAATGGAAAGCTCCATCATATTATCATTCAGTAACATATGTGGGACAAGGTACATGATCCATCCCTCCCAAACTCAAATGTTTGTGTGTTGTATGTTGTATGTTAAGATGTATGTCAAGATCCAAAGCTTTATGACACAATGGTGTAGGATTAGATCAAGGGTAAGTGATTGTCTAAATGATGACTATGGCAAATTAAAACCTTAGTGAAGGTAGTGTATGTTCTACATATGTGGTTATGTGAACTTGACATGGTCTAGTGATTAGCGTATTGGCTTTTTAATGTTAATCAAATGAATCTTCTTCATGATAGTTGTATGCAAATGATACGCGCATGGGTGTTACATATGCAACTCTTGCAACTCAATTACAACTATGTAGGAATAATTATTGTGCAATTTTAATGCAACTAGTTGGCAACTATGTACAATTGTAATGTTAGCATGATGTTACTCTTCATTGATCTTTGAAATTTTGACACATGGCATTATGGGGATTTTTGGGTGAAAATTATTATTTTTTTGAAATATTGATCTCCACCATCCATTATGATTATTCATTTTATATGGTCTTAGATTGTGACACATGGTGCAATTAAAAGTTGTCAAGTGGCATATTAATTCAATTTTGAATTTTTTTTAAAAAAATAGTTAAATAGGTCGATACATATGCATAATTAGGTATGGTGGTAGGTCCTAGGTACCTATTTACCTACCTAAGTAAGCAAGTAGGTAGGAAGGCAAAAGGGTAAGAAAAATAAAGAGTAGCCATGTAAATATTTATTTTATTTTATGTTTTGTGTTTAGGGTTAAATTTTTTTGAGTTCATCCCAAATTGACCCATGTATTCTAATGTGAACACACAAGAAATGACATTTTAAAAATATAGCTTGTGAAAGGAAATTCAAGGACAAAACATATGGGTCAAATTTTTTTGTTGCACACTAATTACACATTGAACTTTAATTAAATTCTTTTCTCCCACATTTTTTGTGTTCATTTTTTATTTTGTAAATTGTACAACATAATAGGTAATTATCAGATATTTATGTATAATAATTAATTATCTGATAATTATATATAATAATTAATTATCTGAAATAATAATTTGAATTAGGTTTTTGAATTAATTATTCTAATGCTGACAATTAATTAGTAATTTTAAATAATTAATTTTGATTAATAGTTTTTTATTCAGCCTAATTAAGTAGTTCATAATACTTAAATTAACTATATAATAATTAATAATTAATAAAGTATTGAAAAAAATTCATTATTAAAGATTAAATATTAAATATGAATTTGGGTAGAAGACATAGTTATCAAATAATTAATTATCTGATTTTTAATTAATAATTATCTATTTGAGCTAAATATTTTTAAATAATAAATATGATTTAAAAATTATTTAGTTAGTTAATTATTAATAAATTAATTTTTTTAATCAATGAAAATATTTTTGAATTAAATTAATTAATTCAAACTAACTATTGCATCACAAACTTATCAAGCTTCATAGGTTTATACAAATTTTGTGTGAAATTCGATTTTCATAGGTTCCTACAAAAAGTACATGAATTCTGTGATATGGTCAATATGTATGTATTTCCCATCAAAACATCACAAGTAAAAAAGACATATAATTTATATAAAAATAATATATACATTTTTCATGTGTTTTTTACACTTTGAAGCCCATGGATGTTGCATAGACATATCATTTTATGATTTTCATAGGATTCTATTAAAATTTCGTGATATTGTTGTGATGTAATTATTTAATGTAAATAATTATTTCATAATAATTAAGTATATTAAATATTAAATAATATGTAATAGTTAATAAATTATTGAAAAATGAATTCATTATTAAGTATTGAGGATTAAATATGTATTTTTTAAGTTATTAATTTATTAATAGTTGAACAATAGTCACAAAATAATTTAAAAATACTATTTCTATAGTGGTAACATAATGGTAGAACTAGTTGTATCAATGGAAATAATAGTTGATAAATATTTGTAAGTGTTATATTTAATAAGTGGTGAAAATGTGTACATGTGACATGATTTTATGTGTCAATGTTGTTCATTAATTACAACGTAGTTACTGATTGGGTGTTAATTTACAATAGTTGTACTTTAATTGTTACACTCAATTGAAGTGCAACTTGCCAAAAGGTCAAACATGATTGGTTACGTTGGAATGTATGGTGTGTACATTACACTATATATATGTTTTATTTATGACTAAGTTACAACTACATTACATTTCTTTCATTTTTTGATGTGGCATTTATTTTATTGATTGCTTATATTTTCATGTTGTAGTTGTAATGTAATTGTATATTAGTTGTTTTGGAGCTTTAGTTGCAAGGCAATGTGATTTTGATACACAATTTTTTCCATAATGTGCCCATGCATTATCATTGGTAACCCAAGTCCTATCCAACCACTAGTGGTCGATAATAGGTTTCCCACTAGAACCGATGTATCAAGGAAAAGCTAATGCATCCTTCTACAATTTGACATTCGCCATTCCCAATAAATGCATTGAATGTCCCCAATTCGTGTGCATTCTTATATAAAGCTATAGGAAGTTTACTAATATGTCAAGTTTTTGATTAAACAATCATTGGAGGTTAAGGTCAACTTGATGAAAACATTTATGTGATAGTTGAACTTCAACAAGTCTGGGAACAACAACATTTTGTATACATAATTTTTATAAACATTCTTTGGATTGAAGTGCACATCATAGTCTTGGCATCAATGGATGGATTTTCTACATTGATAATTGATTTCAATTACACATGACAAACCTTATTCAAATGGCAAGTTTTTGACAATTTCAATTTATTGATCAACATCAATGTCATGACTAGTGTTCTTTTTTGTGGCATGGTGAATTGTTTTTCAGAAAATGAAAAAATTGTGGTTTTGAAGGTTTTTTAATTAGTTTTTGGAATTAAAAAATCAAATTAGCTACATCTAGACCTTGGGACTTCGTAGGTCAACACTTGTAGTAGCACATTTGTAAAATGGCTACATCCCACCTAGGACAATCACAATTTGATGTCAATTAATGTTGTAGATCCTTGCTAATGAACGGAGTTGAAAAGTTTGAAGAAAAAACACCTTGGTACTGACATAGTATTCATGCTTGAGAATTTCAAATAAAAAATTTCATTAAGATTAAAGAAAAAAATTGCAAGAGATTTACAATGCATTAAGTGGAAAATAGGAATACATTCTATGCATCCAATTATGTTTTTAGAAAACATCAAATTCAAAAAGTTTATCTTTCAGAAATCCATTCAATTGAAAATTGATTTGTGTAAAGATATTTCAAAACTTTGAAAGGGGTGAGAATTAAACTTTGAATCTCACAAATTCTAAAGTTTAAACAAAAAAAAACATAAAGATGGTTTAGTTGTAGCTTATAACAATCTAGTTGAAAATCTATTGTACATGATAGGTAGTAGGAATGAAATTAGATCTTATAGTTGGAGTGGGAGTTGTTGGGTTGTTCATCAAAGGTTAAATAGGTCTTGGGATCAAGAACTTTTTATGGATGGATTTTGGAGAGACCAATTCCTATAATCCTAGAATCCTTGTATATTCATGGATGCCCAGGAAAAGGTGTTGAAATCATTAAAACATGTATGCTATAAAAAATAA
>Ga0209611_10008891_pt1 | contig 15456 bp, 8 predicted proteins | sample S1TSphgellanicum_3_FD_187693 | JGI IMG/M metagenome (GOLD analysis project Ga0209611, IMG submission 187693) | Host-associated microbial communities from peat moss isolated from Minnesota, USA - S1T2_Fc - Sphagnum magellanicum MG (SPAdes) (version 2) | ecosystem: Host-associated > Plants > Peat...
ATTTCATACTGAGATTTGATAAGATTTCCTAACTTTGCAGATACCACTGAAAGAGGGGACAGGGGGGTGAAAGCAGGCCCAAAAAGAGGGTGAAGACAGGATGACTTTCTGAATAACTCTATTGAGGCATTTACATCCTTGCCAACCCCACTTAAGAGCTTACACATCAAAACTCACATAAGAGTAAAAACACAATCAAACTGTTAAAATTGAATTTTGATGTCCAAAATGCACCTCCGTCTACTGCAACTAATATTTTTTTTAAATGCGTTCCCCATTCATCACCAAGCAGAGTATATATTTTTTTACCTTGAACTATTCAAACAAGAAGACTATATACAATGGGCCTCCTATAGATGAGCACAAAATCACTTACCTTTTTTTCCCCTATTCCCCAAACCCCACACCTGCTCTGCTAACACCCTAACCCCCGCACTTGTCCATTTTTTTTCTTTTGTCTGCCACTTCCAGAAGTGGTGGTGCATGCATCTCATGAGCCAAACCAACAATCCGCTAATGCCCACCTCCATGGTTTTTTAATGTCGGTGATCATTGTCATATTCATTGTGATTCCATCACCATGCCTCAACACGTTCATTATGTTGCTCTATCGTGCTGCTCTGTGGGCCACCCACAGGAGTTTGCACCTTCCGACTATGGGTAGGTGTGAAAAGCATGTATGGGTTGTACTCCTGTTGAGAATCATCACCACCACCTTGTATGTTTTGTTGGTGGCCATGTCCATTCAGAAAAGGTGTATGAGAGCTTTGAGAGCTGTGTCGGTCATGGGCTCCAAGAAAACCCACTTGTGAACTTTCAGAGCTTTGTCGGTCATGTGCTGCTCTGAGGAATCCAGTTTGTGAGCTTTGAGAACTGTGTCGATCATGAGCTCCAAGGAGACTGGCTTGGGAGCTTTGGGAACTGTGACGGTCATGAGCCCCAAGAAACCCAGCATGGGAGATTTGAGAACTGTGTTGGTCATGTGCCCCAAGAAACCCAAATTGTGAGCTTTGAGAGCTATGCCAGTCATGAGCCACAGGAAAAGAGGTTTCAGAGGTTTCAGAGGTATTGCAGTCATGGCCCACAAGAGAGGAGGGTTGAGACTTATGTTGATCAAGGCAATTGAAGAAGTTGTCACCAAAATCCTTGACCCGACACTCCTCCTCATGCTGGACAAAGAGGGCAGCCTTATGTTCAAACTTGGGCTCTTGAGCTTTTGGTACTTCTGGTGATGACAGAGGCGAGGTAGTCTCTGCCTGTGCTGCTCGACGCTGTCTTAATGTGTGATTGATCAATGTCTTTAAAAGATTCATCACTTGCACTGCATGCATGAGTGCTGTGAGAGGATCTGACATCTGTTCCAGAAACAAAACATCTTTCCCTGTTACCAGCAAGAAGATTACCCTTGACACGACATGGAAGGATGATCTGGCATCATGAGTGAGAGGATATAAATAAAAGAGATTTACCTGAGTCATATTGGGCGCAAAAACCATTGCAATGTTCCGTGCATTCATCTTGTTGGAGGCTTCTTCTTCAACAACATCTGCCATTAGGTTGACAGCCCAGTCAAGTAGTGCAGCCTCAGTAGGAGGGAGGTGCTTTATAAGAGCTAAGCTGTCATTGTCACCGTGGCATCCCAGCACTGCATCTGGACTCAATGCATCCAGCACACCCTTTGGCAGCTCCCTAAACCATGCCTGTGAAACACCCAAAGTTGTCAGCTCAGAAAGCTCGAGAAACAATAATCACACGAGAGCAGGCTCTAGACAAGACGTACAAATCACATCTCCAGAAGCATGAGAACTTCTCTATAGACTTCTAATTAAGTCAACTAGATTGAGAGATCACCCTGATCATAACATTACAGAGATTTAAGATCCAATAGCATGTAAGCAAACAAGAAATGGAAGAGACCCAACTCTAAGAAACACAGAAAATACAGGAAAACAGGGACAGTTGCCCACACAGTCAGCAGCATTCAACAGACAAACCTCCAAATCACAGGTCAATGTTTCCCACCTATATGATACTTCTGTGACATTCTCTAAAACAGAACCTATTGTTCCATTTCCATGGCTGTATAAGCACCTTTATACAAAGACTCAGCATTGTGGAAGCTGCAAATCAAAAAGAATTCTTGAAAACTATCTACAAAGCAGAACAAATAAGGAAGACAACTAAGGCAATGACAAAGCAGAAGACTAACTTTGATGAGGCCAGCCAGGGCATGGATGTCAATGTCAGTCGGTACAATCCCCTTATTCAGCTGCTCACGAACAAAATCTTCATGGCTATTTTCTGGGTTTATCCTGAAAATGCCTTCAGCCTGACAAAATATGAGCAATAATGGGGGTCAGATTTTAGGTTTGAGTTCTGCTCATTGTCATCTATCATTTCACATTGGTTCATAGAGCATGACTTCTGCAACAAGAAAACTTTCCCTACCTTCATTGTTCTGGTTGTAAAGCTGTCAAAACATCCATGTGGCAGCAAAGCAGTCTTTCTGAACAAGAAACTGGAGATAAGATGTCCAGTACCCAAGACTTACACCCAAGTAAAGACACAAAAGAATAAAAAAACCTGAACTCTAAAAACACAAGACTGCCACACAGAAGAGGAAAGACACAGCAAGAGAGGGAAGGAAAAAAAATACCTTGAGACCTCCTTGATCATAGAGACGTTTCTGTAAGAGGAGAAGAATCGTGGGGACCATGTTTCCTTGCAAGTCATATGAGCATTGCATTGACTCTGCTGACACTCCAAACACATTTTGGCTGAACTCCCAACAACACCCACCATCACAACCACACACAAAACCCTTGTCAAAAACACATGGACTTCTGAGGACCATGAGGGCCAACATGAATTTCTTCAAGCATTCATTCAGAAACCCTGTTCAATGGGTTGGCCTCACATTAGTGCTGTTCAGAGACATTGAAACTCCTCAACTGTCAGAACCCATTCCCAGAAACAAAAAAAAGAAAAAGTCAAGGGCATGGGTTTTCGCCATTGCAAGCATCCTAACAAAATTTGCAGAGATTTTGATTGGATATTGAAAACCTTGAAAAGAACAATGGGAACGACGGAGAAGAAGAAGGGAAAGTAATAACCACCTGGCACTAGGAGTTGGGCGAGGGACTTCATTCTCATACTCTTCAGGCAATCCAAGGAATCCGTTGTATCGATCAAAGGTGACATGGGCGACATGCTCAACATCTGTTGGCCATCCGATTGCCATGTCCATTTCTTTGGCCGCCTTCGAGTATCGCCGAAGATGTTGTGAATCCTCAGCAGGAGGCCGCTCTCCTTCTACTTCCTGTTTCTTCTTCTGTGGTCCAGCTTGACAAGTAAGTAAAGATTTTCTAACTGTGGCTAATAGCAGTGCCACCATCGACAGTTGGGCTCCTTCTGCAGTTGCTTCATTCGTATGCCTGTTGTCGTTGTTGCTGCTGCTGAAAACATGATCCTGAGGTTCTTCATCTGGCATCAAGCATGGACCTTGTTCTTCCCCATCATCGTCAACACTGCCATAAGGAGTCAGCTCGCAAGAAGAACAAGAAACGGGGCCGCTTTCACTGCAACAGCCCTCTAAATCTGCGTCGGAAATGTACTGCAACGTGCTGCAGTAATCCTGGTCCGACTCACTGTTGTTCTCAGAAGATAATTGCTGCTGCAGATTTCGGTTTGTTTCAAGGACTGCAGTCATGATCGAGCCTGCACAGGCCAGGAGGAGGAGAAGGAATATGATGTTCTTCTTGCCTCCTCCTAATCGTTGCTGCGGTTCTTCTTGCAGCTTCTGCAGTCTGCCAAGCTCCTCCCTTGCAACAACTTTGAATCATAATCTCTCTCTGCGCTTTCTTCTTGTGGCTTCGTCTTTGAGCCCCCGGAGTCCTGCCATAGCAAAAAAAGAAAGAACAAAACGTTCAGTCCTCACATCATATTTGCTGAAAGAAATTGATCAGAGACTGCACCTTCCTTCCTTCCTTCAGCCACTCGCCAAAGAAAACTGTTCTTCTCTCACAGACTCTTTCTTGGATTCTACCTGACAGATTTATCAGCTACAGCAATACACTTTCTTCCGCAGCTTGCTTCCAGACGAGAGAAAGCTAGGTCTCTTTCTGTTTTCTGGAGAGCATGTTTCTTCCCCTAGATAGACTTGCAAGTCTTTTCTTCCTCCACATGTATGTATCTAGAACGACATATTATTATTCAGCAGATCCTGCAAGCCTCCATTTCTCTCAAACTCTTTCTTGCAAACCGACGACGGACGTGACTTAGACGATATTTATCGTGAAGCCAAGCACTTCGAGATTCATCGGCAAGTAGATCCGCATTATTATAGAGACGACGCTTCGATTGAGAGACGTATGTCTATCAAGAACAAGCTCGGCTAGATACAATAACAAAAGGGAAGAATCTCTGTGACTCAAGTACACCTAGCGGCTTCTGGGAAGCGGAATCTTGATCGATTCACGTACAATGATGCAGGGCGTGTTGAGCTCCGCAAGAGTCCCGATCAGGCGATCCGCCTACATACCTCCTCAAAGTTTGTGGCGACGGAGGTTTTCCTTCTAATGAGGAAATACACAAAAAGAAGAGAGAGAGAGAGAGAGAGTCGGGCAAGAAGCCGATCGGAAACGTCCCTGACAGGAAAAAGAAAAAAACACAATGAAGATTTCGCCTGTACAATAGTACGCATCCAATCCAGGACGGCCACTTAGCCTCAAGCTGCCGCGGGGGCGAGGGAGGGCCAGGAATATCTGTAACAAAAGAGGACGAGGACACGTCCCAGATCCTAAATAAGAGCCCACGAAAGGCAAAAGAAATAACACAAGCAGGGAGGAAGCCAGCAGCAATCCATGCAAGAAACAACAACAATAATAGGTAGTACTACCTACCTACGCAAGGCTGGTTTATCCCGAAAGCATTTGCAGAAAAAGCGCTAACAAAAAAAAAAAAAAAAAAAACTCTCTCGGGAACTGTGGGGCCCAGGATCTTCTAACTAGGTACTGTGCAGGAGCAAAGTGTAGTAGTAAGTGTCTATGTGTAGTTGGTTTCCTCACTTGCTTTCTCTCCCTCTCGAGATCCCCCCCGTCTATCTTTCGTCTCCAGCGCTGTCTTCTCTTGGTCTCCTTCGTCTCTGTCTTCGCAGAGAGCAAACGCAGGCAGCAACAAGCGCGCGCGCGCGCGCTCGTCGTCGTCCCTTCCGCCACAAAGAAAACATCGGGCAGCGGGAAGCAGTCAGCGCATTAACAACTCCGCAACAGCGTCTCCACGAACGAGAAATCCTCCTCCATAAAGCAGCCAGCGCATTAACAACTCCACAAGAGCGTCTCCACGAACGAGAACTCCTCATCCATAAACTATCCAGCGCCATTAACAAACTACTCCACAACAGCGTCTGTCTCCACGAACGAGAACTCCTCCTCATCCACAAATCATCCAGCGCCATTAACAACTACTCCACAACAGCGTCTGTCTCCAAGAACGAGAACTCCTCCTCATCCACAAATCATCCAGCGCCATTAGCAACTACTCCACAACAGCGTCTGTCTCCACGAACGAGAACTCATCCTCATCCACAATTCATCCACCGCCATTAACAACTACTCCACAACAGCGTCTTGTCTCCAAGAAAGAGAACTCCTCCTCATCCACAAATCATCCAGCGCCATTAGCAACTACTCCACAACAGCGTCTGTCTCCGCGAACGAGAACTCCTCATCCACGAATCATCCAGCACCATTAACTCCACAAGAGCGGACCGGAAGCCCGGGTGTCAGAGCTCCTTTTCGCGGCCTTTTGAGCGGACAAAGTCAAGCGCATGTGCGCAGTCCTTCCGTCTCCACAAACGAAAACTCCTCATCCACAAATCATCCACAAGTATTTGTGCAGTAGCAGGCAGGCTCAGTGTTTTTTTTTTTTTAGGAATTTTTGTTTGTAGCCAAACTGGTGATCATCCATAGGAAGATGTAAAAAAAAAAGGTGGCGATCATCCCTAGATAGATTTAGCCAAATCTGGCTATAGAACAGAAATAACTTGTACTAATCTTTACTCATCCATCTATATTTTTTGGTACACAATGAAAACCACATCCAAAAATCATCCGCAAGTCGTTTGTGCAGCAGCAGCTGAGTGTTTTTTTTAAGGAATTTTTTGTTTGTAGCCAAAGTGGCGATCATCCCTAGGTAGATTTTAGCCAAATTTTGACTATCAACGAGAAATCACTTTTACTAATCTTTAATCTTCCTTTTAGATTTTTGGCTACACAATGAAAGCCAAAGATCTGAATTTGGCGATTTTAACCTTCTCACTTCTGGCGACTGAAAACCTCCAAAATCACTTCTTTTTTGAGTTTTTAATTGTAAATTTCGCCAGTAAGAAAAAAGGGTTAAGGGTTTTGTGCTTGTAGTTTGCCATCTGGGATTACATCCATCCATCTGGGATTACATCCACATGCATGCATGCCTCCATAGTTGTGCATCACGTAAAATCTGACCAACACGGATGATTCCCTGACCTCACTTAAAGAAGGTCAGGGGATCATCCGTCAGGAGATCATCCGTCGAACTCACGGACTGACAGATGCCTTTCTGCATGTCCGCTCGATTCCTCATCGCATGCCTTGTCAATGGGATGATATCTACTCATCGTGGGATTGAAAAAAAATCATTCCTATCCTTACTATTTCATCCACGCAATTGAACCTCAACGAGTCACGCCCCCAACTCGAGTCACACCTAACTCACCCACTCATCCACCTACCCACCGAGCCATCCACCCTACCTACCTACCTAACTCTATTGGACGTATCTACACCCTAGTACCTACCTTGTCTACTACTGTGCCTCCAAATATTTGTCCTTTCTAACCTACTGAATTATTTTCTTTCAAAAAAAATTGTTGGGGGGGGGGGAGGGGACACAAATTTGGGAAAATATTGCCTATTATGGCCCCTTTGGTTGCGTATTCGGCATCCGAAACTAGTTAATTTTTTGAAATCTTCATAAAATAGTGTGGCCGATTGTGTGGACAATGTTCCCAATGTGAATAAAATTGTGATTAGAGAAGAGTTTGTAGTTGGGGAAATTGGGTTTAGGGTTTTAGGGTTCATGTCCCTCCTCATGTGCTTTGGATCTCCGATTCGTAGGCAAATCATTAGTGAAGAAGTTCTTCCTTTGGTCGTACACTCGTATAATACATTCACCTTCTCGAGGCTTTAGGCCTCGTTGTGGGTTTATATTTAACTCAGGTAATGTTTAAATTTGGAATTGGAGATATTGAAAAATATTTAGAAGCAACCCAAAACCAAAAATAAAATAAAATAAGGTTTTTTAGCTTTACCATCATACCCATTGTACCTATGTGTTGGTTTGCCCAAGGTTTAATTAACCATGGTAAGGGTTCACTTCACCTGTGGGGCCTAAACTCATGCTAAACATAGGTTTAAAACCCTTGCTAAACATATCTCCGCAACAAAAGCTAATTTTGTAAAGCAGGCCTGGAGCCAGGTTGTTGTTGTTTCCGGGTAGTTTATGGTTTTGGGGGGTGTGGCCGGGGGGGGGGGCTTTTCTATTTTTGTTTATTCTTTTGACCCTTATTAGCTTGACAACCTTGAGTTTGCTGTATTGACTAGCGGGAGTGATGATTTGTTTGGTCAAAAATGACAAATTGCAAAACCCTTGATGATTTGTTTGGTCAAAAATGACAAATTGCAAATCCTTACTCAGCAAGCGTTAGCTGTATAGCCTGAAATCCCGACATTTGGAACTTCCTAGAATCTGACCTCGCAATATCGGTCTATTTGATGCAAAGCCCTGGACATTTTTAATGCCTCGCTCGAATCCAAATCAACTCCTCCATCCAACATCATCCATCAATTGGATGAATTGTTTCTTGACTTGTTTGGGCACCACCCTTACAAAAATAGACTTTAAATAAGCTTATGGGTCCTCATTGCAAAGCAGTACAAAAGAATTTTATTGTTTGCTTTTTTTTCCATGACTGCCCATTTGCCCATCCATGATGCGTCTAGTGGTGCCCAAACACATCTTGAACTTGCCTTGACACACTTTTGGGCCGTTTTATGCAAGTTTTGGTTTTGGGCTTGTAATGGGTACACCTAGTGCCCATGACAAGCCCAAAACATGCATGAAAAGACCCAAAGTGTGTTTGGGAATCACCCATCTTTTTAGAGAAAAGATGGCCCAATTGGGCCAAAGGGTAGTAGACAAGAAAAAGAAGAAGGAAGTATGTGCAATAAGGGACCCATAGCTTTTTTGCCATCTTCCCCCTTACTCCATACTTAAGAGTTCCATTGAATCAATCCAAGATCAATATCCCTTTAATGAGTTATTTCTTTGCTAAGCATATCTTCGCCCCAAACTCACATCCAGATGGACATCATTGCCTATGGCTAAAGAGTATTAGGAGTCTTTCATTTGTAGGTGTAAGATCCCTACCACTCCCTCTTACTCTTAATGAGTGAGTTTGTAAGATCACTTCCCCCTCCTACGCCTCATGATTTGGGTGTCTATGTTTAAAATTCACATTGAAGATGATTTGTGAGGGACATTTCCAAAATGCAAGGCCAGGCTTGTGCCTCTTGCCTTATCCTAGGCCCTTTATTTTGGGGCCCCTCCTATCCCTTGTGATTTAGGTTTATGATAAACTTCACATTATAGCCCATGAGAGTGAGAGATATTTCCAAATTGCGGGGCCACACTTGCCTATCACCTCATCCTGTCAAATAATTAATTAAATTTTAAATCTTCAGTTCAGCACTTGGTTTTTTAAATCATGAATTATTTTTTCAGGTAATGGTTATAGAAAATAATAAAGATGATCTTGTTATGTTTATGGGTTTCTCAGTCTTAAGTTCTTGAACTTTATGGTCTAGAGTTCAAACCCAACAATCAAAAACTTGCAGAGTTTTTTTTTTTTTTTTTTTTTGGAGGGGGACCTAAAATAATTATTGTTTGAGCATAGCAAATTTCAAAAATATATTTCAAATGTTGTTTTTTTACCTAAATAAATGTTGGCTGTCCAAATTGATTTTCAAATGTTTTTCTCACCTTAGTAATTGTAGTAGTCAGAGCGAAAATTGATTTCAAAGTGTTATTTTCTTTCAAGAAACATCAAACAAGAAGGATATCAAATAAGGAAAGGGGAAGACCTCTTGAAAGGACACCTAGCTTCAACAAACTCTCACCTACTCCAACAACACATCTCAAAATAGAGACTACTTGCACACACGATAATTTGATTCATTGCCTCCATTCATCTTCTTGGCTATGAAGTTGATATGTTGTCTCTCTAGATTTTGTGTTTCCTCTAATGGGTTCTTCTAGAATCTCATGCCACACTTTTTGTTCGGGTTTTTAAATTTTGCACATCTTTTTACACTTTCACATTTGTTCTATAATCTTAGAAGTTGTTGCAGATCAAAGCTTATGGCTATGGCATTTTCATTTTGTTCTTCTCCATGCCAACAACAACATAAATGTTTTAGATGGGTTACATTTTATTTTGGACATGTTTTGAGGTGTAGGAAATGACTTGAGCTTTGAAGTGAATGGACATTGTTACTTGAGCTCCTACTTGTTGGTCCACGATATTTTACCCAAGGTAGTTGGTATTTGTGCAAATTGTTCATGAATCGCAAGGGGAGGAAAGGAAGTTGTTTGCATCGTTGCAAAAGGCAATTTGGAAAGACATTGAACAATGCTCTGGAGTGTTGTAATCTCATTTCGGCATAATACAAAATTTTGCAAACATTGGGATAGTAACATTGTGAGTTACATCTTTCATGCTTGTGCGATCATTCACAACATGATCATAGAAGATGATTAGGGCAACTTATTTTTAAAACCTTGTTTTGAAGAATGGAATCTTTATCCTCAATGAATGAAGTTTCAACTTTGTTGAATATAGAAATGGAATACAAGAGATAGAAAGTTTGGATAGATGTGTTGCATCGATGAATGACTCAATAAAATATCTTTAGGATTTCAAAGGAAATGCCCAATCATGTTTGATTTGTAATAAAATTGTTCTTATTTATTCAAATAATGAATTTATATGTGTAATGTGTTTTGGATTTTGTGTGCAATGGCTTTTAAATTTGATTGAATTTTGTTATTGTTGGTAGGGAAATTTTGTGTGCAATGGGTTTCAAATATTATGCAATTTTTAGGTTTCCAATATTCTCATAGTTGCACACAATGTTGAATTTTTTACTTGTGCGCCTTTTTTTTAATAATATTGGATTTTTTCTTGCACCCCTCCTTTATAGTGTGGATTTTTTGAATTTATGCACCTTTTTTTGAACACTTCCACATATCTTTAGGGTGAAAATCTTTACCCAATCCCTTATTCACATTAAAACTAGCTCATTCTCTTTGTTTTTTGTTGACAAAGGCAAAACTTTTTACCTTTAAACTAGTTTACACATTCCCTACCAAATTCCTTTATTGACATTGGAAGTGGCTTGTTTTTGTTTTTTGTTGACAAAGGAAAATAATCTTTACCCTTAAAGCAAATTTACCTATCCCTCACTCACATGGCTTGCTTCTTTGCTTTTGTTTATTTTTATAGAAGATTACCCAATCTTTAATTTGTATTGGAAATGGTTCGTTCTTTCTTTTTCTTTTTGAAGGTGAAACAACTTTACCTCTAATGCAATTTACCCAATCCCTAAAAATGTTGGTCAATTCTTTTTTTAAAAATAACATGTGGTCTAAGGTTTTGTTTTTTTCCAATTTCATGGAACCTTCAACAAGTAAAAGTTCTTTATTATTTTTAATATTTTGATAACCTTTGGATAGGATCATTTTTGGCTTTCTGAAACATAATGGATATCAAGTAGAATGGTATTTGTTTATAAAAAAGAGATAGTTATAGGGTCATTGATTTCTTTCACCCCAAAAATAAAATTCAAATATGTTTTCAAACAAATCACAAATGTTTTATTAAAATATTTATCTATTCCCATATAGTTGTCATTCAATTTACAACAACAAAAAAAAGGTCATGGAATAATGTTCTTGCACAATCAAATTCTAATAGGCATCATCTTTGGGCCAATATTGTGACTTCAAAGTTCTAACTCTAGTATCACATATTCCTCTTCGGACATACTTTGTTCTACAATCATATTTGTCCAAATGCACTTAAGTGTTCATCACTTCCATATGATGTTCTAAAAGTCCATGCAACCCTTACACCAACAAACAACATTAGAATTATTAGAATGCATCAAAACATATATAAAAATTAGATTTAATGAAAACATATGTAAACTCGGTCAAAAACCTCTAAAACTAACATTGAAGACAAAATACAAATGCCCAAATCAAAAGAAAACAAAAAGATGGGTCCAAAACATATTCATAAAAAAAAAAGATATTGATATTTTGCATTAAAAAAATTTATTTTGAATCTTCTTCAAACAAACCTTTTTCTTCAATTAACTTCTTGTGTTTTTCAATTTACACTTTTTAGAAACTAAGAAATCAAATATATTTGTAAGTTTAACACCAACACAAGCATTGCTAGGCTATTTTTTGATAATCAAAATCAAGTGATCCAAAATTTCAATTCCAAGCCTGGACAATTAGAGATTAGTGAACATAATAGAAATACTAAAAAAATAAATTAATTTCCATTTGTGAGCCCACAATTCCAAGTATTTTGTGACTTGAAAAATATACATGTGAGAATTGTGTTTCACATTTTGCTCCCCATAACAAAATATTTTCAATTTCAATCAATCTCACATTTAACCATCAATATAATTACATTCATTCTTAAGGATTGAAATGATGGCATCATCACTAAAAACAATTTGCCCAAAAAATGTATGATCAATTTCATCGAAGGTTGCCTCCATTGATGTTATCACAAGATTCGAATAAAAATATACCTATAATAAAAATGGATACACTAGTTTAGTATCATATTTTGCAACAATTTAAATTGGAACAAAATTATCCACAAAATCACATATAATGTTTTTGAACCATATGTCAAACATGATAGCCAACATGTTGAAAAATATTTACCCTTAAAGCATATTACTTAATCCCTAATTCACATTGGAAATGGCTTGTTCTCTTTACAAAGGCAAAAATCTTTACCCCTAATGTGGATTACCTGGTCTTTAGTTAGTTCACAATTGCAAATGGCTCACTTAGTCTCTTTGGTTTTGTTGACAAATGTGAAATTTTTTTATCCCTAAAGTTGAGTCTCTAGTTCACATGGGAAGCAACTCTTTTCATTACTTTGGTTGACAAAGGCAAAAAAAAAAAAAAAAAAACTCTAAACCCTAAACCTAGAAAGCAAATCCCTAAGTCGCATTCATTGACAAATGAAAAAAAACTCTAAACCCTAAACCTTGAAAGCAAATACCTAATTCGCGTTCATTGACAAACAAAAAAAACAATCTTTACCCCTACCACATGGGAAGATCAAAACACCCAAGAAGTCATACCCTAAACCCTAACATCCAATTCAAAACAATTAAATTGTTGGCCAAGAATTTGACTAGTTAGTAGACCAAGGAATTGTACAAGGGGAGCTGAAGCTTAGAAAGAATAGATTTTGTTATGACAATTTGTGCAAAGTTGCAACAATTATAGCTAAGTAAGTAGTCCCCCCCCCCCACAAACGGTTTTCTCATTTTGGTTTCATTTTTGCGGTTCATTTGTTTGGTGTCTTTGACATTGAAAGAGAGTGAAAGAAAATTCTATTGAGACAAAGTAATGTGGGTTTGGTTGGTTTAGGGTTTAGTCCGAGGAGGATTTGCTATGTCCCACTATGGATATGGTTAGTCTAACTCGAGGAGATAATTCCTTTTGAAACCATTTGTACCAATCCATTGGTATGAACCCATGGGCGGCAACAACAACAACAAAACGGGTGTGTTGTTGCCAATGTAGCCTTGCCATTTACATGAAAAAGCATCATCTTAAGGCAAAAAGAAGAAGAAATTATGAAAACTCAAATGATTTATTTCACCATGCAAAAAATATTACCTAATCTTCAAAAAAAAAGTTCCTCTTCAAAAAGAAATCCTTCAAAATCCTTCAAAATATTATAAACTCTATTATAACTAATCCCTAGTTTCAACACAAGGGCAAAGGTTTAGGGTTTAGGGTTTATATCATCACCTTTCAAAAAATCCTCATATCAAAATAGAGCTATTATTTATTTATTTATTTATTACCTAGGGGGGGCCCAAAATCCCTTAAGCTACTACTATATATACTCTATGATGAATCTAAAAAAACACAATAAATCCTTAAGAGCCTTGGTAGGCAAGGCCAACAAACAAATACACCACCAAAGACCAAGAAGACCCATTTGTGGCCCTCTTTGGTTTGGTGTGCACTTGTCTTTTGTTTTACCTTCTAGTGAGCCCCGTAGTGACTCCATAGTTAGTTGGGCGGGTACCCGCCTTCGATGGCGGGTAACAACCATCAATTCCCCATTGTTGCTAGTAGTAGTAGTAGGAATCGAACTTGAACCGGGTCCGATTTCCAGCACCGGGGGGAATCGACTTTATTTTTTTAAAGAACCGGACTCGGAATCAAGTTCCCGAGGACCCTATTTTATATGTGGAACCGGCACCAAGTTTCGTACTCTTGGAAAAATAGTGACTACAATTAGGGCTAACCGGAGGTTAATAGGTAGTTAACCGTCGGTTCCAACGATCCAAATTAGTAATCAAAAGCAATCTTGTAAAGTAAAATTAGGGTATGTTTTAGAAATGCATGATTCATTGAATGCAATAAAAAATCCAAGTGCTAAACCATGTATGCCTTGCTATGTTGATGAAACATGGACATTACTAAACATCAAGGCAAAGTTGTTGAGACCTATGGCCCCTTTTCAAAATGGGTTGGAGTCAATTCACTACTAGATCATGTTAGTTTAGATGTTAAGTGGTAAATGCTATAAAGACTTATCATGTCAACATGCCATTAAAAACATCCCGATTTGGCAAAATCCAAACCCTTGGGGAAACTATTACATGGAGCTAAAGACTAATTGAAAAATTGCATCTTTGAAACAAATGACATATCCTTAGGTGAAGAGCAAATATTGTCTAATTGCCAAGTTGATCTTCCTATTTACAAAACTAATAATACCTACCCATTGTTTACGGGTTTAGGGTTTAGAGATGTTCATAGTTCATAGAAAGTTTTAATTGAAACCTTGTTGCGAGGAATGGATTTCAAGCTACTTCTTGTGTTGTTCAATCAAGGCAATGAACTTCAATAGTAAACCTCTTTAAGTTGGGTTGTAATTGAATGATCTAATTCAATCAATGCAATAATTCAAACCATAGGTGTTAGTTACATTATTATTTGGCTTTCCAAATCCAACAAGATCATATGAGATTACATTTAAAAACCCATAAAAGCCATGGTTTCATGAGGTTTTAAGAAAAAAACCAATTTGTACAAATGAATCTAAACCTTGACAAATATTGAATTTAAATACCTAGTAAAAAATGGAGTAATTTTTTTTTTGTTAGTACTTTAATTTTTTAATTGGTGAACAACATAAACACAATACATAGATAACTTAATGGACCTTCAATTTCTGTTATATTATGTTCATTTGTTCTGGCCCATATGAAGCAAGTACAAAAAATCCTTGTGGTAAAGTGTTTCTTGTCAGATTCCATTTTGGATAACTTAAAACAAATGGCCAGCAGCAGCATGTTCTTCAACAATTGAACTGACAAAATGGGGTTTGCTTCATGAGACTTTTACTCTGATTTGTGAACCTCCCAATCATGAATCCTTTCTTACTTGTGCAAAATATGTTTTCACATTAAATTTATGCTAAAAATTTACCTCTTAATCTAAAAAAAAAATTCTACTAAGGACAATGATGATTTATTTTTTTTTTAAAAGAAAAAAAAGGAATCAATACCATCAAACTTATGAGTAGACCAAGAAAGCATGGGCAATTGATAACCCCGACCAAAAAACATTTTTTAAAAATTGCACTAAGTGCACCAACCGGTTACCAAAAAACCTTTCAAAAGCCACACCACGGTCCCCACTTGTTGAAGTGTGTCCAATAATAAGCCTTGTCCCAAAATACATTCATTCTCCTCAAAGCCCATCATTGAAACATTGAAACCTTTGCACCCAACCTTTACCATTTGAACCATAACTTGTCAAGTGTGGTGTCTTTTGTTACCCATTGTACAAAATTGTACTTGATCCACACATGCACAAGTTTTTTAAGGCTAGTGTAGAAACATTCATATTTTGCATCTAGATACTTTGAAATGTCTACTAAAATCCTAGATATGTACCATGAGATCCTCTAACCAAACCCAAATATATATTTTAATAACACATCCAAACACATTTTTTTAAGTGTACCAAAAAGGACTATCATATTGTGCCTTTGCATCATTGTCTCATTCAAAG
>Ga0209611_10008892_pt1 | contig 15456 bp, 16 predicted proteins | sample S1TSphgellanicum_3_FD_187693 | JGI IMG/M metagenome (GOLD analysis project Ga0209611, IMG submission 187693) | Host-associated microbial communities from peat moss isolated from Minnesota, USA - S1T2_Fc - Sphagnum magellanicum MG (SPAdes) (version 2) | ecosystem: Host-associated > Plants > Peat...
ATCAAATATGCAAAAAGTAGTTGTTGAAAAATGTGTTTTAAAAAACCATATGTTGGACGTATAGGTTTAAGAAAGTAAAATTGAAACCTCTTGAAATCTTATTCTCAAATCATTGTGATTTTCATCAAATTTATAATAAGTTATATATAAAATTTGAAAAACTTTAGTACAATACCCATGGGGACATTTAGTGTAATGTTTGGGATTTATTTGCGTCAAACAACAATTTTTAGGAGGGGTATTGAATAATTTTTCAGCCTATTTTTTATCACCCTATTATTATTTATTTTTTAAATTTATACATATTAAAACCACTTTATATTAATTATAATCTATTATTTCAAATTATTACATATTTTATATTGTAATTAAACTGATTGTTTGAATAAAATGCACCTTATTTTTAACTAAATAACTTATAATTCCTACCCAACAACCAATATATTGCACCCTATATTTTTACTCACATATTTTCTACTTTTTTTTACTATTGTTCCCCCCACCCCCAGGTACAATATTTGATAGAATAATCCGTAAGGTGAAGAAAACACATTATTAATACCCTAAGTTTGGTCATTAAAGGGTGTGATATTAAAAATAAATAAATAAGTGTTACATTTAAAGAAGGAACGTAAACAATGTGAAACTCAAATCACACTGAATTTTGTGGTAATTTAAGTTTCACCTTGTCTTTTTTTTAAAAATGGGCACCTTCACAATTGTTGTATTTACTATTACATTACCATAATTATTTCAAATCCCATGCATCAAATACTATGGTAGTGAGTTTCATCTTTAATTCACTAAAACTCATTCACTTTGTGGATAGCAAAGTTTGAAGGTGAAATAAGGGGTAGGCCAAAAAAGGAAGACCTAGAGGCAAGGTCATTTTTTTAATATGTAAGAAATATTTTCTAATCTAGTTGGTGAATATGGTGTTCAAAAATACTTTGACATTAAAGTTTTAATATATTATGTACTTTCAATGCAAAATTTGAAAATACTTATTTTTAAACCTCAATCAACCAACAAAGTAAAAAAATCAATATTTCATCCACTTGCATCTATTTTTGTAAAATGAATATCTATTGCATTTATTTGTATTTTTAAAAATCTACTTAAATGTTAATTTAACATGTGGTTATTCATTATCATTGTCATAAAATCAAATAACATGTTCATATTGATTAGTGACATAAATGATCTTTTGAAGTTTAATACATCAACCCAAGGAAGGACTACTTTTCATTATGTTGGGAAGGATCACGAATATATATACTTGATTTTACTTTCATGCATTGTAATTTGTCCAAAAGATCTTTTTCATATAAGTGCCCCAAAGTTGCCAAATTTCAAGGAAACCATGATATCACCATATTTAAACCATAGATTCTTGCATGTCACTGGTAAATTTAGGGGGTTTTCAAAAAAAAAACTCTATTTTTTTCTCTCTAACATGTGATCAAATTTGTTCAAATCCTTTTGTGGATGATTTCTAGCCCACTTATTTGACAAATTTGATACTAAAGACCTCAAATCACAATGTGACGAAAAGTTGACTCTAGATCTATATAGAATTGCCAATGACAAAAATTACTCAAAATGCAATAACTCCTACATCATAGCTAGGTTAGAAATATACAAAATCATTGAGCAATACACCCATATTCATGGAGGGTTTTTCATTGATTCCAAGAACACCCTGCTTTCCCTACAAATTTTAATTGTTGGATAATGAAAATGCTTAAAATTCAATAATTCATGCATTATAAATGTAAACACTACAAAATCACCCAAGTGCAACATAAATAGGAGGTTTTCCAATGCTACCAATTAGAACACAACTAAGGCCCCCATGGTATGCAAGATTTCAACATGACAACACAAATATGAAACCTTCTTCAATAATAAGACTAATATGGCTTGTGTCATTGGCCCAAGTGTGAACTTGTTACACAATTAATTTATTCTTCCAAATCCAATTTGTATGATTTAAAGGAAGTTTGAATGAAAACAATTACTCGAATTCCAATATATCCCCCCACCTTAAGTCTAAAAATTACAAAATCGCCTTCCAAAAATTCATTCGTCAAGGGCTTTCCAATAATATCAAAAGTTTTCCCCAATTTCCCTAAACTTTTTAATTTTTTTTTGTTCAATTTTCTTTGACAAAATTATTCAATATTCAATCATTCTTGCAACATAGGTCTAAATGTGACAAAACCACCTCAATTTACCCCTACTTTTCAAGTCTTTGAGGGGTTTCCAACAATATCAAGAGCACAATGGGGCCTACCTTGATTTACAAACAAAACAAACAAACTACCTTCCTCAATTTAGATAAATTTACATGTTCAATATTTAATGGAGATCCATTCTTACTTTGTGTGTAGGATTTACATGACATAGAACTACCTTGGAGCCAACATCATCTTGCAAGGTACCATCGAACCATGAGTTCTAGCCATTATGTCATTGAGTTCATTCTTGAATCATAAACCTTTGTGGCCAAACAAGATGGTTGTATGTACAAGGAACAATTGGATGAATTGTCATTAAAAAGGTGTTATGAAACCCATAGCTTTTATAAATGAGTGATATAATGTCTCTTATCCCATAATCAAATTCAATGTACTTTTGAATCACTTTGTTATTTTCAGTACAACATTGACACATTGATGTCACATTTTCTTTCTCAAAGCACCAAGTTCACACCCTTGTGTTCTCCAACCTTTCCTTCCTCCTAATAAGAACAATAAATACATTCAAGTAAAGTTGTTTTCATAATATTGCAAACACATCTAAATGAACAAACTTGTTCATTGGAACATGCATTTTTTTAAATAGAAAAAAATGAAAGAAAAGGAAAGGGTGGAGATGTGATTTACAACTAATACAACATCAATTCCCCTCTTGAACATCATCATTTACTAATTTTCAACTAATTATGATATGAAATTGCCAAATGAATGTTGATTGAGATTTTACAAATTTTAATTTATCCAATGAATCTTGAAAAATTGTCATGGGAATGTATCAAACAAATTAACGATTGAGACTTACAAGATTGAATTCTCCCAAATGACATTAGAAAAAATTGTGACATGAAAAGTGAAACAAACCCCTCATGAATCATGAAGCAATAATTATGTTTAGTTGATGTCTAATGAAACTTTGAGATTTTGAGGTATATCTACAAGTGTTAAACATTATAATCGGTTTGGGGCAAGTATCTTTTTTTAACAATACATAGGTCTAGGTTGTAAAAATAATATTTTTAAAGAACTAGTTGATTCCAAGTTTTTAATTTTAGGTTCTTTTTCAAAGTTGTTCATGTCCAAGTTTTTGAAAACTAGGGTTGGGCGAATTTGAAGTAAGGAAAAAGGTTTGTATCAATGTCAAATACATTGATAAATTTTTAACAAATACTTGAATAATATATTCACAAGTTATTTAACAAATACCCTATCAACCATGACCCAAGTTTTTCACCAAAAAACCCCCCCAATTCATAAACTCTAAACCACAAAGTTTTCAAAGGTTACATGAATTTTTTTACAACTTTTACTATATATCTAGACCAAAAAATTAGTTCAAATAGTGAAGCATCAAAATGAATATCTTTTGTTTATTTTGTGAGTTTTTAGTAATTTCCCCTTTGCTCTATGATGTTCTACCTTCGGCCCCTTTGATTCACATCCCTAAATTTGACAACAACAAATTAAAAACATAAAACACCAACCACAAATAAGCCAAATGAAACATAACCTTAAACCACACAAGAAATAAGATTTCTGTAACAAATAAGACACACAACAAAATAAAGGATGATTGAAAACACAAAACACATGCAAAACACAATACCTAAAAGGCACACAAGGCATAAGATCCATAAATTGTGTACAACTAGAAAGACACATGTCACATAAAATTTTCAAAACAAGGTGCACTTGCAATTTTCACACACAAAAAAACATGCACATGTAGGATTGCAAACTAATAGAAGATAGTTTTACCCTCAAGACACCTACACATCCATCAAAGATAAAACACAAACACCCAAAAGACACAACATAAACACCCACCATCATATCTATCTAACAAAGGTTGTAAAAAAAAAATTGATGGAAAGTGGCAGTAGTTATGGTTCATTTGGAACTAGCCAATTTTTCCATAAAGACACAACACAAATACCAACCACCCATATAACTAATAAAGCTTGCAAGAAAAGAAAGGGGAAAAAATGACACAGACTATGGTTCATTTTGAATTAACTAGTTTTGCCATGGAAGACATTATATAAACACATAGTAGTTTAACAAATCTTGCAAGAAAAAGAAGTTGCAAAACATGGTGCCAATTGTGATTCATTTAGAATTGGCCAATTTTGCTTTCAAGTCACACAATAAGTCCATGACATATTACACACGCACAAGTGAAAATTACACACAACACAATACACATCAAAACATTATACATAATGAAATTTCAAAACATGTAACCCAATCACAATTTAAAGTCATGAGAAAAACTGCCCATAAACCCTAAAAGCAAGTTCATTTCATCATTTGTAACCAAACAATAACAAATTAATGCAAATTAGAGTGCATTAATTTCCAATATAAAAGTTATCATTAATAATAAAAAAATGTAATGTATTTTGATTGTGACAATAATGTGAGATTGTTAAATGCCCATATTTCAACTTTTTAAAATCATCTTTTTCAAAAGTGACTAATGATTGCCCTTTAATGCATCCCATTATATAGTGATAGTGGAAAGATAAATTAATTTCATAAAATTCATGTTGTAATGGACTTCACCATTTTCCTTTAATTATGGTATTTTTAATTGTCCCCCATTTGGTGTCAAACATTAATTTGTGAATAATAAAATATTTCACCTAATTAGATTACATAAAAATCACATGATTGAATCCTTTTTCATAAAATTATAAAAAGAATTTGACATGGGACACATTATCATCCAAGGGGTGTAAAACAATGTTATGTTACGTGAAAAAATGGGTCATTCAAGCTTGCAATTACCCTAACCACCATCAATAGAAACATTAAAAAACTAACACCTCTTTAATCCTCAATTTTCAACTACACATCACCATGAATAGAAACACTAAAAAACTAACATCTCTTTAATCATTAGTTTTCAATTACATATCACCATCAATGGAAACACTAAAAAACTAATACCTCTTTAATCCTCAGTTTTCAACTACATATCACCATCAACCATTAATAGACTTCAACATAACATCATTAAAAAAACATAGATTTCAGCCGCATGTACATTTTAAAAAAAACATAAGAGGATCAAAACAAAAAAGCCTCGTAAAACACATCACGCAAATCCAAAATTTTTTCACATTTCGCTCGGTTTTCAAATTCACTATTTAATTCCTTTGCCAAATTTAATTTTATCTCACACATAGATGCAAGATTAATATATTTTAAATAGTCAATTTATGAATTGAATGGTCAATTTTTGTTAACAAAAATTAACTTGTTCAAATTATCAATTTGATATTTGCATCTACGGAAGGCAACAAAATAATTCCATAATCAAAAAATGTGCTATGTCTCACTTTGGCAAGCCAAGATGCAAAAAATTTGTCACATTAGTATAACAATGGTAAGAATTTTTTATTTTTTTTGTGCCACCAATATAAGGCACATTTACATCCTTTTGCATCAATAAGATAAGAACAAAATCTAAGAAGTTTTTTTGAGATAGTGTTTTTCTAAATGTTTACACCAATTTGTGTTCTCTAAACCAAATCTTCGAAATCTAGTTATGATTGAAGTTTGTCAATTTCTAAAGATTTATTAAACATCAATAATTTGTATGTTTCAATTAGTAAAAGCAATAACATGTTTGGGCCATGTTATAACAACAACAATGGTAGCATTGTCACAACCCACAAAAATGTTGACCAAGCACATGTTTTGAAACCTTGCATCAAACATTAATGCCAACAGTTTTTTTCTTGTCAAATGCACACAAAAAAGAAGAAAGGATAAGAATCTCCAAAATTTGTTTCATGTGCATCATGAGTTCCTACAACTCATTATCCAAATAATGTTCTTCAACTAGGCTATTAAGAACATAAGGAAATGAAATTTCTTTTCAAATTTCGCAACAAGTTGATACCATAAATTGCAAAGCATATATGAACAACCAATGATTGCAACTTCAATTAATAACACATCCAATCACCACTAGTGACAAAACTCTCACCATGATATTGATTTACATTAATTAAATTTAGAAAAATTGATAAATTTAAAACTTTTGGATGAAATCCATTTCAAAAAATGTGTTTTTTTGCATTTTTTTTAGCAATGAATGCATAATAATATCTTCCTTTTGAGGAAAAACCACTACCATATCAAAAAGGAGGAGATTATATAGATGGGCATTGCATTATTTTTTCAATTTCCTTTTGTTTGGTAATGTTTCATGAATCACAAACATGAGGCCCTATGACCATTGAAAAATTGTAAGTTATATATTCTGTGTACATTGATTTTATTCAATGCTTCTTATCTAAACGTTGGATCAAAATTAATTTTGATTCAAAGTGAACTATGACTTCCAAAATGTTGTGTAAATTATAATTTTTTAAATTTGTGTTTAGGTTAGCCAAAGGATGCCATAAAAATTTTAACTTACTGTGTTCTATAATACTTGTTATACATCACCTTTTTTGAACGAAAGTGGTTTACCTTTCTATTGCATGCATTTAGGACCTTTAGCAAATTTATTGTTTTTTTTACGATTTCGTAGTTCTTCCCTTTTTATCTTTAAAGTTTCAACGACATTACAAGGCACAAATCCCAACTCAACACTTATGATGCACACTTGTTGTTCCTTCGAAGTCACATGCCCTCAAATCAATGGCCGCTCTGAACACACCCAGTAGGTTGCATCCAACTTGATGGGTCTCAAGCCTGTTCTGTAATTTGCAGACCTCAATCTGAACAAACAACCACAAATCTTCAAACTCTGATTACTCCTATTCTATTAACTTCTCTATAGAATTGTAACCCTTGACCTTAGTTTGCAACATCCATTTTCAAACCTTGAACTTGCTGGCGGAACTTGTACTTTTACCTTTCGGGGTGTGCTAGCTCCTTGAAGATCTTGTCTATATCAAGGCTCCCCACATGTGGAACTTGTTGGTGGAACATCCTCGCAAACCGATGTCAGAGTGCCAAGGATTGTAGGTGCATCTTGTGAGGAATCCTGCAATGACCCATGACATGGAAAAACACCGATATCTCACCATTCCATGTACAATCCAATAACCAATCAATTCATTTAAAGCAAATATTCAACTATAACTTACATCAGATGCAATTGAAGGTCCCCATTTTATCATGTGGATGTGTTTGATGTATTTCCTTCGAACATGTAAACCTTTGCAACGTGCACAAAAACATAATTTTCTTCTTTGTCGCTTTCATTTAGCTTCACGTTGCTGCTCTTGGCTTGAGGTGTCCTTGGATCCCATAGTTAATGAATTCGGTAAATGAGGTTTCCAGCTTTCCTGCAGATAAATGCAAAATTCTCTTATCAGGTTTCTTGGCCTTCAGTACAAAAGAAGACTGTGGTTTATCAACATGTTCAATGTATTAAGCTCTTGTTGAGTTCTGCACAAAGATATAATTTCATTCAGAATAATAATGCTTTTACAACTGTACATGACAGAATCCAATAAAGACTAATATATGTTCTCCCCCCACCAAAAAAAAAACCACCTCAATTAGATTGCAATGAAAACAGAAGTTCCCTGAGCTGTATACTTGACAAAGGCCATTTAAAAGTTCATCAAGCTGGATGACCCAGCCATGAAATCATCATCAGCAAATGAAAATGTTGCATCTGGCTTTCCCTCACTATTTCCTACAACTGTCAATTCCATTTTGGAAAAAACATAACACCTCACAGACACATCTGATGTATTGCAAAGGTTGATCAAAATACATCATCACCACACCAGACATGACCAGAAACAGGTGCAAACCATGAACTATATTCAGATCATTCATTGCAATGATCAAACACAGGAAGGATCATCTGTGGTAAGTGTAATGCATGTAGCAAGCATTTCACCAAGCCTCAGAGTGTAAAATAAAGCACCACAAGGGGGGCATGTAGATTTACAGTCTGATTGTTGTATAGAATTCATTTGAAAGGAAGTCTTGCACCTTTTGTGCACCTTCAAGTTCTTGAGATCCAGCACAAAGCTCTCCTCGTTGAAACCTAGTTTCTGTCCAGCCATCAAGAAGTGAAGAGATTTATTATATTAACATATATGGCAACAGAGTTGTGATAGGAGAAGTTTTGAACACATTGGGATTTAGAGTTTAGGAACAACCTCAAATCGACCCCCTGTCATCAACAATTGCTATTGCTACCAGTGAAAGAAACAACACCATTCCCACAGTAAAGGCTTCAGAAAGCTTTCAGACTCCAAAAAGAGGGTCCAGAACACTATCCACAAAAGAAAGGGAAGCTTGAGGCTCCAGGAAATTTGAGCTCCAAACGTGACGAAATGACTGGACATACATATCATAAAACAATTTACATGATGAATACTGTTTTCCTTGCTTCTGCTCCTAGCACGAATTTTTCATCGTAGGGGTGTACTATTAGTATTATTAATGCTAAATTTAAAGGTGGAAAAAATGCACGCTGAATTCATTCTGAAGGTATTGAATATTAAAGAATGTAACGAAGGTAAGTAGTTATTGTCTCACGAGCACCAATGTCACTTGGTGACACACAATTCTGTCTCTATGTTCCTGCTACTGCCGCCAAGAAATGCTGTTCTAGAATTCCAATATATACACCTGGTTCTCCCGATCACAGAAATGCATCACAATATTCCTCTCAACATGTCACTACTGCCAGTCACTACAAAACTGCAATATTGAAACTGTTTCCAACGAGACTCGAGCAAAATTTCCCTGTCTTATGATACCAAAAAAAACGCGTGACATCAACTTCTTCCGGTAGTCAAGAAATAGATCAAATGAAAAAGAAAGAAAAAAAGAAAGAAAGAAAGAAAGAAATTAAAGAAAGAAGACGTGTAATAATGAGATGCAGACAGAAAAACAAACGGGACAAGTAAATGTGGGGCAAGTACGCAATCGCTCCCGCACTCACTCTCCGCAATCACTCTCGTAGCTGTGACACTCTCCTTACTTTGGACAACAGTTCGTGACGCTCCTTGGAATCAAGACATAATGGCCGCTCCTTGCGTTGCCGGCATCACCACACAATCGCGTAGATTCACCACTGGGGTCCTTCATAGAGCGACAACTCTACGCCGAGGAAGGAGCATGCTGCCATAATCTGCCATTGCTAGCCAGTTCGCTACTGTGAAGGGCACCTGTGCGCAGATTCCGCACCCAGAATCTGCTGAAAATTCTGCAAGAATGTATGAAGCTCCACCCTATTTAAGCTCCATAATGAAGCTCTAATGTGATAGAATCAATGAAACAAGTATGATCTGGTGCTCTTTACGACCATTAATACTTCTCACATGAATTTTGTTTTTATGGATGATTTATGCACAATAGGTATTTTAGTATAATGCATAATCTATGCATGTGTGTATATGTATATATATATTTGTGGGTTTAGGTTTTACAATTTAACAATATATATATGTGAACCTTCAAAGTGTATCATTCTCTAAAATTAAATCAACACAACTAGCTGACTTGTAATATTAACAAAATGAAGATAATCAGCACGTGCATAAATACACAAACAATACATTAATAATATGGAATGTAGAAAAGCAATACACATACACTCTCCCACTATTGATTGACATGCAATGAACTGATTTGGAGTGCAAACATTGTCTGCAAGTTACGTCATTCTAGTTCTAGTGTATGGGATTGTATGCATGCTAACTACACACATGGAAAATTGAAAATAATGAATGAATAAATATGCAAGAACAAATTGTTTATAATAAAGATTGAAAAAAGTAGATCTAAAATCAACAGAGATGATGAGGTGAAATTCAACATAAAAATAAATGGGAACAAACTACATTCAAATCTAAACATATGCAATCACAAAAATCTAGGACACAAGTAACTCAAGTTTGATTGCATAATCAAAGTTACTATTATAACACTCCCACTCAGTCACATCTTGAGTTTTCCAAGTTTGAGAGTCTCGGTACATAACAAGTGCTTTGGACTAAGAAGACCTTTTGTAAGAATGTCATCCCACATATTCATTGTTGAACAATACACAAATAACACTTCTCTAACAACAACCACATCTCTCACATAGTGATGTTGAATATCAATGTGTTTTGTTATGTTGTGATGAACAAGATTCTTGATTAGTGTTATGCTTCCTTGACTATTAGTGTGGATCACTATAAGTTCTTTCTATGCAAATCCAAATTCGTTGAACAACCTTTGTAGCCACACAGCTTCTCTTGCGGCTTGACTAACCACCATATACGTGGCCTTAGTAGCAGACAACATTATAATAGTTTGTCGCTTATTGTTCTAGTAGTGCTTCCAAGAATAAACATGTACCTAATGGTGGATTTTTTAGAATCCAAATCTCCACCCCAATTAGAATCATAGTAGGATGTTAAAATCACTTCATTGCCCTTTGTTGTTCCTGTAAATTGTAATTGGTACTCATATGTATCTTAGAGATACCACTTGATTTGCTTGACAACTCTCCAATGTGCATAACTTGGATTTTGCATGAATTGGTTCACAATTCCTATTACAATTACCACATCTAATCTAGTTGCAATCATGGAATACATGATGCAACCAACGGTTGCCTTACAATATGGTATCTTTTCCATTTTAGTAATTTTCTTGTTTGAATTATAGGAACTTGTCCTTTGGTGAGTTGAACATTGATGTCAAGAGGTGTTCTCAATGGTTTCAACTTTTCCATTCTGAAACGTTGAAGTATCTTAATTATGTACTCAACTTGACTAAAGTTGATCATTTTGTTCGTTTGATCTTTGATTATTCAAATCCTTAAATAGAATCCAATTTCTCCCAAATCCTTCACCTCAAATTCCTTCAAAAGAGCTAACTTGACCTTCTTAACTTCATCAAAACTCTTATTGAAGATTGATAGATTATTTACATAGAGCACCAAGTAAACAGCTTGCCCTTCTTTTGTTTGAACATAAATGTTAATATCTGATCTACATTGTTTAAAACCTTTTTGCTTCATAAATCTATTTATTCTCTTATTAATCTTGTGATGTTTGCCATAATCCATATATTGCCTTCTTAAATTTGCACACAAACTCCTTGTAGTTGGGTTTTTCATACCCTTCTGTTATACCATGTAAACATTTTTAGGTTCAACTTACCATAGAAAAAGGCTATTTTCACATCCATATGATGGATTTCCAAATCCAAAATAATTGATATCCTTAGTGACATAAGAATTGAAGAATACCTTGCAACTAGTGCAAAGGTTTCATCATAATCGATCCTTTCAATTTGTGAAAAACCTTTTGCCACCACACTAATTTTGTAGGAATCAATTTCATCATTTGCCTTCTATTTGAACTTGAACACCCATTTACAACCAATGTTCCTTCTTCCTATGGGAAATTTCATATGTTCCCACGTCTCATTATGTGGCAAAGAATCGTACTATGCATCTATTGCTTATTTCCATTGATTCATGTCTTCTCTTTGTAGAGCTTCTACTAATGTCAGTGGTTCATCCAAAGATGTAACAACACAAGCATAATGTGTGAGCTTTGTTGGTGCACTTTTTAATATAGTTTATCACTTCACATTTTGTTGTTCGTTGGTTGTTCCGCCTAGAAACTCATGTAATGTAATTTGATTAGCTAATTCAGGTTGGTCTAATTGCACCATGGTGCCAATTAGAAAAGTAGTCTCAGTATGTGAAGTGGATTTTTCTACTCCCGCATCTTTTTCATCTTTGTGCTCCAAGTTTACAAGTTTCATTCCAACTTTTGGTGTCCCTATTGTTTTCCCACTTAAGAACCTTTCTTCACAACCTCATTAAAAACCACATCTCTACTAATGATCAATTTTCCATTTGATTCATCAACTATTCATTGAAGGATTCTTCCTGCTCCATGTTTGTTTAAGTGTCATGTTTCATTCATAGCTTTGTGAAGACATTTAGCTTTGATGTAAGCTATAATATTCACAACTTTTGCCCAAAATTTTGGACGCATTAAATTGCTATGATGTACATGTTGCTTCCACTATCGTCTGATTCACTCGTTCCGCTACCCCATTTTGTTGAAGGCTATAAGGTGCAAACTTCTAATGCTGAATCCCATGAATTTGCAAATTCCTTGGAGACAAATCTCCACCATAGTCGTTCCTTAAAACTTTTAGTTTCTTTCCTATTTGCATTTCAGCACAATTAAGTAGACCACAAAAGTAGTCTTCTCGAATTCAAAAGTAATGATTTTCACATTTAAGCATGAAAATAATTGAAGAGCTCTTCCTATTATAATGCAAAACCATGGAGCCTCAATTGACATCATAAGAATGTAGATGTCACAATAATGAAAAGCAATTGCGTCATAAAAGTGTGTAAATAATGCATTGAAAATTTAAATTTAAATGTTTTAAATTCAGTTCATTTCCAAAAACCAAATATATCATTTTTAAATTACATGTTTTCACAAAAATTATGGTGTACTTTAATGTTTTCATTTCATTTCATTTTATTTGGACATTGTTTTAATCTATTTGCACCTATGAAATATTAGGACATTTACCTACACTTACTTTCATTCACAATAATCTTACTTAAATTTTGATTAAATATATTTTTAATCATTTTTAAAAAATAAAATCAAAAACCATATTAACTTCAATCTCTCTACTCAACCAAATTACATGTTTGATAATTTCATGATATATTTTAAGGTACTTGTAATTTAACCCAAAAAAGTACACTAACTGGTCTACTTGATTGTGCTTTCACCCTCCAAAAGTTTTGAAAAACATTTTGCTTTCTTTGCAAAAAATAGCAAAATCTTTTCCTTGACCAATTGTTAATGAAAGTTTAAAAATATTGCACTCCTCCAAAAGAAGTGGTTTTTGTTAGTCCCCAAACATTGCAATGGACTAATCATAGGACTTCACCAAATCTCAATCCTCCCTCCTTGGGAAATGATTCCTTATGTTGCATTGTGAACACACATTCTTTCCAAAATTCAAACTTTTCATCCATGTTGATTAGGAGCCCATCCACAAATTGATATTTTGTTAACAACTTGATGAAGTTGTCAATGCTAAGATGGCCTAGCCGCTAATGCCACAAACTTACATCCTCCATGGAACTCCCATTTGTAGCAATGTGAATTTGTTTTACAATAGCAAGAGTTGTGCATTGTAGTTCATAAAGTCACTTTTTTTAAAAACCCCATGTGCAACAATCTTCTTTTGATTATTTATTACTTCACAAAAATCATCACCAAACTCAACACTATACCCTTGAGACGTTGCCTTGTTCATAAAAAAAAACAATTTTGTTAAATCGAGAACATAAATGACATCATTAAATGTGGCAAAAATATTATTAACTTCCACTATCATGTTTATTTTCATTTTCCTTTTTCCAACTATCTCTTGTGTTGAATTGTCTCCCATATAAATTTTTATTACTAATATTTTCTCAAAGTCATAAAACCAATCCCTTTTATGAAACAAGTGCATGGATGCAGCAAAATCTACATACCAAGATTCATCACTAAACATTGACAATGCTGTAATGACAAATGCTTCATTATGATCAGTAGCACTATTTCCATGTTCTTGTTTTTTTGTATCAATTTTCTTTTTAGGTTTCTTAGATTTTTCATCTTTCTTCCTTTTTGTGTAGTCTTTCACCCAATGACCTTTCATTTTGCAATAGTTACAAACATCTTGAGATTTGTTTCTTGTAGTCTTCTTAAAGCCTACATTCTTTCAAGTTATGTGAACAAGAGCTACATCACTTGTATTAAGAGCATCACCTCTCTCTTTTCTCACGAGTTCCTGATTGAATAATCTGGTAATAACAACCTCCCATGTCAGTTTTGTAGATTCATAAGACTCTAAGGACATAATTAGAAATTTGTAACTATCCAACAGGCTTAAGAAAAATACCATCACCTTGACCTTGAGAAGCACCTTAGTTTCAATGGCCTTGAGTTCTTTTACCATCATATTCAATTTATTTATATGTTGTTCCATGGTTTCACTAAAGTTCATCTGGTTAAATCAAAAAAAAATTTGTTAGAAAAAGTCTATTTGTCAATCCTTTGTCAAAATGTTGTTTTGCCAAAGCCTCCCACATCCCTTTAGTAGTTATCTCTTGACGAACAGTAGTAAGTTGACTACCTAACAAACTTTGAATGATGAAGCTCAAAGCACAATTCTCTCGCTTAGTGTATGCAATGAAGGCATTCACATGGGTTTCCACTAGCTTCTCCTTGTTCCCACCAACAAGGCTCCATAGCTTCCTTACTTTAAACATAGTCTCGATCTAGAGTTTCCACTACATGTAATCTTTTCCATCAAACTTGTCAACATGCCTATAGTGTTTGCCCATAATCTTTGAACTTTCAAAGTTTGCCATTGTCTAAGACTAAATCAACACAACTAGCTGACTTGTAATATTAACAAAATGAGAAAAATCAGCATATGCATAAGTGCACAAGCAATATATTAATAATATGGAATGTATAGAAGCAGTACCCATATAATCTCCCACTATTGATCAGCATGCAACAAACTAATCTGGAGTGTGGACATTATCTGCAAGTTACGTCATGTTAGTTTTAATGTGGAGGATTGTGTTTTGCAAGCTATACACACAGAAAATTGAAAGAAGTGAATAAATAAATATGTAACAACAAGTCGTTTACAATAAAGAATGAAAGAAATAGATCCAAAATCAACGGAGAGTAAGTGAAATTCAACACAAAAATAGGTGGAAATAAACTACGAGATTTCCCAAACCATACTGCACTTCAATGGGTGGGGGTGCAAAACAAGGTGATTTAACATTGTGTAGGCCTATGGTGCAAAAGTTATTGAATCTTGAACAATTTTATCAACAAAAAAACAATAAAAGCAAAACTTTTTTTTTGGGGAAATTGGGTTACTTTTAGTTCCACTGGAAAGCCCTTATTGAGTAGGATTTAACAAAGGTAATTTCTTAATTTTTAAATTCAAGGTGTGGGAGGTCTTGAATTTTGAGTAATTTTTGTCATTGACAATCTAAAATATTTTTTTCACTATTGAACTTTATCCTCAGTATCATGTTCACACTTGGAATAACTACACAATCATTTTTACACTTTCGCCAATGGCACAAGCCACATTAGTATTTAAAATAATATTTTATGTGTAATATGTATACTATGGATTTATATATGTA
>Ga0209611_10008894_pt1 | contig 15452 bp, 15 predicted proteins | sample S1TSphgellanicum_3_FD_187693 | JGI IMG/M metagenome (GOLD analysis project Ga0209611, IMG submission 187693) | Host-associated microbial communities from peat moss isolated from Minnesota, USA - S1T2_Fc - Sphagnum magellanicum MG (SPAdes) (version 2) | ecosystem: Host-associated > Plants > Peat...
GTCTCACCATATACAAATTTTGTGTATGTGATTTGCCAAGTTTGAACCCAAGATTTCATGAAGGCACACCAATGCTTTTGCCACCAACTTACACAATGTTTTATTGGTATAAAGTGTGCAACATTTTCTTTATATCTTTTAAATGGTGAATTTTTTTTTTAATTTCAAAATTGACACACCTTTTAATTGTAATGTCAAAGTGTATTCAAAGATCTATTCAATAAAATCAATATATTTTATAAATGTTCAAATGAATTGTTAAATTTGTTTGAAAGAAACACAAATCATTAATAGGTTGACACGTGAACTTATGATTCTTCCAATTCTAACTACATTTCATTGTGTGATTAAACAATACAATGTAAGTAGGTAGGTTGTTAGTCTAGGTATGTAAATAGATAGAGTAGGAAGGTAGAATATGTAGATATAAATAGGTAAATAAATAGATAATTATAGTCATTAACTAATCATGTGTGATAGTTAGGTAGGTAAGGGTAGGTAAGTAAATTAGGGTAATAATAAAAAGGCTAGCCTACTAAATAGGCCTAAATTATCTACCTAGCGTAGATTAAGTTAGGTTATGGTTGTAACTAGTGAATTGCCACTAGTAGGGAATGTTATTAATTCCTAACATATTTACTTATTGTCTCAACCCCACTTTGGGCAAAGTGGGAGAATGCAACTCCCACTCCCAAAAGTGGAAACTTGGAGTTCTTTGGGACTCCCGAAAACTCAGAAGACGATTTGAGGAGTCAAATCTCCTTGCCTTGATGTGTTCTTTATGTCATTGGAAAGGTCTTGAAGATTAGATGTCCAAAATGGCCTCACATTGGCCATTTGGACATCTGCAGCCCAAGTTATGGGTAAAAGAAGGGCCGGGAGTCAAACTACCAGTTTGACTCCGGACCACTAAAAGTTGGGAATCGACCTCTTCCCGACATCGCCTGAAAGAGTGCGACATGGCGTTGGAAAGCTCTCGACGAGAGCTACAACTTTGATTTAGGACTCGTCCCGATCCGAGTTCGGGGCGAAGAGATATGGCCGTCCAAAGTCCCAGGACTCTAACCCGGGACAGTTTCGGGACTCCCATTTGGGAGTCTTGGAAAAAAAGGCCATTTGGATGTAGCCTCGGCAGAGAGCTGCAGAGAATACTATATGGGGGAAGGTGGTGGCTTCCCCCGAGTCCGGGCCGTGGTGAGTCAAGTAGTCCAAGTTGCTTGTGGCTTGTCCCAACACCCAAGGGTGTTCCTAAATGTGAACTAACCCTTTTGTGGTTGGTTTTGGATGCAGATTCGTGCTTGATCTTCTAATCCATCTTCCTAGTCTAATCTCGGGAGTTCTAGCACGCCCCTCTACCCCTATTTAGTGCTGGAAGTCGGGAGCGCCCCTCAAGTCCCACTTTTCCACAACTACACATAGTTGGACCCTCAAGTGGGTTCAACCCGGGACTTGGGAGTGCGTCACTTATGAACCTACCACACATGAATTCATGAAACACCTACCTACCTACCTACCTACCTACCTACCAAACATGAATTAATAACAAATTATGTAGTGGCAATTCATTACAAACATAACTTAAGCTAGCCCATGCTAAGTATGTAGCCTAGGCTTAGTTATTAGGCTAGCCTACTAGTTATAATAGGTTATATAGATAATGTAGGCCTAGTTAATACGCTAGGTAGGTAGTGGGTATGTAAGGTTTATTAATAAACTATTGATTACATTAGGTAGGTAACCTAGGATTACTAGGCTAGTTAGGTATGTTAGGTACATAAGTAGCCTTGGCTTAAGCCTACCTAGTTAATGTCAAATCAATATGTTCAATTTGACTAAGCCATGGTCATCTTGATAGACCTTTTTCTTTTGTTTGTCCCTTTTGACTAGATGTTCAATTAACACGTAATAAAAAATGTCACTTTAGTAAAATGCACTAGTAAAAAATAACACATGTCTTTCATGGCCCAACCTTTTAATCAATATGAACATCACTTCTAGTCAAAGTGAACAGTTTGGTCAAGTTGGACCTTCTAAAAATTCACAATTTTTTGTAGTGTTTGGAAATTTAAAACACAAATTAACTAGCCAAAAGAAAGGTCAAGAATTAAATGACAATTTGATTCTAAACTAATAAAACCTTATAAAAGGGGCAAGTGACCTTTGAATGGATTTGCAATACTACATTGCAAATGATTTTTTGAAGTTTATAACTGTGCCTTTGAATTTTTTTAAAAATTGAAGTTTGTGTAAGGAAGTTATGAACTTGCAAAATATCATGACTCAGAACTTGATAATTTCAAGATTCCTACTTGGAGTAAGCCTTCTAGTTATAAGTTGTAGTAGCTTATATACCTAATCAAGAATTGTGGGTTAGGTTGTAAAAGGCCATGAATATGATAGAGTCAAGGTTGCTAGTTGTTACCTACCTTTTAAGATTTTTTAAAGTTAGTAACCTACCTATCATGGAAGGTAAAAAATTAACCATTCCCCTTAAAAATGTGACCAAAATTGAATTTAAAAACATCACTTTGAAATGAAGGTTGTTACTTACTTTTTAAATCTATTTAAAATTGTTAACATAGCTACTAGGGATTGAAGGTCAAAAGCAATGTTGGGAAGGTATTTGTATGGGTGTGTGAGAAGTAGAAGTAATTTTAATTTCAATTATTAGAAATGCACTAGAGCTTACCCTCCCTTAGTAAATTTGTGTTCTTTCATTCTATCATTTTTGCTTGAGCTCTCTTCATGCCCATTTGTCTATTCTTTCTATTTTTGCACAATTGCAACCAAGTTTCTTCAATGCATGGTTGTGTTTACTTTCTATTTTACTGTTTTTGCCAATCAAATGTGTGTCATTTGTTGTTGTCAACTTCCACAGGGATTTTGTGGCATATAAATAAACATTATACGTGTCTTCTAACTGTCTTATTTTTGCTTGAACTTTTTTCAAACCCATTATTTTATTCTTTATAAGTTTTGCACACTTGTGTACATGTGTCTTCAATGTGCATGATTATGTTTACTTTATGTTTCCTTGTTTTGTCATATGAGTCAATTGATGTGTTATGTAATAATATATGCATGTAGCTAAAAGATTATTGTCCTTATGGCATCAAGAAGTTCCACTCACCATATAGTACTTCATTTACTTAATGATTAGGATGACACTAAGTTTTTGTTTCAGATTAATGTTATAATTGGATCACAAGATGCATCCAATCTTCATGTAAATGCAGCTTGCCCATGTTTGTTAGTCCATAGCTCTTAGTTGATCAAAATATGTGGTGACCTCTTCACCAAGTGTTAGATTATGGGATATTTTATGTTTTCAATTATGTTATTACAATCAAATCTACAAATCCATAGGTGATGCAAATTGTGTTGGGCATCACCTTTCTATAATGGAAAATGATGAACTAGGATTCTTGCCCAAGGGAAGAACCATGGTGTGGCGAGTTACAACAAAAAATATGGTATATCTCTAATGAACCTATAGAGGAGTATAAGAGGTAAGGTTTGGTTATGGCAAAAGGTGACAAAAGTTGGAGATCAAAGATAAACGACAAAAATAAAAAAAGTTACATCCTTCCTTTTCAAACCACATTTTTTTTTGGTAGTCAACAAAGTAGACCTTGCACAACATCTTTTTTGGAAGATTTCATGTTGTGCATTGTAGAAGGATATCATCCTTAATTTGTTGTTTATTGTGAATTTGTGGTAGAGGTTTCTAATTTTACAACAATGTGGGCATGTTGTGTCATCTCAACACTAACTAATGAAGGAAGTGGTCCTAGATGTTGCTATGAAAATCAACTAGAAATTTATTCACTGTCCATTTCTTGTTTCATGTGTTATATGCACAACTTTTTTTGATCTTTGGATGTCTTTTGTTGAATACAACACATTTGTTCTTTAGTTGTCAATTTCAGCAACTTGTGGGTGTTTTGTCATGTGATTGTGAATATATTTGAGGTTCATGATATAATAAATGGAGTCATAACAAACCAAATAAAGGTTTTATTAGATTCTTTTGGTTTACTTGAAAACAATATTCCCTATGTGAAAGATGAAGGATCTAAATTAAATACCTTGACCAATGCATTGACTATTGTAATATCTTGTGTTCCTTTTCGATTATCATGCCCATTTCTAGGGTCATGTTTTGGCCTAGGCCATGCAAAAGGTAACATGATATGCTATTGATGCTAAAACTTGTATTGGATTTTTAGAGTTGAGCTTGAAAGGTGCTCTTGCATCATTGCAAAACATTATCCTTTGGAACTTAGGTTGTTGTTCAATCCATTACAAATACATCCTCCCTATTGTCAAACTTTTGTTTTCAACCAATATCATGGCTACTAGTTGTTCCAACATGCAATTTTTTTCTTTTACATTGTACATTGCCACGAAAGTTCATGTGACTAGGATTGAAGACCTAAATTGACCATGGGTTTTTTGTGACTTTGATTCAAAATTAAACAAATTTAAATTGAAGATGATGCCATAATGTGTCAACATCTTGACATCATTCTAAGCATTTTTCGCAACTTATAATCAAGTCAAGGCACATTTTATATTGGTGATCATGTTCAACCCTCAATTCAAAAACATGGAAATTGTATGAAACTTTTGTGGGTAATATTGAACTTGTTCAAATTGTGACAAAATATGATACTAAAATTGTGTGCCCTCTTTTGGTACAAATGTACTTCCATTTGAATCCTATTCGGGCAAAACTAGAGCTAGTAGCAAAAGAAGGCGATTTATTTTTTGGATAAATTGTATCAACCAATTATGATGTAATCATGTCAATATTGAACAATGAAAAAAATTGTTTTGGCGGTTATTTATGTGAGCAATTGAAATTGAGAACCCTTTGAAATGTTGGGCCAAGCATACATAGTGCAATTTCCACATGTTTCCTTGTCATGTATCCAAATTGAAATAAAATAAAATTTCAATGTTTCATGTGTTGATCTTCAATAGTCTATGATAGGGATTGAGAATTTGGATAATTTCATCTTGGTAATTAAAAATTTGCATAACAATGTTTGCATTGGGTTTGATGGAGTTGTGAAGCCTAAAAGTATAAATGATTTTTTAATGTGTTAAATAAACATAATTAAGGAGAACAAGAAGATGATTCAAAATACATGGCTTTTCAAAGATGAATATGTTCATTCACTTGATTTTTGATTAATTTTCATTTTTAAAATTTTAAAAAATCCAATTTGCTTTATTTTCCAACATGCATTTTGTTTTGAATTTAGTTTATAGAGGTTACATCCATGTACTTACCTATGTTATTTTCTTGAATTATTTTCTATGTTGGTTATTTTGGTTTTGGAATTTACAAGTGGGCGAAATGGATCTCCTATGTGCTATGAATAAGACTAAGAAAAAAATTGATAGACAAGAAATTAAGAACATGCTCAGTGTATTTATTGCAAGTCTTCCCTTAATTCACTTTTGTGCCAATATTCCAACATGATGGAATGACTGTGGAATGGACTTGTTCTTGAAAAACCTTGAATATGGTCTTTAGGTATAATTGGGTGGTCAATTATGTTTTATGTGTTATGGCCATGTGTTAAAATGTGAAGTTTGTTGTGTTACATGTGATATGTCATGTGCAAGATTTGACATGGCATTTGTTAGTTTTGATTACGTAATGTTGATCATTTGAAGCTAGTTCTATATTGGGCAATCTTTTTGTATTGGATTTGAAGTCAAACTTGTCTTCTTGTGCTTTATGGGCTCCTAGATGTGAGGTGAACTTTGCACTTGATGAAATTGTGGTGTGGATCATTTGAGGTCAACTTTGTTGTGTGATGATCTTTTTTGTTTTGGATTTGATGTTAGTTGTGTTTTCTTGTGCTTTTGCTATTAGATGTAGCATGAATTTTATAGCTTGCGAGATTGTCATGTAAATCATTTGACAATAATTCTGTGTGGTGATTTTTTATGTGTAAGGTAACACCCTTAGTCATGCACATTATTGGAATAAGGGCTCATGCAAGGCATAGTTAAAGTGGGTCCAATTCTAATAACATTCGTAAAGAGTGTTACAATGTGTAAAAATTGATCAATTTTTTAAAAAAAAATTCTTGTGATAGCCAATGGGTACTTTACAAATACCCATTAGGTATCACGTGTAAAAAAGTAAAAAATGATGTGGGGGCATTTTGGAATGCTCATGTGGACCTATGGATTCTTCAATTCTACAATTATGCGTCCACATATATTACTAATATAGGTAGAGGTTTTTATTTTTTACGTGTTGGATTTGAGGTTTGTAGTGTTATGTAGTGTTTTTGTGGGCTATTAGGTGTGTGGCAAGTTTTACAACTTGTGAGATCTTTTCATGCATTATTTTATGATATAGGCTGTTAATTAAATGTATTGAGGCATTTTGGGGAATTTATATGAAACAAATCTCTCTAAGTTTTTTAGCAATGTTTTGTGCCCAAAAACCCATTCAAAGGAAATATGTTGCAAATGTTATTGTGTTTCAATTACAACATTGAAAATTTTGGTGATTTCCAAGGGTGATCATTGTTAATTAACTTCTAAGATTTTAGAAATTATTGTTTCTCCATGTGTTTGCTTGGTTACAAACATAATTTCATTGCAATGAAAGTCAACAATGTGCGCAAAAACACAATTTTGATTTGTTTTAAACATTTACCTTATTTTATTTTATTTTTGAAGTTTTAGAATAATTTATGTGATGAATAAAAAACTTCAAGCAATGACGTAACGTTCTTTCATATGAATTTGAGTAATATTTAATTTTTTCATTTTAATTGATAACCTGAAACCTTGATTGCAACTAGAATCAGCTCTGCATCAAAAAAATTTAAACGACCATTATATGCAAGAATGACCATATTTGGGCAAAGAAATGTGGACCTTACTTGGGGGTTTTGGCATATTTCAAATTTTTTTCAAAATCTTACGCAAAGGTTTTAGCAAGTTAAAAAATGCAAGTTTTCTTTAAAATAAAAAAACACAGAACACTAGTCAAAAATCAACCCCCCCAAATGTGGCAAAGACTGATTTCAAAAGCATCAATGTTGAGATTGCCATCTACCTATTAAATCTTTGTTTAGCTACTAACCTACCCAAGATGGAGGATCAAAACTCAGAATTCAAAATAATTCCCCCCTCAAAATGTAGCCAAGATTGAATTCATATCATAATTGAATTTGCTACCTATGTTTTAAATATTTTATTATTGGTTCAACTTCAAGCTTATTGATCAACTAAAAGCTATGAATCAATTAAAAGTTTGGTTTAAAGGTTATTATGAACCAAATATCGTAAATTGACTTCAACCAAGCTTGAAGTTCATCTAGATTTTGGATGAATAAAAAGTGGACTATAAACTTGTCATTTTTTTGTTTCCTAAATCCTTGCACTTGGTATATAAAACAAGAACAAAACGCAAGTCCAAAGTGCAAAACACAAGACTAGACTTTAAAATGCAAACTTGAAACTTGGAAGTCTTACTTAATGTGATTGATAATTAAATATCAAAGAGACGTGTAATAACTTGCACAATGCATTTGTAAAATGTGCATTATGCATGTATACATGTGACCTAAGATTTAAAATCTACTAAAACCACAAAAAATGTTGAAGTGATGCTTGTTGAAGTTTGGAGTCTAGACTTGTAGATTGACATTGGCAATCATAATAATATCAACTAATTATAGTTCATCAAAGCCCCAAACCCTAAACATTCGTTCCAACATTCTTCCTTCTCTACCAACATTCAATTGAACAGTTTAAACATGAAAATTAAAGGCACAAGTTCAATAATTGATTCTTTTTGTAAAATCCAAGGCAAGAGGAGTATAAAAAGAGCATGTAATTAATTCTCATTGCTAAGGAGGGGGGACTAACAAGTTGCAAATGTGCAAAGGATTTAGCAATGGTGAGGGCTCTACACATGTTGTTGAATGTTATGGTGATTAGGGTTTAGAGATGCATTTATAGGTTTAGATTCTAAAGTTTTAGGCACCTATTGCACAACATTCCAAGTAGTGACAATAAAAGTGAAAATAAAATCAAACTTAAGTTAAAACTCATTTTACACCAACATAAGGGAAAAGGAGTTTTAAACCCTATTTATTATCAATGTACTTTTTTCCTATCAATATTGATCTCACCTTGAGCTCATCTCCTTAATGGGAAAATTGTTGCACTTCACCCATAGTCCTCTTCCTATTGTGGATATCTTTAATATGCACCCAAAAACGGTTTGTGTGAGTTGTGGCACCTCTTTTTAGGAATATAATTGGGTTTTAAGAAAACTTTTGATATTTCAGCATAACATCACCGCCTTTGACCTTGATGGGTCCTTTAATTATGTCCTAAAATGAGCTGAAAAAAAATGTTATGTAAGTAAAAGATGACTTGATAGGGATAATAAGGATAATAAAGAAATTTAAAAATTATTTTAAATTTAAAATTTTTAAAAAGAAAAAAAAAACCTTGTTCAGTTACCAAAAAAATTAAATTGGAATCAATGTGAGAGAGATAACTTGGTCATTGAATCCCCACTTTTTACTAGGAGTCCAGTCCAATAAGGATACTTTTATATAAATCTCTCACTTACTTACCCATTAGTTGAACTATCATCACAACTCCAAGTAGGTGGGGTTTTAATGAAAAAATGTTGAGACACTGGCCCACTGTTCTACTAGGTTGCCCACTATTCTGGTAGGTGCACCTGGGCCCCCCAACCCTGCAATCTGGAGATTTCCACCAGACCAACAAATGTCAGTCACCCTTGCCTGAAAGAAAACCAGTTGTAGAAGTGAAAACAAATTCTGACTTGGTCCTGGTAACATTAACTCTGCTATACACTTGCAACTGCCAAGTGTGGGTTCTTTTCAAAGTGGGTTGAGTTCATATATATATATATATATTTTTTATATTTTTTAATTTTTAATTTATTATTATTGTTATTATTATTGACACATAGTGATCTGAACATAGATACCTTTTGACCAGATTAAATTGCTGTTGGATAGTGGGTGCATGGAAGACATGGAAACGTACCCTAACCCAAACTGTGACATGCACACACACACACTATAATTGAGAAAGATGTCCAAATAAAATAAGATAAAATTGCAGTAGTAGTTGTGAAGTTGATGATGAAAACCTGCCAATCATCAACAAAACAAAGCACCCAAGCAAAAAGTTTGTTGGGGGGGTGGGAGGAAAAGGTACAAGATGGAAGGAAGGAAGGAAGGAAGGAAGGACCCAAGAAGTCCTGAATAAGTTGTGAATTGCTTCTTCATCACCAGATGAATCAATCAACAACAGTGTTTGAACAGAATCATAGCCAGGGCTAACCAACCACACAAGACATTACACTACACCCCCATTACACTACACGTTATGGGTTATCAGAAGAAACTGCACAGTCTGCACTGCAGGGGGGAAGTCATCTTACTTTTCTGGGAGCACCTTACACATTTTGTAAGGGCCCTCTGTGTTTTGTTTTGGCCCGATGAAAGGTCTCAGCGAATCTCTGACAGGGTCATTATGTCTGGTAAGGCGCTCGGATGGGAGCGTTTTGACACTGCCCTTAGTTGTCGCTTTTGACGAGTGACTTGTTCTACCATGAGTAAAACAAATATGGTTAAACTAACCATAAATAAAATAAATAAAGCCAAACTAACCAATGAATAGATATTTTATGACTAACCATGGTGATTAACTTAGTTGCTTTTCTTTTTTTTTCTTACCTACCAACTTACAACCCACAAGCAGGTTGATAATAGGTAGGTAGTTAAAAACAGCCCTTATCTAGTAACTATCTATTTTCCTACCTATATACCTAAATAAGAGACCTATTTCCAACAGAATTGGTTATCAAGGTGAAGCTGAATATTAACTCAGTCGAGGTTCATCCACAACTGAGTAATAAGGTGCATCTAGTGGATGGTGCGCAAGTGGGTGCTGGTTCAATGTGGCCTTGAAATTTTTGGGGTGATAGTTTCAATTGCTGAGGCATGTCACCAAAAATTGAAATATGGATGTGCCCACAACTAATCTATGGAATTCACACTACACTAGAATTGATTACTACTACTTTTTTGCTTGGTAAACTTTTAAATATGTTTATGAAGTGCTCAATCTAAATGATACAAAAACTTGCTTTCCGAAGATTTTAGAATAGCTTTGGCACCCATGTTCCCTATTTGGGTCAGCTTGTAACAATGCTTATCGTGTCTAACATGGTGTACAATTGTTTTCTAATCCTCACACAAAGACATGGAAAATGGGACCACATAAGATGAGACATTATTTTAAAGTCAACCACCCAAGCCAATCGTTGTATATGATCACTTAGGACATGCCATGTTTAGTGTGAAATGCTTTATACAAGCACGACATCCTATAGAGATTTAGTGACTCAAAAAGCACTTATTGACTAACCCTAAACGCCCATATAAATATTATATTTTATTCAAAATATTGTTTCATAGGCCTTGGTGGAGCTCTTCTTAGAGCAAGAGTAATGATGCACCATATTTGAGACAATATGATTAAGTATAACATTCAAATTTAATATTAAATCTTTGCCCATCCCTCATGGATAAACCATAAATTCATTGACACAATATACATTCAGGTAACATATAAATACATCATATGTGAGAGCCAATATATCTCTATGGAATCAATAGTTAGTCAATCACTATGGCCCAACACCCATAAACAAACAATCATTTTCTTTTGACACTCTCCGATATCCCACAAAATTTACAAGAGATGAGCCCATTTTCAAATGTTAAACAGCCAGCCTTGCCTTCCCTTCCTGTGTATAATAAGCTTTTCATTTTTATCAATCACTCGTGGAGAGATTTATGGGGCTGCTTATAATCTCCTCTTGTTAAAAAATTGTCCAAAAATCAACCACTCTCTCCTAACATGCAATTGACCTGATAATAAAAGGAAACAAAATCATGGGAACAAAAGTAAAAAAATTATCTTACACTACCACATGCAAACCATGTGTCGGCTAGAAGTTTCTATTGAAAGAATATGCAACAAGAATATATCACAAGCCTCACACAAAAACATTAAGGTACCAATCTTAGCACCTTTAATTAAATTTATTTTTTCAAGTTTTTTTAATTTTGCAAAGGTGGTAAGTTTTATATATATATATATATATATTACACCTTTTTTTAAAAATGAAAAATGAAAAAATTACACTAAATTAACAAATTGCTCCTCAAAAAACCATAAAGATCATAACTGTAAAATCACTCAGGTATAATAATGTGTCCGAGTGTGAATCTTATGCTTCAAATACATTCTGAAAATTCTGGCAGTGCTTTTGGTGAATCCTGCCAAACTCAAAAGTCAAAATCACACTGAAAAACCACAAAATTTCCTAATTAAATTAGATTTAAAAAAAAAAAACAGAAATGGTCTGGGGGGGAAAAAAAAACACTAATGAGGATGCAAAAATTCACCACAGAACTTTTTTTAGAAAAGAAAAGAAAAGAAAAGAAAAGAAAATAATCTGTGGCAATACTGTGGCCGGTGGCATTGGACAGGGCAGCGGGGACAGGAGAAAAGAGTTGGAAATTGAAAGAGGTTAAAAAGAAATTGTAGATAAATTTTTAAAAAATGGTTTACAAATTGTAAACAGCAGAGATGAAAAGATGGGCTTATATAAAGATGGAACAAGGAAAGAAACACCCACACACATCCTCTTGCAAATCCCCGTTTGAGAGTGCGTCTGTTGGCGTTTGTGCGTTTGTTTGTTCTCGTCCTCCTCTTTCTCTCTATCGGCAGTTGCAGCCGCAGTTGGGAGAGTTTGTTAGCGAGTGCAAGAGCAGCAACTTGAAATCTCCCGTCTCAGTTTCTCGCAATGGCAGGATACGGAGATGACACAAGCTTCGATCAACAGGATCAGTCTGGCGGCTATGGTGGTGGCCAGTCCGACTTCGGAGGTCAGGATCAGTCCGGTTACGGAGGCGGCCAGGATCAATCTGGTGGTGTTGGTGGCTATGGCGATCAGGACCAATCCGGCGGTGGCTATGGAGATCAATCCGGTGGCTATGGCGGCCAAGATCAGTCCGGCTATGGAGGAGGAGGGGCAGGCCAAGACTTGTCCGGCGGTGGCGGTGATTCGTATGCAGCAGACCCTTCGCAAAACCAAGATGGCTATGGAAACACCGGTGATTATGGTTCCGACCCTACGGTAATCTACAGGCTCAGTTCTCTCTTTCTCTCAGTTTGTGCTCCTTTTCCAAACTGCTTTTATATCTAGCTATATGGTTACATCAGTTCTACGAAAACCTTTGTCGACTATTAAGAATTGAATTTTTCATGTGGTTCGCAACGCTGATGTTGGTCGATTTTGCAAAAGCCTGCGTTGTTGTTGTTGACGATTTAGCAATCAAGTTTTCATGTTGTTTGCAGTGCTGTCCGGCAGTAGTTTGAAAATGGCAGGAAACTGTTTTAATACAGTTGTATTGCTCAGTCAATTCTGCTCTGCAAAAACTTACGTCAATGATTTAGCAATCAAGTTTTCATATTGTTTGCAGTGTTGTTGCTGTGCACTGCTTTAGAAATGGCAGGGAGGAGCTTTGGAAGTTGATTATTTGTATTTGTTATTTTTCTTCTTTTCTCTCCGTTTTAGTCATTTCACGCGACTTTTGCATGTTGTTGTGATACATTATTGTGCAGTCCGATCCTTCTCAGGTGGCCGCTGACCAAAAGGAGCACAGGCATCACCGCGAGGAGGAGCTTGCAGGAGCTGCAGCTGTGGGCGTCGCTGGATATGAGACATACGAAGTAAGCAACCAACCAACCACCAACATATCATTCGATTTTTATGTGTGTGTGTGTGTGTGTATGTGTGTGTTTGTCAATCGATTCTGCAAAGACCTAAGTACGTCGAAGATTTACAATTTTGTATTGACGGTTTTTTTCGATCTTGTGTCTCTCGGCAGCACTTCGAGAAAAAGGATGATCAAGGACAGCAACAGTCTGCAGATGGTAGCGATCCACAGGCGGCGGCACCGGCGGAGAAACACCACGGCTTCTTCGGGCTCTAAAAATTCCTTGATCAGCAAATTTCTGGAGATCAAAACCGTGTGCACGTGAGAATTCCAGCTATGACGACCAACGAGAGTCCTTCCCACCGAACACTACATACATAAAACAGCAGCAGCAGAAGCAGCAGCATTTGTGACATCTGCTAGAAAAAGCTGAAGAAGAAGATGGCCGCAAGTAGTTTCTTGGATCTTCTTCCTACTGAGCTTGTGCAATTCCTGCAAATGTAGGCAAGATGATCAGATTACTAGGCCAAGTTTGTCCAAGAACTCTCTTTGTTTGATTGTGTATTTTGTGTAAAACTATTCAAAACTCTGTGTGTGTGTGTGTGTTCTATGTATGATCTGTTAGTAATACGCATGATAATCCAAGAGCAGGATGAGTTCCATTCTGCTCTGTAATTGCTCCATCTTCTGCAGTCTTGGACTGACTGACTTCTGCTTGAATTCTGCTTGCTTGCTTGCTGACAATCAATCTTTTTTTTTTCACTGGCGAAATTCAAAAGGCACTCCTATTTTTAGCTCCTTCTGTTTTGTTAAAGGAAATTCTTAGAAAAATTAAACTAAACTAAATTAAATTAATTCGCCTAAAGGCAACCAGTCAGTAAGTAGCCAGCATAAATGGATTCATTAAAATTTTGCACATTCTTTTTTTACTGGTTTATAGCCACATTTGGCTGAATCTCCCTACTGGGGGTCGCCACATTTGTTGCTGCATGTTTCAATGTGATACTTGCCACTTTGGCTTCATCGCAAAAGGCCACATTTGCTGCTGCTGCATGTTTTAGTGGATAATTGCCACTTTTGATATCACAAGAAAAATGAACACTTAAAAAAAACATAAATGGAACAATGAAAAGAATAATTTTTACACCCACCTTTTGGCTCCATTCACTGGAAAATTCTTTACCGAACACTGGCCACTCTCCATTACACATAAAGCACTCAAAGAAAATAAATTAGTGTGTTTAGAGGGCACCTTATGTGTGTGCATATTCCTCACCTTTGTTCCCCTCACCCTCATAGGCGTCGTGATTTGTGTATGTTTAGGTTCAGTGTCCAAGGTTCAAGGATCCCAAGGGGTGGGGGGGACATTCTCAAAATGTAAGGTTGAACTAGTGACGACCACCTTGTCCTAGGCCAGGATTATTTTGGGAATGGCCATGTATGATCAAAACAAACAAGGGATGTGTCACACTGTGGCCTTGCCATTTATATTAAAAAGTATCTTAAGGCAAAGAAAAAGAATTATGAAAACTCATATATTTCAGCATGCAAAAATATAATCTTCAAAAAATCCTCTAAAAAAAACCAAAATCCTTCAAGATATTATAACTCTATAACAACTAATCTCAAGTTTCAACACAAGCCAAAATATCATGTTTCAAAAATCCTCATATAAAAATAGACCTATTATTATTATTATTACCTAGGGCCCAAAATCCCTGAAGCTACTATACTCTATAATAAATCTAAACACAATATCCTTTTGCCTTGGTAGGCCAACAAAGTGCAGTCCCCGTACCAATAGCCAGGGCACCCTTCCACAACGCCCCATGGGACTTTCTCTGCGTGCCCTGGCTATTGGGGGAGGGACAGCAGCTGTCATGGCTATTTGTGACCCACACATTTAATAGTGATCCCCAAACTATGGTTGCCCATGGATTGTACCCAGGCCCCCATCCTCCCCCTCCCCCCTTTCAATTCTCAAATGGAGCCAATTACCTTTTACCCTAAGGTCAGTTTCATCATTAAATAATCCTACAAATAGTGAAATAAAATATTTGTGAAAATATGACGGTGATATGTTGGAAATCATCATAATTATGTTGAAAATTAATTGATGGAAAAATATGTAATTTCAAAATTAAAAAAGAATAATTATTTATTTTTAATTATTTGTTTTGTCAGATGGAAACTGACCCTAGGCTATGGTAGTTCCTTCTATTCTTAGAAATTCCAGTAGCACCTAAAATAACCTGGCAGTCAGGCAAGGCATACCCATATGACTCAACATGATAATCTAACAGCTTTGCAACTTGCTAAAATAGAAAGAATAGGATGGAATGAAGAATCCACTGATGCCCCATCCTTTGGAAACCCATTATGACTCGGTTGTGGGAACATATCTTCTAGACTCTCCTACTTTCGCCTCAAACTACTTAGATGATTACCTGCATAAGTAAGTATCATAGGTTCCTAGTTAGGTATTGTAAGTGGTTATTAGGTATGTGTGTAGGTAAGTAGGTAGGTTAAAGTAAGTGTCATTCATTATGTATAATAAACCGCCTTTATAATCACGCCTATTTTAGTCATATTTTTTAATTTGTCACACCTTTTTTTTTTTGTTTTTTTTTT
>Ga0209611_10008895_pt1 | contig 15452 bp, 11 predicted proteins | sample S1TSphgellanicum_3_FD_187693 | JGI IMG/M metagenome (GOLD analysis project Ga0209611, IMG submission 187693) | Host-associated microbial communities from peat moss isolated from Minnesota, USA - S1T2_Fc - Sphagnum magellanicum MG (SPAdes) (version 2) | ecosystem: Host-associated > Plants > Peat...
CGTCCAATCGCGACCCCTGCAAATGCGCATTTTCGCTGAACTATCAATGCGTTGTGCGCTTTGGGGGTGGGGTCGTGATTGGACGCGATTTCACACCATTCGATGCAGATGCGCTGCTCGCCGTCGTTGTGCAGGCAACAAACGTAGGGATGCGGCGGGAACGGATCCGTTATCCTGCATCGGTGCCGAAAAATCTACCGCCAGAATCGGTAAATCCGGTGATGGGCGGAGAACTCCCTGTCTTTGACGTTGAGATGTTCGATCGAACCGCGGCCTTTCTAGCGTCCGAAATGGTCGTGTCTTATCTAGACAATATCGTCACGCTTGGCGAATCTCTGTTGCCTGGATTGCGCGGCCTTAATGCATTGACGTCAAACGAAAGCGGACTTGTCGACCTTGCGCACAAGTTGGCCGGCAGCGCGGGCATGTTTGGCTTCAAGCGTGTCGCGAGCCTCGCCTGCCGCTTTGAGCGAGCCGTCGAGACCGGATCGGCTGACGTATCCCTCCTTGCCGGGGGGCGTGGCGTGGCGATCGAGGCCACCCGCGAAGCAGCACTCATGTGCAAATCTCATCAGGTCATTCAGGAAGTCGGCATTGATCTCCACTGAAACGTGCCATCGGTTAGTCATGAAATGGCAACTTAGTACTCGTACCGCGCTTCTAATGATATGGTTGCGCCGCAACACGGCCTGACCGGGACCAGGCCAAAAAAATCCGCAGGCACAGGGCCGCAGTTGAAGTCACGAATTCGAAAGCATTTGCGACGCCCAGTGGCACCGCCGATAATATCGACGTGGCGGGAAGCCTGCGCGCTTATAGAGAGTTTGCGGAACTCACAGATAATTGCTATAGTTGCAGGATAGCGGACGCCGCATCACAATGCTGTATCTGTGCGGTTGGTTGATCAGCAGGCTGGACGCCCGACGCCGACCGGTCGCATCGAGCCGTGCCGCTGCCGTGTCGAGCCCGGCATGCCATATGAGCTCAGCTAATGCATAAATTCATGGTGACGGTCCCCAAGACTGTCACCAATGCCATTCACGGGCCACCGCTGATCGCGGACGCGAACGAAGTCGCCTCCATCAGACTCCCCAGCCTTTTCCCCGTGTCTCGTGAGGCGTGGCGCCTTGGTTGCGGGCTTCAGCCGTGTCGCCAAGCGCACATTGGACCCGCGGCAAAATCGCACCGCGGTGACAAATGCCACCATGCGCTTAACGCAGCGGTAGCAAAGCTGCCGTAGCTATTGGACCCCAAGGTTGCATTCAGGAAAACAGGGCCCGCGATGTCATTGATGAAGACTGCCGAGCTTGCCGATGCCTCGGCCAAGTTGAACGGACACGCCAATGGCAAGGCACTCCGCATGCCGCCGCCGGCGGCGCTGATCGCCAAGGCTGCCGGCGAGCCACAGCGGCGGCGCCAGCGTACCTTCGCGCGCCAGCAAAAAGCGGCTGAGCGGGTGGCGTCTGCCACGTCGCAGGTCGCCAGTGGCATTGCCGAGGCGGCATCAGCTTGCGAAGAATTGCGCCGGGCAATGGAGCAGATTGCCACCGGGTCGGAAGAAGCGGCCTCGGCGGCCGAGGAATCGCAGCGCGCGATGACGCGGATCGCTGCCACCAACCGCGCCGCCAGCGACACCGCGGAAACGTCCATGCGCAAAACGGACGCGTTGCAAGGCTTGCTGGGCGTTGTGGGCACGCAGATCGCGCAGAGCATCGTGAGCGTCGGTCGTGCCGCCACGCGCCAGCTTTCCTCTGTTGCCATGATGACTGAACTTGACAAGCAGGCGGCCAACATCGGCGACATCGTCAAGGCGGTGGCGCGCATCGCCGACCAGACCAACTTGCTGGCCCTAAATGCCGCAATCGAGGCCGCGCGCGCCGGCCAGCACGGCAAGGGTTTTGCGGTGGTCGCCGACGAAGTACGTACGCTTGCCGAAACCTCTGAGAAAAGCGCGCGCGACATTCAGGATCTGGTCGGCCGGATCCAGCGGGATGTAAAAGTCATTGCCGACGGTATTAACGTATCCGCGACATCAGCCCAGACCGAAGCCGATAATGGCCGCTCGGTGACCGACCAACTCGAGCGCATCCGGCTCGACATGACAGAAATCCTCCACGGTGCGCAGGAAATACTCAAGGCCGGCCGGGAGTCTGACCTCGCGGCGCAGGAAGCGCAGAAGGGCGCCGAGGCGATTTCGGCCGCCGCACAGCAGCAGTCGGCCGCGTGCGAGGAGGCGGTAAAAACCGTGGAGCAGCAAACCACAGCGCTTTCACAGACCGAGCAGGCCGCGGCGCAGCTTTCCGAGTTGTCCGAAGACCTGAAAAACAGCACGGACGTTGGTAAAAGTGCCGAGGAAGTTGCGTCCGCATCGGAGGAAATGTCCTCGGCGGTCGAGGAGATCAACCGCGCGGCGGCACAGATCATGACGGCGATTGACCAGATCAGCCGTGGCGCGCAGCAGCAGAGTTCCGCGGTGCAGCAATCCTCTGCGGCTATTGCGCAAATTGAACGCGGCGCGCAACGCACGAATGAACGCGCGACGACGGCATTGGAAAAAGGCGCCGCGATGGCGGAAGGATTGCGCGACAACCGCCGGGCGACGGATCGGATGATCGCCGGCATGCAGAAATCTGTCGAGGACAATGCACGCTCGCGCGAACAGATCAACGCACTGGAACAGGTGAGCCGGCGCATCGACAAGATTGTTGACACCATCACCACCGTTTCCATCCAAACAAACATGCTGGCAGTGAACGGCGCAATCGAGGCGGCGCGGGCGGGCGAATTCGGCAAGGGTTTCATGGTGGTCTCAACCGACATCCGCAACCTGGCGCGCGACAGTGCGGAGAACGCCGAGCGCATCAAGGATTTGGTGAAGTCCGTGCAGGACCAGATTGTGGCGGTACGCCGCGACCTCGAGGAGACGGCTGCCATGGCCGGGGCGGAGGTGGAAAAGAACAACGCTGTCACAGAAAATCTCCGCAATATCGAGAGTGAGATGACGGTTGTGCTCGACGGCAACAAGGAAATCGGTCTCAACGCCACGCGGATAGTTGACACTCTGCAGGAAGCAAAAAGCGGTGTGGAACAGATTGCCGCGGCCGCTGCACAGGCGACGCAGGCGGCCGACCAGGCAGCGCAGGCGGCGCGCGAGCAGTCGAAGGGTGCCGAGGAGCTGGCCTCCGCTGTGGAGGAGATCGCTTCACTGGCGGACGAATTGCAGACAACCGAGGCGGCATGAAATGCCCGGCAAAACGAACGCCTTGAGTGTGCCATGAGCGTTACCATGACGACCGACGCGACTAACAGCCGGCAATTCGTGACTTTCCATATCCACAACGATGTGTTCGGTGTGCCGTTGGGGGACGTGCAGGAAATCATTCGCATGCCGACACTTGTGCAGGTGCCACTATGCCCCCGTAGCCTGGAGGGTATTGCCAATTTGCGCGGCGCCGTGCTCCCGGTGACCAGCCTGCGCCATCTATTCGGCACGGAGCCCGCTACGCACGATGACGCCACGCGTGTTGTGGTGATGAATCGCGGCGGCACTCCCGTTGGTTTCGTGGTCGACCGCATGGCTAGTGTGATCACCGCCGAGGCCGACGAGATCGAAACAACCGCGGCGATAGAATCGACAGTCAATAGCGATATGTTGCGGGGCGTGGTTAAGCGCGCAGGCAGCCTGATCCTTCTGCTCGATCCGACGCGTCTGACGGCAAGCGGCACTGGCACGCAGGGTGCCGCGCAAGCCACAATAAGCGCCGGTGCGTTCGATGCCGTGGCGTCCGTGGGTAGCCAGGCCATGGCCGGCTACCCGGACGAAATCCAACTGGTCAGCTTCGAGGTTGCGGATCAGGAATATGCGTTTCCGATCGCAGATGTGCAGGAAATTGTGCAGGTACCGGCTGCCATCACACGGCTGCCGCAGGCGCAACCACATGTTGTCGGCGTGATAACATTGCGCGATCGCCTGCTGCCGCTGGTGTCGTTGCGCCGCATGTTTGCACTGCCGGAGGCTCCGATCGACGAGCGCTGCCGTATCGTTGTGGTGTCACCGGGCCAGGGTGCCGCATCGGTCGGCATCGTCATGGATAATGTCAAAGAGGTGTTGCGCGTGAACCGCGCGCTCACAGACCCGGTGCCGGCGCTGTTCATGGCCGGCGACGGCACAGGTCAGCCGGGAGGGGAGAGTGTGCTGGAGGCGATTTGCCGGCTGAACGGTGGCAAGCGACTGGTAACGATCCTTTCATCGTCACGGATGTTCCGCGACGCGACATTGCGCGCGGCGATCGCCGCTGCATCGGGCGGCGCGGATGCGACCGCCGTTCAGGAGGCGTCAATGGACGAGACGGAGCAACGCTTGATTGTCGTGGACGATGCAGAGGAACAATTCGTGGTCTTTCGTCTGGCCGGCGAGGAGTACGGCGTGCCAATCGAAACGGTGCAGGAAATCGTGCGTGTGCCGGAAGAGCTCACGCACGTGCCGAAGGCGGCTGCGTTCATGGAGGGGGTGGTCAATCTACGCGGTTCGGTTCTGCCGGTGGTCGATCAGCGCCGCCGCTTCGGTCTTGAGGAGGCGCCGCGCACCGACCGGCAGCGCATTATGGTGCTGACAATTGCAGGCGTCCGCACGGGCTTTATTGTCGACCAGGTGTCGGAGGTCTTGAAAATTTCGAGCGCGGCGATCGGGCCGGCGCCGGCATTGTCGCAGGAGCAGCAGCGACTGATCCGCCGGGTCGCCAATTTGGAAGCGCAGAAACGGATGATCCTGTTGCTCGATCCGGCAAACCTGCTGCAGGCCGGTGAAGTCAACGCCCTGCGGGTGATCTGACTACCAATGGGTTAGCTTTGAGACCGCGGCACTAAATGGGTGGGTTCGCCGGTCCTTTCAAAGACGGACTACGTCCTGTTCCTCGCACGCGAAGGCGTGGATGTTCGCACGGGTTATTTCGAATGTTACAATAGGAAGAATTGATGGCGCAACGCATCAGACTGCTTGTGGTGGATGACAGCGCGCTGATGCGGAAGCATTTGCGTCAGGTCTTCGAGGCCGAGGGCGATTTCGAGTTGGCCTTTGCCCGCAATGGCCGCGAGGCGTTGGAGCAGGCCGATCAATTCAAGCCCACCGTCATAACGCTCGATGTGAATATGCCCGAAATGGACGGGCTTACCTGCCTGCAGAAATTGGGCGCGGCGGGTTCTGAGGCACGCGTTGTCATGGTCTCCTCGCTGACCGAGCGCGGAGCGGAGGCGACGTTGCGGGCCTTGGAACTCGGCGCCGTAGATTTCATACCCAAGCCCGACGGAACTGTTTCACTCAGCATCGATCGGATCAGCACGCAACTCGCACTGAAGGTGCGCGCGGCCGCCCGGATGCAGCCACGCCGCGCAAACGGCCTGCGGGAGCGTATCCGCGCGCAGCGCACCGAAGCTGAGCGGCGGGCCAAATCCGGCAGTGCCAAGCGCCCCAGCGCGAGCGGTGCGGTGACGGGCCTCGTCGTGATCGGGGTTTCGACCGGCGGGCCACGCACGTTGGAGGACATCGTGCCCCAACTGCCGGCCAATTTTCCCTGGCCTGTGGTGATTGCGCAGCACATGCCGGCGAGTTTCACCGGAGTGTTTGCCCGCCGGATGGACAGTATTTCCGCCGTCGACGTGACTGAGGTGGCTGCACCGATGCCACTGCAGGCGGGCACGGTTTATATCGGTCGCGGTGATGCCGACGTGGTCATCGAGCGGCGCCTAGGCCGTCTGGTTGCCGTTTGCGTGCCCACGGACACGAGCCTTTGGCACCCGAGCGCGGATCGGCTGGTCCGGAGTGCGCTGGAGGTGATGCCGGCGGCCTCGACAGTCGGCGTTCTACTCACCGGCATGGGCAATGATGGCGCCAATGCCATGGCCGCACTACGCGAGCGTGGCGGCCACACGATTGCTGAAGCGGAATCTACCGCCGTGGTATTCGGCATGCCGGCAGAATTAATCAAGTTGGGAGGGGCCGAAATGGTGCTGCCGTCGGACGCGGTATCGCGCCAGTTGGTTTCATGGGCACGGTGTTGAAACCGCAACCCATGGCGCGTGCGCCCGCGCCTGGGCGGTCGGCCCTTGGAGCTGCGGCATGCCGCTGCTGAGATCTCATGATGCCGCGGCACCGCCCGCGGATGAACGCTCGCCGGAGACACTCGTGGCCGCGCTCAGAACCGCGCCCTCGGAAACCGCGCGGCGCAGCGCGGCGCTCGAACTCGGCGCCATGCCCGATCCGGCCAGCGGGGTGGCCGCCATGGCGCTGGGAGAGTGCCTGGGCCGCGAAACCTCGCCCCGGGTGCGCGAGGCGATCGTTACCGCCCTGGTTGGTATCGGCACCGAAGCTGCGGCGGGCGCGCTGGCCGTGCACCTGCACGGAGAGGACGCGGCATTGCGCAACGATGCCATCGAGGGATTGCGCCAAATCGGTGCCGCGGCGGCGCCGCATGTCGAACAGCTGCTTGGTTCGCCAGACCCGGATGTGCGCATCTTCGCCATCAATGTGCTGGAGGCAATGCGGCACGCCAGCGCCGCGGTTTGGCTGCGCCGCGTGTTGGCGCACGACACCGAAATGAATGTCGGTCTCGCCGCCGTGGAGGCGATGGCACAGGTGGGCGGACCCGAGGACGTGCCTTGTCTGCGCGCCTTCGCCGCCAGATTTGCCGACGAGCCATTCGTGGCGTTCGCCGTAAATGAAGCGTGCCGCCTGGTCGGCGCGGGCGCCGCGACGTGAGCAGCGTTTCGAAAGGCACACGACGCGCGTCGGCGCCGGAGCTTCCTGTCGCCGCCCCGCTGGCCATCAGTGCCGAGGAATTCCACAGTTTGCTGGACTTCTTCTACCGCAAAACCGGCATCGTGTTCGGTGACAGCAAGCGCTATTTCGTTGACCGCAGGCTGCTGGACAGAATGGCGGCTACGGGGGCCACGTCGATGCGCGCGTATCTGACGCATCTCAAATACCAGGACCAGGCGGGCCTCGAGCTACAGCAACTCATTAACGCCATGACGGTCAACGAAACCTATTTCTACCGCGAGGAATACCAATTCCGCTGCCTGGTCGCAGACATCCTGCCGGAAATCGTTGCCCGCCGGTCAATTGCCGAACGACAACCGATCCGCTTGTGGTCGTTACCGTGCTCCACCGGCGAGGAAGCCTACTCGCTTGCCATGCAGTTGCTGGAAAACTGGCCTGACGTGGACCGCTACGACATAAAGATCTGCGCATCCGACATCGACACCGGCGTGCTCCGACGCGCGGCCGCGGCGACCTACGATGACCGTGCGGTGCAACATTTGTCGGCCGCGCTGAAGGCACGCTACTTCGTGCACACCGATGGCCACTGGCAAGTAATCCCTGACTTGCGTTGCTCGATAGATTTTTCGCCCATCAACATTAGCGATCGGCGCGACATGTCGCGCCACGACGCCATGTTCGATGTGATCTTCTGCCGAAATCTGCTGATTTATTTCGACGATATTTCCCGCCGCCAAGCCGCCGAGGCGCTGTTCGATGCGCTGCGACCCGGCGGTTTCCTCTGCCTCGGCCACTCCGAGTCGATGAGCCGCATCTCGTCACTCTTCACGGTCAGGAAATTCACCGATGCCATTGTTTATCAGAAGCCAGAATGACACCTGAAACCAGAACCCAAAACGTCGATTTCCGGCCCAGCGTAGTGCCACCGCAGGCACTTGTGGTCGATGATGCGACAACGATCCGCCTGTTCCACCGTGGTATCCTGCAAGCCGCGGGGTTCACGGTAGCGGAAGCGATGAACGGCGTTGAGGGCCTGGAGCGGGCGCTGGGCGGCAGCACGCCGCCTGACCTGCTTGTGGTGGACGTCAATATGCCGCGCATGGATGGCTATGCATTCCTGCGCGCCGTGCGCGCCGATCCCATCTTGCGCGATATTCCGGCCATCATGATCAGCACCGAAGGTGCCGACATCGACGCCGAGCAGGCTTTTGCGGCCGGCGCCAATCTCTACGTGGTAAAGCCGGTGCGCCCGGCGGTTTTAGCCCGATTTGCGCGCGCGCTGGTTGGCCTGCCACGCGAGCGCGCGCAATGAGCGCTTCTGCCAATCCGTTGCTGCAGCAATTCATCCCTGAGGCGCGGGACCTGCTGGAACAGGCAGGGCACAATCTGCTGGCACTGGAACGCACGCCGGATGTGGCCGAACCGATGAACGCTTTGTTTCGGGCCGTTCATACGCTGAAGGGCACTTCGGGGCTGTTCGATATCGGGCCGCTGACGCGCGTGGTGCATGCCGCCGAGGATTTGCTGTGCACCGTGCAGTCCGGCGAGCTTGCGCTGGGCGCCGCGACCGCGGACGTGCTGCTCCAGGCACTCGACCAGGTCGGCGCATGGATCGATGGCCTGGCCGATGCGGGCGAATTGCCTGCGACGGCGGAGCTGGACTCGTGCGCTTGGGTGAAGCAGCTGCGCGCCGAACTTCCGGCAGCGCACGGCGCAGGCGTCGGGCAGGCAGCGGATGCGGCAAGTGCGGCCGTACCTGCGTGGGTGTTGGCGTTGCCGCTCGTCGACGTGCAGGCCTGCGCGGCGCGGCCGGGCGAGGACGCCGCCGAGCTGATTGCCATCAGCTACTTACCAGACGAAAACTGCTTCTTTCGAGGCGAAGATCCGCTGGCGCTGATGCGGCAGATCGAAGGTATGCGACTGCTGCGCGTGTCGCCCACGCGGCCATGGCCGGGCCTCGACGACATCGATCCGTTTCAGTGCAATTTGTGCCTGCAGGCCATCGTCACCGCGCCGATGGCGGAAATAGAACATCTGTTCCGCTATGTGCCTGATCAGATCGAGATCGCGCCGCTGCCGGCCGACTGGCAAGCCGGCCGCGCGGCGGCGTCGGCGCCTGCGATGCAAGCGATCGAAACGCAAGTGCCCGTAACGAATTTGCTGGCGCCGGACGATGCGGCAACGGTTCAGGCGGTGCTCGAAGGCCAGATGCGGCTGTTGGCGGCCAGCGGCGACGACGCCCTATGGCCGGGGCGGCTGGCGGCCGCGACACGGGCTTTGCATGGCGTGATCCATTTCGCCGGCAGAGACGATCTGCTGGCACCGCTGCAGGCGGCCGTCGCGCGGGCTCAAAGCGAAGACGTGGCCAGTGCCCTGCTGGCCTTTATCGACAGCCTGCCCGCCCGCGGCCTGGCGGGCCCGTTGCGCGGCCGGCGTGGCCAAACGTCGGAGACAATCCCCCAACGTGACACGCCGGCCCCGGAAGCGCGGGCCGTCGCCACCAGCACGCTGCGCGTCGAGCAGAGCAAGATCGATGCGCTGATGAACCTGATCGGCGAATTGGTGGTCGCCAAGAACGCGCTCGCCTATCTGGCGCGGCGGGCCGACGATGGCACCCTGGGCATGCGCGAACTGGCACGCGAGATCAAGGATCGCCAGGCACTGGTAAATCGTATCGCCGAAGAAATGCAGGCGGCTGTCATGGCGGTGCGCATGCTGCCGGTGGAGCACGTGTTTCAACGGTTTCCGCGGTTGGTACGCGACATTGCGCGGCGCCTGAACAAGCGTGTGGAACTCGTGATCGAGGGCGGTGAGACCGAGGCCGACAAGAATGTCGTCGAGGCGCTGGCTGACCCGATGATCCATATGGTGCGCAACAGCCTTGACCACGGCATCGAGTCGCCGGAGGAAAGGCGCCAGGCAGGCAAGCCGGAGCACGGCACGATCCGCCTGCTGGCGCTACAGGGCAACGACAACGTAATCATCCGCATAGTTGACGACGGGCGTGGCATCGACGCGGCGGTCGTGCGGCGAAAGGCGGTGGATAAGGGGCTTCTGGACCAGGAGCGCGCAGCTGCGTTGACCGACGAGGAGGCCATCCAGCTGGTGTTCGCGCCGGGCTTTTCGACCGCTGCTGCCGTATCGGAGCTGTCCGGCCGCGGTGTGGGCATGGACGTCGTTCGTAACGCGGTAGAAAAGGCCGGTGGGCGGGTCTGCCTCTCCAGCCGCGCCGGCCACGGCACGCAAGTGGAATTGACGCTGCCGCTGAGCATGTCAGTGACGCGTATTATGACGATAGCGTTCGGCGACCGGCTGTTTGGCGTGCCGATGGCGCTCGTGGTGGAAACCGTGCGCGTGCCGCGGACCGCAGTGCATCGTGTGCGCAATCGCGAAATGTTCGTGCTGCGCGACAGCGTCGTACCGGTGGTTCGCCTCGCCCGGTTGCTCGATCTTCCCGATGAGACGGACGTGGAGGAGGCGGCGATGCTCGTCGTGCGGCTGAATGGGCAGCGTGTTGGCATCGTAGTGGGTGCGTTTGGCGAAGGCATGGAAGTGATTGTGAAACCAATGGAGGGGGTTTTGGCTGGTCTGCGCGGTTTTTCGGGCACCACGCTGCTTGGCGACGGGCGCGTGCTGCTGATCCTGGACGTTCGCGAGTTAGTTGGCCAATGACCATTACTTTCGCGACCGGAAATGCGAAGCACGCGGTGTTCGCAGGCAATTGCGCGCCGGAGGAAGCAGATGCGTTGCTCGAATGGCTGCGCGCGACACCGGCACCTTCGGTCGATCTCGGCGCGTGCGATGCCTTGCATACCGCCCTCGTGCAGCTTCTGCTGGCCGCGTCGGCACGTATTGTTGCACCGCCGCCCGATGCGGTGCTGGCCGCCTGCCTGCAGGCCGGCGGTTGCGTACGGTTCTTGCCCCGCGAGATGCCGCCGCGCGCCGGCGTCAGCCGGCCAGCGCGCGGCGGCGAGCGCGCCGCCAGGGCCGGGTACAATGGCGCGGTCGAACAGATCAATCTGGGTGCAATATGAAACCGGTGCTGCTTGTCGATGACAGTCCTACCATGCTGGCGAGCATCGCCAGCATACTCGCGAGGGCGGGTGTTGCGGTCGAAAAGGCGGGCAACGGCGAGGAGGCGCTCGCAAAACTGAAGCCCGCGCCACCGTTGCGCCTGATGATCACCGACTTTCATATGCCGGGCATGAACGGCATGGAATTGATCCGCGAGGTGAGAAAATTGCCTGCGTATCGTTTCCTGCCGATTCTGATGCTGACGACAGAGTCCGACCAGAGCAAGCGCGACCTTGCGCGCGCCGCCGGGGCCACCGGGTGGCTGGTAAAGCCGGTGGCACCAGACAAGCTGCTGGCGGTGCTCCAGCAGGTTGCCCCCGTCTGATACCGGATCATTGCAATGCCATTTGACGCAATGCCTTCTTTGGTGGGGGCTAGCTTGCCGACCCGACCCGCACGTCGATCGCACGTGGGCCGCCTGGTTGAATTAGCGCCCGCTGCCGCGGCCGGCATGGTCGCCGCCTGGACCGCGCACGCGGTCGGGTGCGATGCCACCTCGGCGGACCTGGCGTGTTTGGCCATTTTCGCCGTGGTGCAGGCGGCCGCCGCGCCCAAAGCAGCATTTGGCCCCGTCGCACACTCCACCGCAACGGCCGTCTGCGCGCCGCAGACGCAGGCCGTGTCGCCCGACCCGGAGCCCAGCCCGCCTAATGGCCCGATTGTGGCCGCCGCACCGGTCCTGCAGGCCGCTGCGGAACTATCGCGTTACGATGCGGCGTTCGACATCCTGCACCGCCTTATCGATGGCACGTCGGCCGACACCGAGGGCGCCGCCATGCTGATCCTCGCGCGGCTTACCGACACTGATGCCGCCGTGAGCCATTTGCTCGCCGCCCTGGCTGATGCGGATCGCACTACCGCTGTCATCACGGACACCGGGCGTCGCGAGGTCGCCCACATGCGCCAGGCGGTGCGCGACCTGCGTGCCCTGGTGTGCGCGCGGTCCGCCGAAGTGCGTAGCGATCGCGAGTTGTACGGGCAGATCGTGGCAGAGTCGGAAGCGTTCGCCGCAACGCTGGGCGCGATCGGTGCAATTGCCCGGCAAACCAGGATGCTGGCGCTCAATGCGGCGATCGAGGCAGCCCGGGCCGGCGATGCAGGCCGCGGGTTTGCGGTCGTGGCGGGCGAGGTTCGGGCGCTGGCCGACCAGGCCGCGTCTGCCGCCATTAGCGCCGGCGCCGGTCTGGAGCGGTTGCGCGAAACTACGCACAAACGGATGTCCAGCGCCGAGGAGACCCAGGCTGAGGATTTGCTGTTGGAGGCCGCGGAAGCACGCGCCGCTGCCGCCGGCGACGGTTTCACTCGGCTTGCAGATCAGGGACACATTGTGCTCGCCGCTGCCCAGGCATCCGGCGCCCGTGTGGCCACGGCGGTAATGGATGCGATGGGGTGCGTCCAATTTCAGGACATCGTCCGACAGAAACTGGGCCATGTCGGCGAAGGCCTCGGACTTTTGCGTCACCATGCCGCTGACTTGGCGCGCGCCTTGCCCAATGGCCAGACACCTGCAAGCGTCGAGGACGACGTGTTGAGGCCGATGCAAGCATCATACGTGATGCAGGCCGAGCACGACGCACATATCGGCGAATTGACGGCAGCCAGCAACGAGGTGGGACTATCTGTCGAACTTTTTTGAGCCGTTGCAACGGGCGTGTGCTTGTTTTAGTTGCGGCTGCTCCCTTGGCAGCGGCTGCCCGCCGCAACGATGACCGGCAGCCCATTTCACGGACGCCCATCACATAGGTCTGGGTTTATCGCTCGGCTTGGCGACGGCGGCGCTACAGGCCTTGCGACGATCCCGATTGCAAAGCAATGTGCGGATCGGCTGTCCTCGGCAGATGCTTAAGGAACAGAAGACAACAAGGCGCGGGTTGCCGGCGCGCCGCAAGGCTGTCTCGACATCGCCCGTGCCATACACGCTGTCGGCCGCGACCCAGCCACACGGCAACAGCAGCGGCAATGGCGCGCGCCACCATTTCGATCGCCAGGGCAGGCTTGATGGCGAAATTCGTGGCGTCGGGCACGCGCACCGACTTCATCCGTGAGGGGTCATACGTCCAGGCTTTCGGTAAATACAGTGCCCGATGGATAAACGCGTGGCCATGACGCGACACGTTAGGTGGCGACCACGCCGATCTGGCAATTTAGAATCTTGCCCGCCGAGCCAATGTATTTGTGAGCTGCTGCCCCGACCTATCTAGTGGTGCGATCCCAACGCTCCCTACCCGAGCGTTGGGTGAATCGGCCCACAAAAACAAAGGCTAGTGGTTAAAATCCAAGGACTCTTCCGTTGGATTTTAACCACTAGGTGGATTTTCCAGCCCCGCACGCGCCTCCAGAAAGACTTCAACCTCGCAACGACCCTAAACCAATCATTAACCTGACATCGCCTATATCTTAAAATGCGGAGGTTGGGCAGGACGCAATCTATGAGCGGGCCGGACCAGCCGAAGCGCGAAACACGCTTTAGGGGAGTTCCAGGCCTGTGCCGCTGTCCGTGAGAGTTTCAGAGATAATCCCGGCAGCCGGATTATCTCTGTCTGTCACAGCTATCCTCTGCGGATTGCAGCTTATGCCCTTTGGTAAAGGGATGTTGCTTGTGCGCATTCACGGTGAGAACCCCGGATCAGCGCTGTTGGCCGCTGCAACAGCGGACGCTGCTTTCGTGAGCAGCCCAGCACCAGGCTTTGCCGTTGTTTACGGAGAAGCTTCAAAGGTAAGGAACGCTCTTGGTTTAGCCGTCCCGTGGAAAGGAAATGCCCCGTGCTCGCCAACATCGTGAATAAAACCGCTAGCCAGGGGAAGTTGGACCAGCTTCGTCTCGCCTCAGAGCGAGCTATTGTGGCAGCCATCTGGCTTCATGGCCCTGTTCTAGCGTTTGCTTGTTGGTTTATTGGTGGAAACATAATTAGCGGCCTATTGCTATGGCTTGCTGCTGCCGGGACCGCAACGATCGCTCACCGTGCTCAGCCAGGTATGGCTAACTCTCGTGCGACGGTAGCAGCTTCGTTGTGTGTGATGCCTGCGTTGATCGTTATGGTGCTCGCTGGTTCCTCGTGGCAGGGCGACGCGCACATGCTCTTCTTTGCAGAAGTTGCAGTGACTGCCGCACTCCTGGACCGACAGGCGGTCATTGTCGGTGCTCTGGTCATCGCTGTACATCATCTCGCATTGAATTTCGTCCTGCCAGCCTTGGTTTTTCCAGGCGGTGCGGACATCACTCGTGTGATATTTCACGCCATTGTCCTGGTTGTTGAATGCGCAGCCTTGGGTTGGCTTGTGGATCAAGCAGCGAAAGCACTTTCCAAAGCTGATGCGGTGGAGGGCTCATTAGCGACCATCGAATTCGGGATGGACGGGAGTATTATTACAGCAAACGACATCTTCCTAAGTTCGGTTGGTTATACGCTCGACGAGGTTCGCGGCAAGCATCACAGCATCTTTTGTGAAGCGGGTGTTCGTGGAACGCCAGAATATGAAGGCTTTTGGCAGGCACTCAATCGAGGCGAGCCTCAGGCGGCGGAATTCCGGCGTTTCGGCAAGGGCGGCCGTGAGATATGGCTGCAAGCTAGATACAGCACGATTCTGGGCCATGGTGGAATACCGGTAAGTGTTATCAAAGTCGCGATGGACATCACCAAGGCCAGAGCACTCATAGATTCGGCAACCGCCGCGCAGAAAACTCAGATGAATCACACTGCTGACGCTTTTGAGGCCAAAGTTGGTTCTCTGGTGTCGATGCTGTCGTCGGGTGCGACCGAACTGCAGGCGACGGCGCAGTTCATGTCCGCCACTGCCACTCAGACAAATCAGCAGGCAACGTCAGTCGCGGCGGCGGCGGAAGAAGCGAGCGCCGGTGTGCAGACCGTCGCCGCGGCAGCCGAGGAGCTGTCAGCTTCGATCCACGAGATCAGCCGGCAGGTAGCCCAGTCGGCAAAAATCACCGGCAAGGCGGTCGAGGACACACAACGGACAGACATCATCGTGCGAGCCCTAGCGGATGGAGCGCAAAAAATTGGCGATGTGGTGCTGCTCATCAGCGGTATTGCGGCGCAGACCAATCTTTTAGCGCTGAACGCGACCATCGAAGCCGCACGGGCGGGTGACGCAGGTAAGGGCTTCGCCGTGGTAGCCAGCGAGGTCAAGAGCCTCGCAACTCAGACGGCGAGAGCAACCGAGGATATCGGGGCTCAGATTGGGCAAATCCAGGATGCAACCAAGGAGGCTGTGCAGGCAATCAAAGCTATTGGTGCGACAATTGAGGAAGTGAATGTGATCGCCTCGAACATCGCCGCCGCCGTCGAGGAGCAAGGAGCCGCAACCGCAGAGATTGCCCGAATCGTCCAGCAGACTGCTGCAAGCACGCAAGAGGTAACCACCACCATCACCGGTGTCAGTCAGGCGGCCAATGACGCCGGGAGCGCAGCGGGACAGGTACTAGATGCTGCAAGTGGTCTCTCGCGACAGGCAGAGCAGCTTACGAGTGAGGTCAACGACTTCGTTGCGGGTGTGCGCGCAGCCTGATTGCATGCTTCTTCCATGCGCGCGCAGAACGTAATTAGGACATAGCAATGCATGGATTTGCAGAAGTCTCCCTTACCAC
>Ga0209611_10008897_pt1 | contig 15449 bp, 15 predicted proteins | sample S1TSphgellanicum_3_FD_187693 | JGI IMG/M metagenome (GOLD analysis project Ga0209611, IMG submission 187693) | Host-associated microbial communities from peat moss isolated from Minnesota, USA - S1T2_Fc - Sphagnum magellanicum MG (SPAdes) (version 2) | ecosystem: Host-associated > Plants > Peat...
TACATGTCGAGGATGTCCTTCGGGTTGTCCGCGCGCTTGCCGTAGCGCACGCCGTCGAAGCGCGCGAGGTTCGCGGAGCACTCGGCCGTCGCGATGATGTAATAGACCGCGACCGCATACTTCGTGTGCGGCAGCGAGACCTCGACGATTTCCGCGCCCTGGCGCTTGTACTCCTCGATCGCCGCGCGCACGGCCTTCTCCACCTCCGGGTCCATGCCGTCGACGAAATATTCCTTCGGCACGCCGAGCTTCGCGCCCTTCACGCCGCCCTTGAGCTGCGCGAGATAATTCGGCACGGGCCGGTCCACGCTCGTGTTGTCGCGCGGATCGTGCCCGGCGAGGACATTGAGCAGCAGCGCGGCCTCCTCGGTCGTCTTGGTGAACGTGCCGATCTGGTCGAGGCTCGACGCGAACGCGGTCAGGCCGTAACGCGAGACGCGGCCATACGTCGGCTTCAGGCCCACGCAACTCGTCAGCGCCGCCGGCTGGCGGATCGAGCCGCCGGTGTCGGTGCCGAGCGCGGCGAATGCCTCGTGGCCCCCGACCGCCGCGGCCGAGCCGCCGCTGCTGCCGCCGGGAATGCGCTCGAGGTCCCACGGATTGCGCGTCGTGCCCCAGGCCGAATTCTCGGTCGAGGAGCCCATCGCGAATTCATCCATGTTCGTGCGGCCAAAGAGCACCGCGCCGGCTTCGCGCAATTTCGTGATCACGGTCGCGTCGTACGGCGCGACGTAGCCCTCGAGAATTTTCGATGAGCAGGTGCACGGATCGCCCTTCACGTTGATCACGTCCTTGATCGCGATCGGCACGCCGCCCAGCGCCTTGGTCACATCGGCCGCGTCGGCCTCGGCGCGCGCCTTGTCGACATCGAGATGATTATAGGCCTTGAGCTTGGGGTCGACTTCCGCAACGCGGGCGGCGAGGGCATCGACGATTTCGCGGGGCTTGGCCGCGCCGCTTTTCAGTTTCTCGCGGATTTCCGGAATGGTCAGGCTGGTCATGACTGTTCGATCATTCGAGGGACAACGAAGAGATTATTTTCCTGCTTCGGCGCGTTGGCCAGCGCCTCCGGCACGGGCAGGCTCGGCGCGAGGACATCGGCGCGCAGGTTGTTCTTGAGATCGGCCTCGCCGAGGAGCGAGACGTGCGAGACATCGACCTCCGTGAGCTGGCTGACGTAGCCCAGCACGTCGCCAAGCTGCTTCTGGAAGGTCGCGATCTCCTCCGGCGAAAGGCGCAGCCGGGCGAGATCGGCGACGTAGGTCACGTCGATGCTTTGAGAAGAGGATTCAGCCATAAGCCCCCAATCGTCTTCCCTCGCGCGGCGGCGGACAAGCGTTTTCTGTCGCTGCGCACGCGAACGGCGCCGACGCAAAAAAAGCCGCTGCCTTGCGGCAGCGGCGCATTGGCGTAGCCGGGGCCCTTAGTGCCCCTGGCCGTTGTTGTTGTTTGGGCTGCCGCCGTGGTTGCCACCGCCGCCCCCACCGCTGCTGCCTCCGCTGTGGTTACCCCCGCCCCCGCTATTGCCGCCGCTGTGGTTGCCGCCTCCGCTATTTCCTCCGCCTTGCGACGAGTGCTGCGGCTCCACGGATGAATGCTGCGGTTGCGGCGCGACGGCGCGATGCTCCTCCGGCTGGGCCGAGCTGTGCTGCTGCGTGATGGGCGACTCATGCTGCGACGTGGCGTGCTGCGCTTCAACCTGGCGTTCTTGCTGGACCTCATGCTGCTGAGTGGCCTCGTGCTGTTGCTGCTGGATTGCCGCGTTGTGCTCTTGCTCCTGCCCGTGCTGCACCTGGGCAGTGGCCGCATTACCGGTGTTGGGCGTGCCGGTGAATTGACGCTGTTCGGATCCGCCGCCCGTCGTGTGACTCGGCGTCGCCTGACCGTTATGCAGTTCCGCGGCCTGGCGCTGCAGGGATTGTGTGCGCTCCTGCTGCACGGCGGCCGCCGACACCGTCGGCGCCACGCGGGTGGACGTGGCCACGCCCTTCGGCGCATGCGCCTCCGCCTCACGGGCCGCGGCAATGGCCGATGCCGAGGGCGCGCTCCCCCGCAACTGCGCGCTCACCTGCAACGGATGACTGATGGAAGTGCCGCGATTGATCTGCACGTTCGACAGCGAACGCGCGACCGTCGCCGGACGGCCCTGGTTCGCCGTGGCGGCATTGATGCGCGGCGCGAAGACATTCAGCGTGCCATTCGCGAGCGTGCTGCGTCCGGCGCGACCCGCCTGCGCCAGCCGCACCTGCTGCACCGGCGTGTGCGACTGCCGGTTGACTTCCGCGAAGTTCGGCCCACCCACGTTCACGCCGCCGAAGGTGCCTCGTCCTCCGCGCGAGATGTTGATGTTCGTGATGTTCCTCGTGTTATTGATGATCACGAAATTGCGGCCGCGATCGATGTAGTGACCGCGATAGTACGGATCGCCGATGTAGCCGATCGGAATGAAATTGTACCAGCCCGGCCCGATGCCGTAGGCCGTGTCGCAATCGCTGCCGAAATGAAACCCGAAGTTGAGATTCACGCCGGGACCGCCAAAATCCACGCCGATGAACGTCGAGGGCGGCAGCGGCGCCCAGCCGCAGTAACCGCCGCCGTAGCGCCAGCTCACCCACGCCGGCGCCCACTGATGGCCGGGAATCCACACCCAGCCGGTGCCGTCGATGTTGACCCAGCGCCCGTAGTGGTACGTCGCCCAACCCCAAGGCTCATCGGAAGCCCATGTCCAGCCATACGCGGTATAGACCCAATGGCCGTCGGTGTACGGCGCCCAGTTCGGATCCTGCACCGCCGGCTGGAACGCATAGCCGTAGTCCGGCGTCTGGATCCATTGTCCGTCGTTGCTCAGATTATTATAGAATTCGTCGAAGGAAGCGCCTTGATCGCCGCCCTGGTCGGGAGGCGGAGCTCCTTGTCCATCGGGCGGAGGTCCGCCCTGCTGGTCCGGCGGAGGCGGCGCGCCTTGGTCCATCGGCGGCGGCGGAGGACCGCCCTGATTATCCTGCGCATGCAGCGCAACGGGCGAAAAAGCGAAAGCGGAAGCGGCCAAGGCCGCGAGGATGGTGGAGGAGAGTTTCATAGATGACTTCGATAAAGCGACGACGTGTCGTTGCCAGGTTTGACGCGCGAGACGGTGGAGCGCTTCAAAGATTCGGCGCGGGGGCCACGCGCCGAAGAATCCCCTTAGCCCCAATTTCCACCCATCAATCAACTTCGGCGCGCTTGGCGGGAAAGCAAAAAGATTTCACACGGAGGCACGGAGAACACGGAGGGAATTTTTCGGATTTGTTCTCCGTGTCCTCCGAGCCTCCGTGTGAACTTCAGTTCGTCAGCGGATGCTCGAGTAATTCTTGTCGTCGAACTTCACGAAGTAGGCCTCGGCGGCGTCGTCGAGCATCTCGGCGGTCACGGTCGGCTCGATCTGGCGATAGCGGCAGACGTCGAGGATGTTCTCGATGATGTCGCGCGGCTGGCAGCCGCGCAGCGGGCGGCCGAAGGTGCGCATGTGCTTCTCGACAAAGTAATCGACGATCTCGTCCGCGTAGGGCACGGCGCGCGCCTCGCTCACGATGCGCCAGATCGCGCGGTAATTCTCGTGCGTCGGGTCGTTGATCGGAATCTTGTAGCGGATACGGCGCAGGAATGCGTCGTCGACCAAGTCGCGCGGATTCAGGTTCGTGGAGAAAACGATGAGCTGGTCGAATGGAATCTCGATCTTCGTCCCCGTGTGCAGCGTGAGGAAGTCGATCTGCTTTTCCAGCGGCACGATCCAGCGGTTGAGCAGCGTCTTCGGGTCGATGCGCTGGCGGCCAAAGTCGTCGATCATCAGCGCACCGCCGTTCGCCTTCATCTGGATCGGCGCCTCGTAGAAACGCGAGTCCTCGTTCCAGATCAGGTCGAGCGAATCCATGTTCAACTCGCCGCCGACGATGATGACCGGGCGCTCCACCAGGCGGTAACGGCGGTCGTACTTGCCGCCCAGCCGCATGTCCGCGCCGGGCGCGACCTGCTTGTGGTTGTACTCGTCGAAAACGCGGATGATCGAGCCCTTCACTTCCACGGCGTAGGGGATGAAGATGGAGCCGCCGAACGATTTCACGATGCGTTCGCAAATCGACGTCTTGCCGTTGCCGGGCGGCCCGTAGAGGAAGATCGAGCGGCCGGAGTTCACCGCCGGGCCGACCTGGTCGAGAATCTTGTCGTCGAAAACCAGGCCGCGGAACGCCTCGTGCAGGCGGTCGGCGTGCACCGTGATCTGCCGCAGGCTCTGCTCGGCGATGACCTGCGAGTAGGAGCTGACCGAGATCGGCGCGGGGCCGACATAGGTCGTCTGCTCGAAATATTGCAGCGCGCGCGCGCGGCCCGCGTCGGTGATCTGGTAGACATAGGAGATGCCGGACATCTCGCCGTGCGTGATCTCGATCAGCCGCGTCTCCTTCAGCGAACTGAGGATCGGCTCGACGACGTTGTAGAACGGCAGGGCGATCTCCGCGGCGATCTCGTGCGCGACCATGCGCGAGTTCATGTACATCAGCCGCAGGATCAGGCCCTCGATCACCGTCTCGCTGATGTCGAGCTTGGCCAGGCTTTCCGGTTCGGCCGGAGTGAACAGGGACGCATTGGCGAAGAGGTCCGTGGCCATGGGAAGATGTTGCGTTGTGGCAGGGGAATGCCAAGCAAGATATCGGCGCGCGGGCCGCAACGCTTAGATGAAACCGCTTCAGGGGGCCGAAGTATGGCCGCTAAAAGATTTTAAGCTCTGCATGCTCCGCAAGCTCTCCAGAGCTACCGCCTTTTCCGGAAAGGTGATAGAGTACGCACCTATGACCATCCTGATTTCAGAAAATAAAACCGCGCCGCGCCAAAGCGTGCGGCCCTACGCTCCATTCGCCTGATTCGGTTATTTTTTCGCGCGAAGCGAATCCGATTCGGCTGATTTCGGCTGATTTCGCCTGATTCCTTTATCTCGCGGCGCAAGGAAGCGCCTAAAGCGCCGCCAGCACATCCGCGACATGTTCGCCCGCCTTCACCTTGCGATAAATCGCCGCGAGCTTGCCGTCGGGGCCGATGACGAACGTGCTGCGTTCCACCCCCATATACTTCTTCCCATACATGCTCTTCTCCACCCACGTGCCGTAGGCCTCCGCGACCTTGTGCCCATGATCGGCCAGCAGGCTGAACGGCAGCGAGAACTTCTCCGCGAACTTCGCGTGCGAGTCCTCATCGTCGGGGCTGACGCCGAGCACCACCGCGCCCTTCTTCTGGAAAGCGGAGTGTTCGTCGCGATACGTGCAGGCCTCCGTCGTGCAGCCCGGCGTGTCGTCCTTCGGGTAGAAATAGAGCACGACCGATTTGCCCTTGAGGTCCGCCAGTGAAATCGTCTTCTCATCCTGATCCTGCAACGAAAAAAGAGGCGCCTTTGCCCCGACAGTGAGTTCGCTCATAACTGTCCAAGGAAGCAGCGGGACGTGCCAAGTCAAGACGCCGCCGCGCGCTTCTTCCTTTCACCCTTTGCCCATTTCCCTTTACCTTTGGCCCTTCCACGATGAGTTACCTCAAAGACCTCGACTACTCCGTCGTCCAACAATGCATGCACTGCGGCATGTGCCTGCCCACCTGCCCGACCTACATGGAGACGAAGCTCGAGCGCAACAGCCCGCGCGGCCGCATTGCCCTGATGCGCGCGATCGCCGATGGCCAGCTCGAGGCGAAGAAGCAGTTCGCCGACGAAATGTACTTCTGCCTCGGCTGCCTCGCCTGCGAAACGGCCTGCCCCGCCGGCGTCGACTACACGCAGCTCTTCGAGATGGCCCGCGCCGAGGCCGAGCGCTCGCCCGCGGAGCAAAAGCCGCTGCGCAAACTTTTCCGCTGGCTCCTCCTCGACGTGCTCTTTCGCGAGCAATGGCGCCTGCGCCTCGTCGGCCGCCTGTTGTACGGGTACCGCGTCTCCGGTTTTCAGGCAGTGGTTCGCGCCACCGTCATGAAGCTCCTGCCGAAATCCCTGCGCTCGCTCGAGGCCAAGACGCCCATCGTGCAGCGCCACTTCTCGCCGGACCTAGTCAAGGAACGGGAGCTTCCTGGAGGGACGGGCTCCCGCCCGTCCGCGGACGGCCAGGAGGCCGTCCCTCCAAAATACCGCGTCGGCCTCCTCACCGGCTGCGTGCAGGACCTCATCTACAGCAACGTCAACAAAGACACCGCCGACGTCCTCCGCGCCAACGGTTGCACCGTCATCACCCCGCACGCGCAAGGCTGCTGCGGCTCCCTCCACGCCCACAACGGCGAGTACGAAATGGCCAAGGACTTCGCCCGCTCGCTGCTCGACCAATTCGACCTCGATTCCCTCGACGCCATCATCACCAACGCCGCCGGCTGCGGCTCGCACCTCAAGCATTTCGACCGTCTGCTCAAGGACGACCCCAAGTACGCCGCCAAAGCGAAGCAATGGTCCGAAAAAGTCCGCGACATCACCGAATTCCTCATCGAGATCGACTTCCGACCGCCGCAAAAATCCGCCACGACCACGCCCGTCACCTACCACGACGCCTGCCATCTCTGCCACGGCCAGAAAATCACCGCGCAGCCGCGCGAACTCCTCGCCCGCATTCCCGGCCTCGACCTCAAGCCGCTCGCCGAATCGATGTGGTGCTGCGGCAGCGCCGGCATCTACAACCTCATCCAGCCCGAAATGGCCGACAAACTTCTCCAGCGCAAAGTCGACCACATCGCCGCCACCGGCGCCACCATCGTCGCCACCGGCAACCCCGGCTGCCTCCTCCAAATCCAGAACGGCCTCCGCCAGCGCGGCCTCAACGTCGACGCCGTCCATCCTGTCTCGCTCCTCGCGCAAGCCTACCGAGCGGATTTCGCACAGAGGACTGCAGAGGACTGAAGAGGTTCGGAATGCAGGGGATTATGGAGACCAATAAAATTACCGGGGCGATCGTCGATCTTGCATATCGGATGCACGAAGAACTCGGACCCGGGCTCTTCGAGTCAGTCTACGAAGCAGTTCTCGCTGATATGATCAGCGCCAAGGGATTTGCAGTTCAACGCCAGGTGCCCGTTCCGATTCGATTTGGGGGCAAGGTGTACGACGAAGGCTTTCGCGCTGATCTCATTGTCGAAGGACGCGTAATCGTTGAGATCAAATCGATTGATCGGCTGGCTCCAGTGCATAAGAAACAGGTTCTCACGTACCTAAAATTGTCGGGTTTGTCGGTCGGCCTACTTATCAACTTCGGCGGCGAGCTTCTCAAAGGAAACATCGAGCGCCTAGCTCTTCCCAGCGCCCCGATTCTCCCCGAAAAGTCTCCCTAACCTCTCCCCTCTTCAGCCCTCTTCAGTCCTCTTCAGTCCTCTGTGCGAAACCTGATCCCCTTCTTTTCCCATTGCGATTTCAGAATGTGCGTCCACGCTCAAGGCTCAACCAAACCAGGAGTTCATTATGGGTAAAGGTAACAACAGCCGGAAAAAAGAAGTCAAAAAGCCGAAGAAGGAAAAGCCCAAGGTTCTCGCCACCCGCAAGAGCTCTTAGCGGCGCGCCGCCGGGCTAGCGCGGGATTGCCAACGCCACCGCGTTGCCGCTACGCTCGCCCGCTATGGCTAGTCTCAAGCAAACCACGGTCGCTCACGCGCAAACCGTCAAGGGCCACGCCCTGCACACGGGCCACGACGTCACGCTCACGGTCAAGCCCGCCGCGGCCGGCACCGGGTTCATCTTCAAGCGCACCGATCTGGCCGACGAGCCCACCGTCGCCGCGCACATCGACAACGTGAAGCAGGTCGAGCGCGCCACCACGCTCGGCGAAGGCAGCGTCAAGATCCACACCGTGGAGCACCTGCTCTCCGCGCTGCGCGGCTTCGGCATCGACAACGCGCTGCTCGAGATCAGCGCCAACGAGCCGCCCATCGGCGACGGCAGCGGCCGCATCTTCGCCGAGCTGCTCGAGCGCGCCGGCAAGACCGAGCTCGACGCGCCCCTGGCCGAGTACGAGCTCACCGAGCCCGTGCGCGTCACCGGCCGCGACGGCGCTTACATCATCGCCTGGCCCTCCGACCGCTTCGAGGTCACCTGCACCAACGCGAATCATCTCGGCAAGCACACGCAGTTCCGCACCTGGAATCCCGAGACCGGCAACTACACCAAGGACATCGCGCAGGCACGCACCTTCGTTTTCTACGAGGAGGTCGAGCCGCTGATGGAAAAGGGCCTGATCAAGGGCGGCAGCCTCGAGAATGCCATCGTCATCCGCGGCGACGCCATCCTCTCGCGCGAGCCGCTGCGGTACGAGGACGAGTTCGTGCGCCACAAGATTCTCGATATCGTCGGCGACCTCTCGCTCTTCCCCGTGCGGCTCAAGGCGCACATCTACGCGGTCAAGCCGAGCCACGGCCTCAACGTCGAGCTCGCCCGCGAAATCTACAAGCACTACAAGCACCGCCAGGCCCAGCGCGCGCCGGCCGAGGGCATGCCCATCGGCGAGGGCGCGATGGACGCGGCGGACATCATGAAGGTGATTCCGCACCGCTTCCCGTTCCTGCTCGTCGACCGCATCCTCGGCTTCGAAGGCACCACGCGCGTCATCGGCCAGAAAGCCGTGACGATGAACGAGCCGTTTTTTCCGGGCCATTTTCCCGGCCATCCGGTCATGCCCGGCGTGCTGCAGGTCGAGGCCATGGCGCAGGTCGCGAGCATCCTCCTCTTCAAGGCCACCGGCGTCGGCGGCAAGATCGGCTACTTCATGAGCGCCGACAAAGTGAAGTGGCGCAAGCCCGTCCTGCCCGGCGACACGCTCATCATCGAAGTCGAGATGACCAAGTTCCGCGGCAAAGTCGCCAAAGCCACCGGCCTCTGCCGCGTGAAGGGCGAAATCGTCTCCGAGGCGGAGCTGATGTTTGGTATCGTGGATGCATGACCGAGGTTTCGCACAGAGGACCGAAGAGGCGACTGAAGAGGGCTGAAGAGCAAAAGGCATGGAAATCAATCGGGTCACGGGCGCCATCGTTGACGCGGCTTATCGACTTCATGAGGAGACCGGTCCTGGACTTCTTGAGTCCGTTTACGAACGGATACTCGCCGACATTCTCACGAGTGAAGGCTTTGCCATTCAGCGCCAAGTCGCCATCCCGATTCACTTCGCTGGCACTGTTTACGACGAAGCGTTTCGCGCGGATATCGTCGTCGAGAACAGTGTGATCATCGAAATCAAGTCGGTTGACCGCCTCGCGCCCGTTCATAAAAAGCAGGTGCTGACTTATCTCAAATTATCTGGAATCAAAGTGGGTCTTCTCATCAACTTCGGAGGAGAATATCTTAAGGGCAACATCGAACGCCTAGCCATGCCCGGCGCACCTCCGCTTCCGAATCCGTCCCCTTAAATTCTTCTCTGCCGTCCTCTTCAGTAACCTCTTCCGTCCTCTGTGCGAAACCTTCCCCTTCGGATGTTTTGTGTTTAAGCTGGAGCACAATGTCAGATACCCAGATTCATCCCACGGCGCTGGTTGATGCGAAGGCGCGGCTTGGTTCCGGCGTGAGCGTTGGTCCGTACGCGATCATCGGCGCGGAGGTCGAGCTCGGCGACGGCTGCCGCGTCGGTCATCACGCCACGATTGAGGGCCCGAGCAGGATCGGCGCGCGCAACGAGTTCTTTCCCTACGCCGCCATCGGCTTCAAGACGCAGGACCTCAAGTATCGCGGCGAGCCGACTTTCCTCGAGATCGGTGAGGGGAACGTCTTCCGCGAGTTCTGCACGGTTCATCGCGGCACGGCGCAGGGCGAGAAGACGATCATCGGCGACGGCAACCTGTTCCTCGCCTACTCGCACGTCGCGCACAACTGCATCGTCGGCCACAAGACGATCTTCTCCAACAACGCCACCATCGCGGGCCACGTCACTGTCGGCGACCACGCCGTCATCAGCGGCCTGAGCGCGGTGCACCAGTTCTGCCGCATCGGCGCGCACGCCATCATCGGCGGCTGCGCGAAGATCGTGCAGGACGTCCCGCCGTTCCTCATCGCCGACGGCAATCCCGCCGTCCTGCGCGGCGTGAACCACATCGGCCTCGAGCGCCGCGGCTTCATCGAGAACGACATCAAGGCCCTCCGCCGCGCCTACCGCACGCTCGCCGACAAGACGCTGAACTTCTCCCAGTCCATCGAGAAGATCGAAGCCAGCGACGACGCGCCCAACACCCACGTGAAGGAACTCCTCCAGTTCCTCAAGACCACCCAACGCGGCGTCATCCGTCCCGAGCCGCTGGCGGGGAGTTAGGCCGTGACGAGACAGCACATTATCGAGGAGATCAAGCGACTGACGCTTGAAAGCATTGGGAAGCCGCCAGGGCAGCACGCGTTCAGTAACGAAACTGGCATAAAAAAGTCCGAGTGGTATGGCAAGTACTGGTCCCGGTGGGGCGATGCCATCCGTGAAGCGGGATTCGCTCCAAACACGCTGACAGTCGCCTACGAAGAGGATTTTCTAGTCGAAAAACTTATCAATTTGGCCCGTGAAATCGGGCGTTTCCCCGTTCACGGGGATCTCCGCATGAAAGCCCACAACGATACCGAGTTTCCAAGCGACACTACGTTTGGTTCTCGGCTCGGAGGCAAAAGCCAACTTGTTTCAAAGGTTGCGGAATATTGCCGACAAAAGAGCGGCTTTGAGGATGTCCTTCGTATGTGTGAGGCGGCCTCGCCAAAGAGCAAAAGCGATAAAGGGCCTGTCGAGGGATTAGAATCGGTCGAAAATATCGGAATCGTTTACCTGATAAGATCAGGCCGGTTCTATAAGATTGGAAAGACGAAATCGATTGGGCGTAGGGAGTACGATCTCGCGATTCAATTAGCGGAAAAGCCAACAACAATTCACATCATAAAAACGGACGATCCTGATGGTATTGAGACATACTGGCATCGCAGATTTGCGGCCAAGAGGAAGAATGGTGAGTGGTTCGATCTGAGCCCCGCTGACGTCAAGGCCTTCAAGAAGTGGATTCGTATCGTCTAGCAGCGCAAAGTCGACGCGTGCGTGGCAGGCATATTGCTAACCTACTTGGTAGCCCGCGCGCTCCGCGCGCGGGTGATCTAGCGAAAGGCTTCTAGCTAGCCACCGTCGCACGGAGTGCGACGGCTACCAAAGACGAACGCGCTCCCGAGGGAAACTCGGGAGCGCGGGTAAAATCAGGATCGGACGGAGTCCGATTCTCAAAGAATGCAATTAACCAACCGTAAACCCACCATCGACCAACAGGTCCTGGCCGGTGATGAACGAGGCGCCGGGCGAGCTCAGATAGAGCACCGCGCTGGCGATTTCCTCCGGCTTGCCGATGCGGCCGATGGGATGCTGGCCCGCGAAGTACTCCTTCTTCTTCGCCTGCTCTTCGTCGCCGAGGAAGCGGTCGAGCATGTCGGTCTGAATCGCGGCAGGCGAGACCGAGTTGACGCGGATGCCCTGCTTGGCCACCTCCAGCGCGGCGGTCTTGGTCAGGCCGTTGACCGCGTGCTTGCTGGCGATGTAGAGGCCCGCGCCGGCCATGCCGACCGTGCCGGCGATGGACGACGTGTTGACGATGGCGCCGCCGCCCGTCTTGAGCATGGCGGGGATCTCGTACTTCAGCGACAGGAACACGCCTTTGACGTTGATGTTGAAGATCTGTTCGTACTGCGCGACGGTGGCCTCGGTCAGCGGCGCGACGCCCTCCACGCCCGCGTTGTTGAACGCGATGTCGAGACGGCCGAAGTGATCGACCGTGGTCTGCACGAGCCTCTTCACCTGCTCCTCGTCGGAGACATCGGCCTGGACGAAGAGACCCTGGCCGCCGGCTTTATCGACGAGCGTAACCGTCTCGGCGCCCTCGGCCTTGCGACGCCCGGAGACGACGACCTTGGCGCCTTCCTTGGCGAATGCCACGGCGGTGACGCGGCCAATGCCGCTGGTGCCGCCGGTGATGAGGACAACTTTATTCTCGAACTGCTTGGACATAACAACTCCTTCTTTGTGAGGATTGGGTTGACTCGGGCGGAAAAGCGAACTTACGCCGGAGATTTACTCAATCCAGCGCAGGATCGGCACGAGATACGGCATGCCAGTCAGCGGGCTGGAAACGAGGCCGGTCTCGGGCCTGGCTTCGGCGTGGGCGCGATCGCGCAGGCGAGCCTGAAGATTGTGGGCCTGGAGCAGGTCCTTGGTGCCGAGGCCGAGGCGGGTGGTTTTGGTGGGTACCGGAGCGGTGGGATGGATCATACGAACCTTAGTTATTTAGATGCCTTTAGTTGACTAGTTGGTATACAATATGAAGAAAAAAAGGGAGGCTTTATTCCAGCAAAATGGAGATATGGCCGGATTTCTTTTCGACTTTCTTGTTCACGAAGAGACAATAGTTGACTAGTCGGTATAGTGCAAGAAATTTCTTTGCTCCATTTTTCTATTTCTAGGCAAGCCGTTGTAAATGAATCAACTTTTTCAGTCAGATGTGCGAATCACGGTCAAATTTCCACCGACTTCGTGCCGAGCGGAATGCTTCCGGCGCCGATTGCGGCGCACGGGATTCCCGTTTTCATTCGAAATGAACGCCGAAAGGAGTAGGATCGAAGATCGATGATGCCCCGGGCTCGACTCACCATCCTCCTGACGGCCTTTTGCCTGATCACCGGCCTGCTCGGGTGGGAAGGCGCGCGCTCCGCCGCGACGGATGGCAACCAAGCCGACGACAGCTACCAGTACACGCTCCTCTTCGCCCGCGTGCTGCAGCTCGTGCGGCAGGACTACGTCGATCCCGAGAAGACCAGCTACAAGGACCTGACCTACGCCGCACTGCGCGGCATGCTTTCTTCGCTCGACCCGCACAGCCAGTTCCTCGATGAGGAAGGCTTTCAGGACATCCAGCGCGAGACGAAGGGTGAGTTCAGCGGCCTCGGCATCGTCATCGGCGTGAAGAACGGCTCGCTCGTCATCCTCTCGCCGATCGAGGGCTCGCCGGGCGCACGCGCGGGCCTCATGCCGGGGGACAAGATCCTGAAGATCGACGGCAAGAACACCGAGAAGATGACGCTCTCGCAGGCGGAGAAGATGCTCAAGGGCGCCGATGGCCAGAAGACGCACCTGACGCTGTTGCGGCCGGTGGCGGGCGCGGCCGGCGGCGGCAATGTGTTCGAGGTCACGCTCACGCGCGAGACGATCAAGGTCGCCTCGGTGAAAGACCCGCACCTCCTCGCCGCGACGATGTCCGGGCCGGACAAGATCGGCTACGTGCGCATCGAGGAGTTCTCCGACAACACCGCCGACGAACTCGATGCGGCGCTCGACCCGCTCGAGGCGCAGGGCATGCAGGCGCTCGTCATCGACCTGCGCAACAACCCCGGCGGCCTGCTCGATTCCGCCGTCGACGTCGCGGGGCAGTTCGTGACCCCGGGCACGGTCATCGTCTCGACCAAGGGCCGCACCCCCGACGTCGCGCAGGACTTCCGCGCCCGCGCGCAGAAGGAGCGGCCCGGCTACCCCATCGCGATCCTGATCAACGGCTACAGCGCGAGCGGCGCGGAGATCGTCGCCGGCGCGCTCAAGGACCTGCACCGCGCGATCCTCGTCGGCGAGACCACCTTCGGCAAAGGCTCCGTGCAGACCGTGCAGCCGCTCGGCAACGGCGTCGGCCTGCGCCTCACCATGGCCAAGTACTACACGCCCAGCCACCGCACGATCCACGAAGTCGGCGTCAGCCCGGACATCGCCGTGCCCATCACCGACGCCGAGGAGCGCCGCATCGTCCTGGTCGAAAGCCACCGCACGCTCACGCCGGAGGAGCAGGTCGAGGCCGCGAAGATGGAGGACCGCCAGCTCGAGCGCGCCGCCACCGCTCTGCGCAGCATCCGCATCTACAAGGACCGCCAGGCCATGCTCAGCGCCCCGAAGCCGGCCGTGACCAAGTGACCGGGCGGGCGCCTATTTCACCTCGGGAGCCTGCAAATTTAGGCGATATAGTAATGATAGGCGCTTTAAGGCGCGATTAGCCGGATTTCGGGCGGGGCAAGCCGGCTTCTAAATGCGCGCGGATGCGCCGCCGTCTTGCCGCGCGGGGCTTCTTATGCGATATCATCCCCATGCGACGCCTCACGCACTGGATCATTCTGGTCGCGTTCGTCTTTTCCTGCGGCGGGCAGTGGGGCGCGTTCCAGGTCATCGCGTGGGGCAACATGATCCGCGAATACTCGGAGATGGTGCCGCTCGCGCAGGCGGTGGAGATGACCTTCAGCGGCAAATACCCGTGCCCGATTTGCAAAGCCATCGCGGAGCGCAAGAGCGCGGAGCAGCAAAAGCAGGTCGCGCTGCTCAAGGCCGAGAAGAAGTTCCCGCTTCCGGTCATCGTGAAGCTCGCGCCGCCGAAAATCGCCGACGTCACCTACTTCGAGCCCGTTTTCGCTTTTTCTTCACGCGTGGAATCTCCTCCTACGCCGCCGCCTCGTGATGTGGTGAGCTAGCGACCTGATTCAACCCTTTCAGGGTTGGTCCGCTTTTTTGCGAGCACCCAGGGTAGGCGCTGGTGCGCCAACCCTGGGCTGAGTGATGCAACCCCGTTGGGGTTGTCTGCAATCGAGCGGCGAGCCACCACGCGCTCACGCGCGCGGCTACGAGTCGAAAGCAATATCTAACAATCCGGGTTCGTTGCCGCGGCCGTGAGGCCGTGGTCGGCTCGGGAAAGGTCCACGCCCTTACGGGCGCGGCTACAGAAATCCGAAGGCCGCGCGCCGTTGTGCCGCGATGCCTTCTCACGAGGAAAATCATGAAATATCTACCAGCGATGGCCGCGCTTGCGTGCGCCATCCTCTTCACGGCATCCACCCGCGCGCAGGCGCACGGTTTCGAGGGCGACCGCTTCTTCCCTCCCACCGTTTCCACCGACGATCCGTTCGCCACCGACGAATACTCCATCACCTTCCAGGAGTTCAACGACCCGTCGGGCAGCGACGGCACGCCGATGACCCACGAGATCGACGTCAGCAGCGAGTTCGACAAGGAAATCTTCCCCAAGTTCGCGCTCGGCGTCGCCGGCACCTACATCAACCTCGACCCATCGAACCACCAAGGCCCCGCGCAGGACGGCTTCGACAACGTCGAGCTCAGCGCCAAATACCAGCTCTGGGAAAACGCCGTGCACGAATGGATCCTCTCCATCGGCGGCACGGTCGACCTCGGCGACACCGGCAGCAAGGCGCTCGGCGTCGACTCGTTCACCACCTACACGCCCACGGTCTACTTCGGCAAAGGCTTCGGCGATTTGCCCGAGTCGCTCGCGCCGCTCAAGCCCTTCGCGCTCACCGGCACGGTCGGCGTGTCGATCCCGGCACAGTCGCAGAACCAGGATGGCTCGTACAACTCCGACACGCTGCAGCTCGGCTTCGCGCTCGAGTACAGCATCCCGTACCTGCAGCAGCACGTGAAGGACCTCGGCCT
>Ga0209611_10008898_pt1 | contig 15449 bp, 8 predicted proteins | sample S1TSphgellanicum_3_FD_187693 | JGI IMG/M metagenome (GOLD analysis project Ga0209611, IMG submission 187693) | Host-associated microbial communities from peat moss isolated from Minnesota, USA - S1T2_Fc - Sphagnum magellanicum MG (SPAdes) (version 2) | ecosystem: Host-associated > Plants > Peat...
CGACTTTGAGTGATCGGGAGTCAAAACTGGCGGAATCCCGGGAGTTCAACTCCCGAGCCTTCTTTTGGCCATAACTTGTGTTTTAGATGTCCAAATGAGCAATGCGAGCCCATTTTGGACATTCAAACTTCAAGACCTTTCCATTGATATAAAGAACGCAACCAGCCATGGAGTTTTGAGCCCTCAAAACGCTCTCTGAAGTTTTGGGAGTCCTTTTGGGGCTCCAACTCTCACCAACTCCCAACATGGGAGTTCACTTGGGAGTGTGAGGGTTCACTCGGGAGTGTGAGGGTTCACTCCCTCACACTCTTTGCACTCTCGGGAGCATGTGATATGGCTCCTGGGTCTACTTATAGGCCCGCAACCTTGCAACCCCCTTGCCTTGGTCACGAGCCAAGGCTAGGGTTGCGACACTCTCCCGCACTAGAAGAAGAGGTCAATGTCCTCATTGACACTTAGAAATTATTTCCTCAATGCAATTGCTTTACTTTGGATCCTTGGCCATCATTTGCCGACTCCTTGCGGCTTGGACCTTGTCTCAAGCTAACTTAGGCATCCCCAAGCTTCCAACACTTTCTTGACAAGTCCGAAAGGGTCTCTCAAAAACCCTCTATCAATTGCTTCGTCAAAAAGACTAACTAGCCTAATTTGACGAAGCCCCTCATTTGGGAGGAACTATTTCATCCTTCCCCTCATGAGGAGCTCAAGTCAAGTCTACTTTTGACCTAAGCTACTTGACATGACTCCTTTCCCCCATCTCGCGCCTCGGTCACAACAACCAAGCCTTCACGAAAAGGTATGCTTATCAAGGTACGAGAAACAACGTTTAGGCTTTGCAAAGGCCTAAGTCCCAAGCTACGCGATTATAGTACGCGAATGGGGTCATGACTTCCCGCGTTAGCCGCCACTACCAACCAACCCTTCGGGATGCACTTTGGGCATGTGCACGTCCCCGCAAGCTCACCTTGCTTACCTCATGAACTCTAAGCTTGTGACTAAGTTATCAAAGGATGGAGGAAGGCTCATGAGGAGTACCATGTAAACATTTTCATTCGTAATGTTCACCTCGATGGAACGTAGTTGGTCCACAAGGGCTTTCACCGTGTTGATGTGCACAAGCATGTCATCTCCTTCTTGCATTTTGATGGTGAAGAATCTCCTTCGAAAGAACAACTTGTTGCCAATGGTTTTAGCTTCATGCACACTAGAAAGAGCCTCTCACGCACTTCTCACATTGTCACAATATTGAATGTGTGCAAGTTGGGCATCCATGAGATATTCACAAAGCAATGCAAAAGCCTTCGTCTCTTTCTCATTGTAATCGACCTTTGCAACTTCTTCATTTGGCAAGATGGCACTCCCATCAACAAATTTCCAAAGCCCATGTTTGGAAAGCAACATGTGCATTTTGAACTTCCAAAGGTGAAAGTTGCCACCATCAAACTTTTCCATGACTTTCAAGGAATCCATTTGAAAAGAAGACATTTTGGACACAAATGCTACAACAAACACTCTTTCAAAAGATTGAAAGCTTTGGAAGAAAAACTTTGACTCCTCACGTAAACTTGAAAGGGAGAACTTCTATCACTTGCAAATCTTTTATTACGCAAGTTTGAAATTTCACTTGAAACTTGGAACAATGTGAAAACCTCTCTTTGACACACTTGAAACTTCACACATTCAACAACTCAAAGAGCTTTCTTCCACACACCTCAAGCTTTCAAATAGTCAAAAAACTCTCTTCCACACACTTTCACCTTGAAACTTGATACTTTCAAAAAACTTGAAGAAATTTCTTCCACACCTCCCAGTCACTTAGAAATGGACTTCTACTTTCTTTGCATCCTTGCAAACTCAAAGCCTTCCCTTAAACTCAAAGACCTTTCTTCCACACTCCTCAAACTTTCAATGAATCAAAGAACTCTCTTCCACACACTTTCACCTTGAAATTTTATACTTTAAAAAAAAACTTGAAAAATAAGTTTTTCGCGCTTGAAAAACTTACAAAACTTTGAAGAAATCTCTTCCACACCTCTCACTCCTTTAGAAATGAATTTCTTTTCTCTTTGCAACCTTGCAAACTAAAAGCCTTCCTTCAAAAGGATTCTCACTTTCTATGTTATATAAGCTAAACCCTTGACTATTTCTTGTTCTAACACAATGCCCTTTCTCTTGCTTGGTGTGGGCCCATAACCTATTGGAAACAAATTGAAAACAAGCAAGAAATAAAACATTCAAAATTCATGAAATGAAGCAATTGTATTAACTAACAAGAAATCACAAAGGTTGTATTCTTCAAATGCTACAATCAAAAACTATGGCTTGTAACTACTAATAAGGCTTGTTCTCAAGGTTCTACGTGCACTCAAAACCATGAAAGGAGAGAATGAAAGACAACTCAAAACCACTCCATTATATACTATCTCCTAACCCTAAAGTAACCACCACTTAACCCTAACCCTAGCCACCACCAAACCCTAACCCTAGCCGCCACCAAACCTTAATTCTAGCCGCCGCCAAACACTAAGTAGTCTCCACTTCTAAACCCTAACCTAACTACTACAAAGATGTGAATACCATTCATCCTTTTGATGAATGTTTAACACATTCATCAACATTGGAATTAGAAACGAATAGTATTTCTAACACTAGTTTTATGAGGCGACTATACTTGAAAGCACAAATGCTATTGGTGAAGGAAAAATGCAAGTGTATTTCTAGATGTTAAATTGCGTTTGTAGTTGAAACTGAATAGCTTGCATCCTATGCATCATTTAGGATTAAAACTGATGGATATATTTTTCAAGCTCAAACACCTCACATCCTAGAACTTTATGTCAAATTTTCATTCATTTAAACCAATGTTTAAGGACTCAACACCATGTTCAACTTAGCTCCAAACACAAGTCACTTTAAATATTATTTCTAACACATAGGTTATTCAAATATGGCTTGCCTTAGTTCATTAGAAGGTTAATTAAAAGGTGTTAAAAATGTTATTCGTTTCTAATTCCCAATGTTTATGAATGTGTTAAACATTCATTAAAAGGATGAATAGTATTCACATCCTTATAGGAGTTAGGTTAGGGTTTAAAAGTGGAGACTATTTAGGGTTTGGCGGCGGCTAGGGTTAAGGTTTGGTGGCGACTAAGTTAAAGTGGCAGCTAAGTTAGGGTTAAGTGGCGGCTACTTTAGGGTTAGGAGATATATATAATGGAGTGGTTTTGAGTTGTCTTTCATTCTCTCCTTTCATGGTTTTGAGTGCACGTAGAACCTTTAAGCTTTGTTAGTAGTTACAAGCCATAGTTTTGTGATTGTAGCATTTGAAGCATACAACCTTTGTGATTTCTTGTTAGTTAATACAATTATTCCATTTCATGAACTTTGAATGTTTCATTTCTTGCTTGTTTTCAAGTTGTTTCTAATACAAGGCACACCTTGCTACCAAATCCTAAGCTTTGCAGCTAAACCAACAAGAAATTATGCTACAAAACCCGAGAGGGTTTTACGAAGGTGGTAAATGGAACTTGGCTGCAAACCACCATCACTTGAAATATTATTTTTAACACATAGATTATTCAAATATGGCTTACCTTAGCTCATTAAGAAGTTAATTATAAGGCGCATCATCATACCAAATCTAAAGATCTGTAGTTAAACTATTAAAGAGTTATATTACCAAACTCGAAAGGGATTGTGAGATTTTTCTAAAGTTACAACCTCCCAACACTATCACTACTCACTTCCATTCCTTCAAAAATATTACAAGATTTTCATTCTACTTTCCTTCTTTTTTCCATCTACCAAGACTAATCATTCTTTTCTTCCTCAAGAAGCTTGTGGGAACAAGTATTCAAGATTGAATTAAAAATTATGTCCAAGGAAAGAGAGAGCCCCCAATGATTTGAATCCACCTTTTAAAAAGAAGGAGAAAGGAGGTGAAGGTAGATCCAAGCTTGGTGGCCAATGGGATGTGAAGGAAAAACACCTTTTCACCTCTTCCCACTTTCCCCCCAATAAACTTTACTTAAACTTTCAATTTATTATTTTTTCCTTTGACTTTAAGGTTTTATTTCACCATGGTTTTAGGTTGTTACTCACGCCTTTCCCTTTCTTTTCCTCGATTTATAAATTACAATTACACATCTCAATGTAACAAGTCCTTCACACCTTCATTCTCAATTTGATTTTGATTGAAGATCTGACTTTTTCCTCTCTTTGAAATTATGGCGTTGTGCATGGTCACATCTTACGAACCCCAAGCCGCATAAATGAATGAAGAACCGCCTTTAAAGTCATTTCTAGATCTGACCTTAACACAACATCTTTGTGATGAACAACCCAAACCTCGAAAGGTGTGCGTTCATCTTGAAGTTGAACCCCCTCAAGCCTGGTACTATCGTCTTTCTCCAAACTTTCGCACCCTAGTGATCTTGTTGCAAGTTGACCCCATTTCTGGTGATGAAGCTGAAACCGTTTGTGAAGGTTGTTATGAAATTGAAGATACTTCTATCTTTGCATGGTCTTTAATTCATGGCGTTGAACATTATCGTTGGTTGTGTGGTTCAATTCGTCGATTACTTCTTAATAACAAGGCAAACTACCTAGTTCGCACCATTCGACGCATCTTAGATTTCCTACAGTTACGAACTATCACTATGACATAGCCCAGAATTTAACATGTATTTGCAACTCCTTGCTGAGCTTATTCATAATCTAAATAAATGTTTCAGTCATTATGAAACTCCTGTTGACATTGGCACATTATCACATTATCTATTTAATCGTTAAGTTGTCTCTAATTAATCTTATGTTCATACGACTTGAAGATCATTTTATTTTTATTGGACCTTTCATTAACACCCCTTCAATTGCTTCATGAATTTCAAACATTCTTACTACTCACTAAATACTAGAAAAAAACCAATGTTGTGTTGAACATCGTGAATTCTGGTGTTTACTTCTACCCCCAACCTTGTATAGATTTCTCACCCCTAATTACACAACAAAGTTGCTAAAACTATGGTTACTAGCTTTTGAAGAAAAGAACTAACCCAACACCTTCTTCACCAATAATGCATTTCAAAAAAAAAAATAACCCCTCCATGCACTAGGCGCAATCATCATTCCTTATGAAGTTGCTAAAAGTCCTTAATAACCTACCACACTCAAATAACCCTAATGTAACTCTTAAAAATTGAGACTACCGCACATGGTTGTGTCAGTATGGCTCATACCTCAGTCGCGAGCCCAAGGCTAGGGTTGCGATAGAACCTATCATCCAAAACTTTGTTTGCCAACTTCATCTTTCATGGACAACAATGCCCATGGTAAGGTTTAGTAATCAACATTGTAGATGAAGAACACATGACATTTAGTGTCTAAGGGGAATGTCAATTTGGTTCAATATTTTTTCCACCTCAATAACTACTAATGTGGTTTGATGTATACAATATTCGTTATCGCAATGAAGGTGAGTGTTGTATATTTAATATAGATGTTTGCAAGGGGAAAATCTATGATATAATGTTTTTAAGTTCATAGGAATTCCAACTAGGGCATGTAGATGCCAATTTTTGGGAAATGGAGATGTCGTACACACCTCCTTCCATGTGGAGTTGTAAACTTTTCCAAAATTAAGTTCAAGTTTCTTGGAGTGTATCACCATGGCAAAAGATCCATTTCTTGATGTATTCAGATGCGATTGTGGTTATTGATGGGATGCCTACCTAAACAATTGCTTTCCCTTGTGCCAACAATAATGTTTTCTAGGTGGGGATTCCCATAACCGAATTTGTCAAATGTCATTGGTTGGTGCAAACATAGAGGCATGAACATTAACGAATACAAACCTAGCCTTCATAATGACATCAACTTCATTCTACATGAGGTTGGTTCTAATGTGCCTAGGCCACACCAAGGGACGAATTAGGGGCTTTACAATCCATTCAAAAATGGGGGTTACCACATAGCGAGTAGTGTTATCAAAAAATTAGAAGTAATTATCTATTTCAGGGTGCATCTTGTGGGGGTTTCTCATTATTTCATAAAAGCAAGGAGCTCGATGACCATTGGGAAAATCATGAACATTGGTTGTGAAGGCTAAACATCATTCACAAGGGTGACCAATCGTTGCCCAGGATGAGCCTTTGTACTTAAGTGTCATTCACTAATGTGGTACTCCTTTTCATTCACCTTTATTTCCACAATTAATTGTTCATTTTGGGAAATGATCGATGGCACAAAAATGCACTTTGGAGCTTGAGGATGTGTAGAGGATTATGAAATTGTTGAAGTGGATAATATAGGAAGGCCCCAAACACTTGATGCAATGGGACTAGACAAAAACGACATGTGACAAGTGCATGGGTGTGAAGTAACGTAACATGAGTTGGCATTGGCACATTGAATGGGTGAGAGATAACAAGACTTGATGTCACAAGTGGTGTGAATTGTTGAAGTGTCAATACAGGGGCTTTATGCTTGATTAGGGGGTGAGGAGTTATAAATGAACAACCAACATGAAACAATAATTGTGCCAGTGAAACTAAAGGCAAAGGATTCACCATATGGGATTTCTTTGTGTATGTGCTCCTATCTACTGATGTGAATTGCCATTGTATAATTTTCATTTAGCAACTTGAGGACGATAATCCCCTTTTAGGTTGACAGTCTCATTGACAACATTGGTAACCTTTTTCACATTGTTTAATCATTGTGTGGTTCCAAGGTCTAATTCTTTGATAGTGGGTCCCTTCCCTATAACCTCCACCCTCAAAAGCCTTTGGAACTTGGATTGCTAGAAAATTGCCCAAACAAGGTTATCAAGTGTTGCAAAAATAAGGTTTCTTTTGACCTTGTGTCCATTTTTGGTCTTGTTCCATTAACTACAATGTTTAGTCTCTACCAAATTGTTAGTTAGCATAACAACATTATTTTCGAGAGACATCTCTTTGTTTCAACCAAGTGCCCCATTGCTTGCACCTTGCATTCGACCAAGCAAACCATCTTTCGAACTTCCTTAAGGATGTGACAAAAATGGCACTGAATTCATTCCACCAAACGTGAATCTTGGCATAGTTTTTGTCCACTTCATTATAGTAAGGCTATCCTTCCATGGATGCACCATACCCACATGAGCCTGCTTGAACCTAGGTGGTCACAAAACACCCAGTTATTGCTAAGATCCCCCTCGAACATGTGTTTGGTGTAATCTACACAAGGCCCCCAACCCTTGGTGGACATCTTGAAAATGTGTCACACCTCTAATGTGTCTCGAATAAGGAACATGCTATTATGGACAAAGTCATAAATTGAGCACCACTTGATGTCCAACACATTTGAGACTAACCTTACCTTGAGTTTCTTTATCACATTTTTAATATTGGGACTTGCAACAATAGTGAATTCGCCCAAGAGAGTTACCAAATCCTTGCCATCAAGGCATGGGCAACAATCAATGCAGTGACGTGGCAAAACAAACATTTGAATGTACCATTAGTTACAAAAAGAGCATTTTCTAGGTGCTTGTCAAAATAACTTTGCCACAACAAACTATTATGGGTGCCATTCATTGCACTTGGGTATAATCATCGTATGTGCATTAAAGGTTTCCCATGCATCACCTACTACAAACATTGATGACTCCTTTCTTGTTTACCTCCTTTTTTATTGTGCAAAAGTTTGACTTTATCCATAAATGGTATCTTGGTCACTATCCATGCCTTCAAGGGCACCCCTTAAAGAATTATAGGTGTCACTTTTAAATGGAAGAAACTTAAATATAACATGGTCATCATATGATGATGGAATGTAGAATACTTCATAATGTTGAAACTTGTCCAAATTATGTTTTACTAGTTGTGACTTTGCATGACCCTTGCATTTGGATTCATTTTGGTGTGAAAAGAATAGAAACCATTTCGATCCCCCAATGTGTTGGCTCAAGGGAGAAAGCAAAATCCAACTTGCCAAAAAAATCTATAGTTGATTTCAATATGGGGTTAATCTTCATGGAGTTCTTTCACAAGATCCCAATTCCACCATGTAGTGTAATTTTGGGAGTGGAAGGAGGGGATGTCTCCAAATGAGTTAGAACAAACTTTGGATAGGAAGCACGAGTTGAAGTTGACCATGAAGAGAAATAGGCATCGCCATCTCATTGTAATTAGGCACATCTCCATCCAATGATTCTTCGTCTAAAACAAATATAATAGTAGAAGTGGATCTTGGCTCAAATCTAGCAATTGATGTGGGTGGAATGTTCACATGTGAAGGAGATTGTTCATTTTTTATTGACAACAATGTATCATCTATTCGATCCTAAGGCCAGTGATTGTGATGAGATGGGAGGTTCAATTTTTTTGTGGCAACTGATGACAATTATAAGAAATGATGTCCACTAACAAGGAAGGTTAGTTGGTTTGTGAAAACAACTTAAAGCACAACAATGAACCTTTTCATTTGGGTAGGACAAGGTGCTAAACAATTGCTTGCACACATGTTCTAGCTGAATGCTTTCTCTAACAAATCCAAACATCCTAGCAATTATCTCCTTTGGGGTAAAAGCATGGTTAGGTGGCTCACGTTTGACATTTTGAAGAATCCACATCTTACATTAGGTATAATTCTTGCATTTAAAATAATTATCAAACTATAAATCTTATAATTATCCCTTATGGGTTTAATCACAAATATTAATAAACCACTTTATAAATATCCTTAAACATGTGATTGGACAAGAAATTTGAAGAAAAGTTTAAAGATTTCAATGTGAAATGGAATACCAATTGTAAAAAATGGTGAAAATCATGACGAGTTAAATTTTTCAATATGAAAATATATATATTGGAAAAATTTCAATGCATCTTATAATTAAATTATTCATTTTATGGGGGCCTATTTTTAAATTTTAAATCTGATATTATTATGACTTTTTTGAATCCACAATTTTCATTTTTTGTGTGTGACAAGCATAGTGTCATCATTTCAAAAGTCCACATTGAATCCATCATTTTCTTAAAACTCATCCATAATTTTTAATAAGATTTTCACTAAAGTCTATTGCAACATGGATAACGAAAAAATTGATTTTACATTTTAAGTTCATCTATAATCCAAAAAAATTATAATTGTGACAATCCACCTAATTGTGCTTTCACCCTTTGGGATGATCACAAGAGATCATGCAAACTTATATTGTAGTTTTTTTTTAGACAAAAGGTTGGAGCAAAAAAAATGATCCATCAATCAAGATTGAAAAATTGACTTAGGTCAAACAATGAGCATACGAAGAATAAGTGATTCCAAACAAACAACAATTTAACACTTCAACACCACATAATCTATGCACAATGTCAAAGACTACCTCTCATTGGAATTTCATTCGATAAACCATAAGAGTTAGATCTATCCACAAGACATTCACTAAAGTACCTAGAGGGAGATATGGTAGAAAAGAAAAAATCAAGGTGAAATAAAGATGCATCGACTATACTAAGGAAATCCTTATGACCATCCAAGAGAAACTTTGAATGGGATTTGTTTTCCACAAGTAATATGGGCATCAAGAAGAAATTGTGAGGAGTTATGACAAGAATAATTAACTAATCAAATGATCGATGAACATTATTGCATAACACAAAATATGATTATCAATTATATCAAAAGGGATTGGAATCAATTGTGCATATCTAAGAAACCATTGTCATGATGCTATAGTAGTAGAATGGCACAAATGGATGCCATAAAATCCATCCATGAATCAAGTTCCATACTGTTTTAAACCCAATTGAATTTATTTAGTTATAATAATAGTATGACATTAATTTGTGGGAGTAAAATAAAGTGAAATAGATCTTCCAAAGTTGACAGTTAAAAGTAAATACAAATTAGCAATTTAGATTTTTTTATCATTTGAAGGTTTAGGGTTGGTAATCATGTGCGAACAATGTGGGTATTGAAAATCAACTCTCAACAATTCAAATAATACAGCATTGTGATTAATTAATTTCCTTGACATTCTAATGATTAAAACAAAAAAAATTGAAGTCATTAATTCAAATGGTGGATATTCTTGCATTATCTATTGCAAAAGATGCTTTGAATATTGAATATAATGCATTTGTTAGCGGACAACTAAAACAAAATGGCAAAACTATGAAATGGAATTGGTTTTTCGAACATCTAATGCTATTAGTGGATAACATATTTCATTGAATTAAAAATTTAGAGTTCCAACAAATGAAGAAAATGAACTTTTGAAAAATGAAAATGATTTTCAATGAATAATTACATTCAAAGAAACAAAAAAATTGGTTTCATTTTGAATACCTAGATTTTCCTAGATAAAGTTTCATTGCAATTAATGATTTTTTGGCAAAAGACCATTTTTTGTAGGACAAAAATGTTAAGCACCCATCAAATCTATGAAGCTAAAAATCATGCCAAATGATGAATGACTTTTCATTGCGTTTTCAATTGGAATCAACCAAAAAAATTGTAACTAATACTTAGAATCATATAACAAATATGGATTTGGAAACATCTATTGTACGATGGAAGTCATTAAAACGATCATGTGGAGGCAATGGAGTGTCATGGTTAGAAAACAACATACAATATATGCAAAAATGGTTAGTATGAATTTCTATTTTTTAATAATTTATATACATTTCTAGCTAAATAATAATTGGATTTGACTATTAGCATTAGCTTAGAATCACCGTCATAGGTTTTGGAAAGAAAGTTGTGTGAAAATTATAATTTAAAATAAATGCGACTTTGAAAACTAGAGAGGATGACACCTATCCAAAAGCAAAACCATGACACTAGCTTTGTGTTGTTATATTGAACTTTGCATTATGTTTATAGTGTAGTAATTTGAATGTTGTGAAAATATCGCAATAGTTCTCAAGTCATTGTGTGCAAAGAACTAGATAGATTAGGCATGTTTGAAGGTGTATTGTAGTTCTTTGAAAGTCATCTTAGGAAGTTAAAAATCAATTGTTCAATTCTTGGGGAAAAAATGAAAAACAAAAGGGAAGGAACACTAGTAGAAAATGGCCATTTTGCAACTAATCCCTATGACTGATTTTTAGTTGTAGGTGACATTTGCAATTAAAATCACTACTACAAAATGTGGGTGCAATTCACCTATCCCCGTCCACTAAAGCAATGAATTCACTCAAAATCTAGTGAAATCACTTGGCATATAGGGACACCTCTTGTTGTAGTGAATCTGAATTGTCATATTGGACAAGTCACATTTTATTGTTGGCATTAGTCACAAATGATAAGGAATTTTGGATGAAAAAAAAATCAACTAAACACACTTTCATCCTTTGACTAGTCATATACATATTGTCGCTTACAACTAGGATACGACTTTTTTGGTGAACATTGGGAACAAGTTAAGCCACATGTCCCAACTTTTAATAACTAAAAATATTTTTATTATAATTTTGAAATAGTCTAAAATGTTTAATTTTTATGTTTGGATGGTTTTAGATTGTGACACGTGGTACAATAAAATTTTGTCATGTGGCATATTAATTGAATTTGTCCAAAATAAATTTAAATGAATATTTAGGTATGTAAGTCAAACTAACTACCTACCTACTTACCTATCTAGGCTAACACCTATCTAGGTAAAACCTACTTACCTACCTAGGCCAAATACCTACTTTACTAGGTAGGTAAAAAAATAGGTAGGTAAGTTAGGGAGGTGGGGGTAGTTAGGTGTAAATGCATGAACATTTATATTTTATTTTGGGTTAAGCCTTTTTGATTGGCTGATCCCAATTGCCCATGTCTTTAAATATGAAAAAGTAAGACAAAACACCTTGTTTATATACTTTTAAAAATGAGAATGAAAGCCAAAACATATGGGATAAACTTTTTAGTTCTAAGTAGTTTGCGATTGAACATTTTTATTTGCAAAACTACTTACAACTAAAAAGTTTATCCCATAATTAATTAATAAGATTATAAATAAATAAATAAATATAATAATTAATAAATAGATATTTTAATAAAAATAAAAATTATCAATAATGTCTAATACATAATAATATAATTTAAAAATTAACTAAATTATTACTTATTATTAAGATTTTAAAACTTATTAGCTAAAAGAAAGTAATAATATTTGATTTTAACTATATATTAACTATAATGATATATCAACCAATTTAATAAGTTAATATTGGCTAATATTGCAATATTTAGATAATTATTAATAACTAATTGATTAATATTTTGTAAGAAAATAACTTAATATAATAACTGAAATATTCAGTAATTATTAATTATAACATAATATTTATTAATATTAAGTAATAAATTTAAAATATCTAATAATAAAATTAAAACATAGCATATACTAACTATTTTATTATAATTATTCCCATTATTTTTTCATTTCTATAGTTATTAATAAATATAAATATTTAACAATAAAAATGACTTTAATTGGATTAATTATTTTAGTTAGCTAGCAGCCAAGGTTAGTTATTTTATTATTATTCATATTATTACTTCAATCATTATAGCTATTTATGAACTATTAAAATATATATTATATGTTTCTAATAATTACATTTTTTGGTTGAAAAATATTTTTGCATTTGTATAAAAATTTATTAGATTTCCTTATTAACTATTTTAATAATAAGTATGGAATAATAGAATAATAATTTTGAAATATATATATATTTCAGTAATTAATTATAATCATTGATTAATTATTAATTTGAAAGAAAAAACTTAAAACTATATATTCATATTTTTATTATTGTGTTGATTTTTGTAGCTCTTGTAAATTATAAATATTTAATAATAATGGTAATAATTTAAGTAGGCATAATGCTTGTAATTCTAGTAATTATATATATATTTTCTTATCATCATCATCATCATCATCATCATCATGTAATAAAATAATATTATTTTAAAATTTTAGTAAAAAATAATATTAAATTTTATTTCAAAAAAATATGTGTGATTAATAAAAATGTATAATATAGTAATAAATAATAAATTTCATTTGTAATAATTGTAATAAATAAAATAATAATTTGGTTCAACTTGTAATATGGCACAATATATTTAATAAAATTTTCACATAAAATTTTCATATACTCAAAATATGCATCTAGTCTAACCATAATATCGAGGTCGATTATGCTAATAATAACACTTGAATACATATGTAGTATTGTCATTCTTATACATTCAAAATATACATTTGTAAATCTTAATATACCTAATTATATTCCTTAGAATACACAAAATACACCTTTGTATAGTGGACCACCAAATCACCAACGAAAACAAAATGTTAAAGATGGAAACATTGCATTACAAGCGAGACATTTAGGATCCCTATCTTTCAATTGTTTAGATTGATTCAAAAGGTGGCTGCACATGGTACTAAGTGATGCATGATACATTTTTTCTTAGAGATGTAAACAAGAAATGAAATGAGTTGAAGTTTGTAATTTTAAATAATTTTTATCTAATAAAAGTAGGGTGCATTTTGTAGAAAGGGATGCATGTGATTCATTTTTAGGTCATATAATTAGTGATGAAACAATTAGCCATTTTGAGAATTATTATTTTTAAATTGTAGAGAAAAAGGTTGGGAGAAAAAGAAGTTGATATGTGAGCCTTTATACTTCAAAAATCAATCACATATAAAATGTGAGAAGGAAGACATATGAACAAACCACAAGTTTGAAAGTGTAATGGCCAAAGTTTTTCAAAGTAATGTACATCCTTTGATGGTGAATGATAGGCCCATTGAAGTTCCTTTGTGTCAGTTCATGTGATGTAGGCCATGTGACCAATAATCAAGGACATAGATAAATTGGTGGGGGTTTTTATGGACAAAAATGTTAAAAAACAAAAATACATTTTATGCATTTAATCAACACAAACATAGAGGATACATCGATCATAGAAGAATACAGTGACAAGTGGAGGAAGATGAGCGAGGAGTTTAATGCATTCCTACTCAAAAGTAAGAATTTGCACCATTTGAAAAGTAAGACGCAAATTACATTTGGAAAGGTAATCATAGGTGTAAAGCTTAGATGGAAGCAACAAAAGAACATCATGCACTAAACAAGGAATTCCATGTAAGCATTCCCATAATAGTCATGGAGAAGTGGATATGATTCCAAGTGAAGATTCGCAATTGTTGTTCCAATGTTAATAAGTAAATTCATGAACTTTTCAATGTTGTAGGAAATTCCAATGTAATTCGAATTTGAACAAATCAATTGAGTTCCAAATTGGACCTATTACTTACAAGTATTTAAAGACCATGCATGTGAGTACTCATTTGATCCACGAGGTCATTGGGTTTCAATCATTGGCAAGAGACCCTATAGAGTGGTGGAAAGGTGTGTTGACAGAGGAATAATTTGAAATGGACATATTCACAATTAGGGTACCCCTTTTTGGACATAAGATTAAAGGATTTTGTTTTTGCTTTCTTCCAAATATAAAATCTGCGTAGAATAAATTGAAGTGAAAAATACTGGATAATTCAAATTAAATTATGATAATTTGCATGGTAGTGGTGATTTTTCACATGCATATGTAATTATGCATAATTTTTTTGGTAAAAAATTAGAAATGTAGAAAATGAGTACATAAGCTTTTATATACAACTTAACACGTTTTCTTGCACAAATTTTTTTTCATTACAACAAAAAGGTGTCCTTGTATGCTAAGTGATTTCATTGGATTTTGAGTGAATTCACAAGTCATAGCGAACAAGACCTAGTGGGGATGGAGTAAATTCATTGGTTTGGTGAATGGGGACTAATGAACTACACCCACATTTTGTAGTAGTGCATGCACATATTGTTGACACTTGGGGACACAAATTCTAATCCTAGTGAATACAAAAAATCAACTAAATGGGGAAAAAAAAAAACTTTTTCCTTGAAGCCCTTTCAAAATGGATTCTATAACCTTCAAAAAAATTATATCATATATCATTTAATCAAATGCATTATATGAACATTGTTAAGCATAAATGTATGCATCATTTATCTATGAAAGAAAATTGAAGTCAATTGCACTATTTAATACATTCCTTTTGATTATTTAAGATGAAAATTAGAATTGAAACAAGGATTCAAATTAATTAAAAGGATTCAAAAGGACATTTATATTATATCCAATCTATTTTTGGATTTTTTATTAGATTAACATGACATTATTCTAGTTAAAACCATACATCAATCCTGTCGCAACCCCACTTTGGCCAAGTGTGGGGGTGAAGCCCAACACTTGGAAAAGTTGAAAGTTGAGAGTCTTCCGGGACTCCCGAATGTTCAGAGCTCGACAGCAAGGCCCAAAACACCTTGCATTGGGGTGTTCTTGGTGTCATTGAAAAGGTCTTGAAACGTAGATATCGAAAATGCCCTCGCATTGGC
>Ga0209611_10008899_pt1 | contig 15448 bp, 14 predicted proteins | sample S1TSphgellanicum_3_FD_187693 | JGI IMG/M metagenome (GOLD analysis project Ga0209611, IMG submission 187693) | Host-associated microbial communities from peat moss isolated from Minnesota, USA - S1T2_Fc - Sphagnum magellanicum MG (SPAdes) (version 2) | ecosystem: Host-associated > Plants > Peat...
TGGAGCGCCGCCGGCGCGCGAATCGACGCGGCGCGCGCGGTCGTGGCGCGGCAATTCGAGGCGCTGTTGTTCGGCTCGCCGGTCTCGCCGTACCGGCATGATGAGTTGGGCGCGGGCTGGCTCGCGTCCGATGACGCGAAGATCGCCGAGGAGCTGCAGGCCGGCGGCTTTCCGAGCGGTGAGATCGCGGCGGTCGCGGCCACCTTGGAGGCGTATCGCGACGCGGCACCGTACCGGCGGCTGGATGAGGCGGGACGACGGCGGCTGCACGTGATTCTCGATCGGCTGCTGAAGGCGGCCGCGCTGCGTGCCACGCCCGCGCTCGTGGTGCAGCGGGTGCTGCGCGTGTTGGAGGCGATCGGGACGCGCTCCTCGTACCTGGCGCTGCTCAAGGAGCAGCCGGCGGCGCTCGAACGGTTGATCGACGTGTGCGCGATCAGCGGCTTTTTGGCGCGGCAAATCGCGGACTTTCCGTTGCTGCTCGACGAGTTGATCGACTCGAAGGCCTTCGATGAGCTGCCGTCGCGCGAAGGCTTCATCGAGGCGCTCGGCGCGCGGACCGAGCGCTTGCCGGCCGATGATCCGGAACGGCAGGTGGAGGGCTTAAGGCAATTCCAGAAGGCGGCGGTGTTCACGGTGGCGCTCGCCGATCTGACCGGCCGCTTGCCGCTGATGCGGGTGAGCGACCGGCTGACCGATATTGCCGAGCTGATCGTGCAGCGGTGCATGGATCTCGCCTGGCAACAGATGACGGACATGTACGGCGTGCCGTCGTGCGGCGAGACCTCGGGAACGCTGCGCGCAGTGCGTGTGGCGGTGGCGGGCTACGGCAAGCTCGGCGGTTTGGAGCTCGGCTATGGATCGGACCTCGATCTCGTGTTCCTGCACGATTCGAGCGGCGAGATTCAGCAGACCGCGGGGGCGCGGCCGCTCGACAATGTGGTGTTTTTTTTGCGGCTGGGGCAGCGGATCGTGCACCTGCTCACCATGCACTCGGCGGCGGGGCGCTTGTACGAAGTGGACATGCGTCTGCGGCCGAATGGCAAGGGTGGATTCCTGATGACGGGGATCGACGCCTTCGAGCTGTATCAACAGAAGGACGCCTGGACCTGGGAACACCAGGCGCTGCTGCGGGCCCGGGCGGTGGGGGGCGACGCGACCCTGCGGGAGCGTTTCGAGGCGGCGCGGCGGCGCACGTTGTGCGCGGCGGTGCGCCGCGATACGTTGCGTTCGGATGTGCGGGATATGCGGCTGCGGATGCGGCGCGAGTTGTCTCGGGCCGGCGCCGGTCAATTCGACATCAAGCAGGATGCGGGCGGGCTCGCCGACATCGAGTTCCTGGTGCAGTACTGGGTGCTGGCGGACGCCAATGCCCACCCGGAGTTGTTGAATCACACGGACAATATCCGGCAGCTCGAGGGTTTGGCCGCGGTGGGCGTGCTCGAGCCTGCGCGCGCGTCGTGGCTGACCGAGGCGTACATCGGCTACCGCACGGTGCTGCATCACTTATCGCTCGAGGGAGAGGGCGAGCGCGTGGTGGAGGCGGCGCCGTATGCGACGACTCGGGAGGGGGTCATGAAGATATGGGGAGAGACGTTCGATGTACTGCCGTTAGCGCGCTAAAACCTCGGCACGGAGAATTTCTATGGACTTCAGCGGCTTTTCGCCGCGACCCGAGGCTGCGACTGCCGGCGTCCGGTCAGCATCGCGAGGCCCGCAAACAATAGGGTGAGAGCGGCAGGCTCCGGAACTGATGTCGCCGGCACGCCATTGGCAACCGTTGCAAACCACCCGTCGTTGGAATAGCTGGCCAGCGTGTAGCCCGAAGTATAAAGCAATGAACTTCCAGGACAATCGAAACCCTGATCGGTGCACACGCTGAGTCTCGGCGCTGAGAAGTTACTCAAGTTGAATTGAAACACCACGTCAGTCTGGCCGGTAAAGATCTCTCCGCTGACCGGGCTCTCGTAAATGGTGAGAACGTCGATCGTCGGATTCCACACATACTCAATCGGACTGGGAAGCGTTAGTCCGCCAAAGGAGTTCACCGTCAGCCCGGACGTCGTGGGACCGATATAAGAGGCGGGATTGAACGTAACCGTGAACGAAGCGTCGATGGCCGAGACCGGCGACGCAACGTTGCCCGATATGTCGATGAATCCGCTCAGATCGGCGGTCAGGTTCTCAGTGACGGTCTGGGCCTGAACATTGCCGGCCGGTAAAGCGCAAACGGTAAAGGCAGCCAGGGCGGCCAGGCTGATGCCTGACGTCAGTCTCTCAAGTCGAAATCGCATGTACATCTCCCTTTATTGGTAACCTTTTCCCCTTTGGTCTGTCAGCGGCAACTCATCATCGCCAAGTCATTTTAACTCTAAATGTTACCTAGTCTCGCGCAGCGACTTGCCGATTGGAAGCCTTTTCTGCAGCCGATTCGGAGGAAGTCTTGAGCTGGAATCAGCAAGAATCACGGCGCGTTATGTCTTATCGGCAGGTCGCGAAGGCATTCCGCGCATCACCGGACGGCGCGCACACGCCTTGATGAATCACTTCGAGCACTGTGCAGCGAAACTGGGGGACTTCGAGACGTTCACTTCGAGGAGGTCAGTGCCTCGGTATCAGGTGCAGCTTGGGTTCCACCACAGCGAGATGCTCGAAATCCCGATCATCATGCAACAGCGGTATCCGCGCGTGGACGGCTGTAACAGCGATGAGGCAGTCGTGCGGGCTGCGCGGAGTTACGCCTTGCCAGCGCGCTCGCGCATAGAGACGCCCGGCGGAGACATGCAATTCCAATGAGTTCTCGGCGCCCGACAAAGGTATAGCTTTGAAGTATTTGTGGAGTTTGGCGAACCCAGCCGCATCGGCCGCTCCTTGGAGCAACTCTTGTACGATGACCGGCGCGACAGTCGCTTCGCCGGCATCCAGAAGTTTCCGCAATCGGCTGACCGGCACGGTTTCGCAGTTGCGCAACAGATCAATCCAAACGGTCGAGTCAACCAGAATCACGCGTCATCTGCTCACGGACGGCGCGCACGTCGTAATCCGCCGCAATTGTTCCTCCGCCAATCAACGCGAGAACATCTCTTTGCTTGCCCCGCGAGACAAACGCCCGCAGGGCGAGGTCCACAGCCTCCCGCTTGGTGCGGGCTTTGGACAACCGCATGACCTCTTTGACGAGCTGATCGTCGAGCACAATATTCGTACGCATTGATACACCTCCGTGTGTGTATACTAAGCGCCAGGCTGACAGCAGCGCAAACCTCGTGATTACGTGCCACTCGCCCCGCCTCGCACGGCGGCCCGCGCGGCACGCCGAATTTAAATCCCGGGTGTCCCGTGCAGTTGCAGGATGGCGCGACGACGATCGGGCGATAAGATTGGGAGCGATGACGATGCCGGCGATGGTTCAAGACGATTCGAAGCATCAGCTGATTCAGCCGAATGCGTTGCATCACTATACGGTGACGTTGGCGGATTTGCCGCTGTCGTGCCCGATGCCGGGCATGTTTCTGTGGAACTCGCACCCGAAGGTGTATCTGGCGATCGAGCCGACCGGTTGGGCGAAATGCGCTTACTGCGGCGCGGAGTACACGCTCAGCCAGGAGTGACGGTGTGCTCAGCCGGCAGTGACGGCGCGCGATTCAACCAAGGCGGCTCCGCCGCAGGCTCTGGTGCAAATTCACTGAGCTTTGTAGTCGCGGTACGATTTCTCTTCGATCAGGCCGGAGCCGAGCTTGAGGTTGATGCGGCGTTTGATGGCGGCCCGCTCGTCGTTCTCGACGTACACGGCGCGCGCGAGCCGGATGAAGTCCGCGTCGAAGGCCTGCGCCCGCTCCTTGTCGCGAATGTCGTCTTCGATCACCCACAAGCGCTCGTTCACGAGCAGCAACGCGGCGATCTCGGCTTCGATGTCGACGGCTGCATAGGCGGAAGCGGACCAGGTTTCCTCGAGCACGTTGAGTTCGCGGCGCACGTTCGACACCTTCGCGGGATCGCTCATGCGCTGCGACTTGATGCGCAGGATGGTGATCTTGTCGAGCAATTCCCCGGGGGAAACAGGGACCTTGATTTCGCTCATGAAAGGATCGTCCTCATGGCCCATGTTAACGAAATTTGCGCCTCTCCATCGGCTTGTTATCCGCAGCGCGCCGCGGTTAGCCCGGCGCCATCGGCATGTCGCCATCAGCGCGCCGCGGTCAGCCTGGCGCCATCAGCGTGACGCCACCAGCGCGTCGAGTTTGGCGGTCACTTCGGCGACCTCGATCAGATCCATGACGCCGCTGCGCTCGATTTTGGTGGTCCAGGCAATCTCTGCGGCCGGCTTGCCGATGAATTTGCGCGCGGCTGCATCGTAGCGGTCGACACACCATTGTCGGCTGTAGTAGGGGCCGACGCGAGCGGGATTGGTGGCTGCATACAGGCCGATCACCGGCAATCCCACCATGGTCGCCATGTGCACGGGCCCGGAATCGGGCGACAGCAGCACGGTACTCTTGGACAAGAGACCGAGCAACTGCGGCAACGTGTCCCGGCCGATTTGATTGACGAGCGGGGCGCGCGCCGCCGCGGCGATGGCAGCGCCCATCCGAGCCTCGACGGCGCTGCGGCCGCCGACCAGCACGACTCGCATGTCGTGGGTGTGCGCCGCGTGATCGGCGACCGCGGCGTAGCGCTCGGCCGACCAATTGCGCGCCGTGTGGCTGGAGCAGGGGCTGATCGCGAGCGTCGGCCGTTCATCGGAGATGATGCCATGGGCATAGTCGAGCGCCTCCGGCGGGAGCGATGGATTCCAGGCGGGAGGCCGTGGTTCGATGCCGCAGGCGCGCACGAATCCCATGAACGAATCGAGCACATGCTCGCGCTGCGCCGGCGCGATTCGCGCATTGGTGAACAGCCACTGCAATTCGCGCGCACGCGTGAGGTCGAAGCCCAGCTTGATCGGGGCGTCCACCAGGGTGCTGACCAGGCTCGCGCGAAACGATAATTGCATGTCGAGCAAGAGATCGAAACGGCGCGCGCGCAAGGACCGCCGGATGCGCACGAGTTCGCCGGGCGTATTGGCTTTGTCGAAGGTGATACACTCGACTTCAGGGAGAATGGCGGTCATCAGTCGGGCCTCGAGCCGACCGATGATCCAAGTTATTTCGGTTTGCGGCCACGCCGTTTGCAAGGCGCGGAGCGCCGCGAGCGCGTGGCAGGTATCGCCAATCGCCGAGAGCCGCAGCAGACAGAGGTTGCGCGGCGGCGCTTTGAGGCCATGAGTCATCATTGAAGTAGTAGTAAGGACGCTCAGCAAAATGACGACCGGCGGCCGACGCATTGCCACAGCCACCGGCGCCATGCTGGCTGATCCTGAGTACCTTGGCAATCCGGCCAAGAGCGTCTCGGAATCGATGTTCGATCCAGAGTTCTGGCGGGCGCGCGGCGAACTCGTCGAGGTCAGCGGCGGTCGCGGGTCGGCCTGGTTCATCGACTCGCCCGCGCGCCAGTGGGTGCTGCGGCACTGCCGCCGCGGAGGATTCATCGCGCGATTGTCGGAGGATCAATACGTGTGGGCCGGAGAGGATCGAGTGCGCGCGTTCGCCGAGTGGCGGCTGCTCGAGATGCTGGCGCGAGCCGGGTTACCGGTTCCGCAACCCGTCGCGGCACGCTATCAGCGCGGCGGCCTGACCTACCGCTGCGATTTGATCACGCAGCGGATCGCGGAAGCTGAGCCTTTGGCCGCGCTGCTGGGGCGTGCCCCGATCCCGGAATCAGGTTGGCGTGCCATCGGTTCGGTTGTCGCGCGCCTGCACGGCTTCGGCGTGGACCACGCGGATCTCAACGCGCACAACATCCTGCTCGACGTGCGCGGCGCCGTCAGCGTCATCGACTTCGATCGCGGCCGCCTGCGCGAGCAGGGGCCGTGGGCTTCCGGCAACTTGCAGCGCCTGCATGAATCGCTGGTCAAGATATCGGCCGAAATGCCGGCCGACCGATTTTCACACCAAGTCTGGGAGTGGCTCATGGCCGGCTACCAAGCCGCGTGATGCGCCGTTTGTATTCGGCGTCGATTTACTGCGCCGTGCCATTCGCGTTCGCCACGGTGCTGTGGCGCGGCTTTGGCGATCGCGCCTATTGGCAGGGCTTGCGCGAGCGATTCGGCTGGGGAGCAGCGCTCCGTGGTCCGCCCTGCATTTGGCTGCACGCGGTGAGCCTCGGGGAAATGTCGGCGGCCGCGCCGTTGGTGCGCGCACTGCGCACGCGGCATCCGCGAATTCCCCTGGTGCTGAGCACGGCGACGCCGACGGGGCGGGCACGCGCGGAGGCGCTCATCAACGAGGACGATCGCGAAGGCATCGGCGTACGTTTCCTGCCGTACGACACGCCGGGCGCGGTCGCAAGATTCCTGAGGCGCATCAGGCCGCGGCTCGCGATCATCATGGAAACCGAACTCTGGCCCAATTTATTCAGCGAGTGCGAACACCGCGGCATACCCGTGGTGATCGCGAGCGCGCGGCTGTCGGAGAAGTCAGTGTCGCGCTACCGGCGCTTGGGCGCCCTGGGCCGCGGGATTTTCTCCGCCAGTTCGTTGATTGCGGCGCAGACCGCAAAGGATGCCGAGCGCTTCATCGCGATCGGCGCGGTGAGTGCCAGGACGCGCGTGGTCGGCAACCTCAAGTTCGACTTGCAATTGAGCGCCGGCGTCATCGAACGCGGGCGCGAGTTGCGCGCCGTCTTGGGGACTGCGCGACCCACCTGGATTGCGGGCAGCACTCATGCGGGTGAAGAGGAGTCGGTGATCGCCGCGCACGAGATGCTGCCGGCCGGCAGCCTGTTACTGCTGGTGCCGCGACATCCGGCGCGCTTCGATGTGGTCGCGGATTGGCTGTCGCGGCGCGGCGTGCGGTTCGTGCGCCGGAGCAGCGGCCTCGTGCCGGATGGGGCCTGCCAGGTACTGCTGGTCGATACGGTGGGTGAACTCGCGGCGCTTTACGCGGCGGCCGACGCGGCGTTCGTCGGTGGGAGCCTCGTGCCCATCGGCGGCCACAATCTGCTCGAGCCGGCGGCGCTCGGACTGCCGGTGGCGACCGGTCCGTATAATTTCAACGGCAGGGAAATCGCGCGCAAACTTATCGATGAGGGTGCGGCCTTGCAGGTGAGCGATGCGCACGAGTTGGCAGCCGCGTTGCGGCGCTGGCTGGCGGAGCCGGAGGAGCGTCTGCGGGTGGGCGCGATCGGCCGGCGCATCGTCGAGTCGAATCGCGGCAGCACGCTTCGGCTGCTCGAACTCATTGAACCGTTGTTGGCGGAGAGGGAGCGGGTGGCGGCGCAGACGTAGAGGGCGACGGGGAGGACGGGGCCGGCGGAGAGGGTGACTGCGGTAGCGGGGCCGGGGGCACGTCCGTCAGCAGGCTGTTGATCTTCTCGAGGCTCTGTTGCGAGAGCGTGCCGGCGGCCTGCTGCAATTTGATCACATTCAACATGTAGTCGTAGCGGCTGCGCGAATAGTCGGTTTGCGCCTGCACCCAGAGCTGGCGCGATTGCAGTACGTCCACGGCGGTGCGCGTGCCGGCTTCGTAACCGGACTCCGTGGCGCGCAACGACGTGGCGTTCGACTCGACCGCGCGGCGCAGCGCCTTGACCCGCGAGATTTCCGACAGCACACCGAGATAGGAATCGCGCGCATCATGCTCGGTTTGCCGCGCCACGCGTTCGACTCTCTCCTTGGCCGCGCGGTGCAGGTAAACGGCTTGACGCACCTGTGAGGACACGCTGCCGCCTGAATAAATCGGAAAGCTCAGTTGCAGGCCGATGGTGCGTTGGTTCTGATCGATAGTGGTGCCGCCGGCCGGAGTACCGTCGCTGAACGTATCCGTGCCATTGCTGGTTTCCTTGTAACGGCTGCCCACCAAATCGAGGGTCGGGAAATGTCCGCCGCGCGCGGAGCTGACATTCTCGCGCGCGATGTCGGCCGCGAGGCGGCTCGACACCAGCGACAGATTCTGCTGTAACGCCAAGTCGACCCAACGGTCCTCGCTGATGGGATCGGGGTTGGTCATCTCGAACGGTTCGATCGGCCGCGCCAGGTAGTCGAAGCCGTCGCCGGTGATTTCGCGCAGCAGCTCCTGCGTCGATTCCAGGGTTCGTTTGCCGGCGATGACGGCTGCCGCGCTGCTGTCGTGCGCGGCGCGGGCTTCTTCGACGTCGGTGACTGCGATCAGGCCGATTTGATAGCGCGACTCGGCTTGCTCGAGCTGCCGATTGATCGAGACGAGTGCGACTTCCTGGGCCTCGAGATCATCCTGCGCGGCGAGTACGTCGAAGTAACGCTGTGCAACGCGCTCGATCAGGTCTTGCTGCGCGGCCTGGTAGTCGGCTTCGGCCTGCGCCACTTGCGAGTCGGCGCGCTGCAGAGCGACCCAATTTCCCCAGTTGAATATGTTTTGCCTGAGGTCGAGGCCGTAGCGATGCGTGGTGGTGTCGGTGCGTCCGTCGAAGGGGAAGCTGATCAACGGCGAGCCGGGAAGGCCGGTGCCGACGGGCTCGACGGTGTCTTGGGATCCGGTGTCGCGCTCCCGGGTCACCACGCCGCTGCCGGAGAGCTGGGGCAGGAGCGCCGACAGCGCCTGAGGTTTGGCCTCGAGCGCCGCCAGCCGATTCGCTTCGGCTTCGCGCAAGGTCGGATCGTTCTGCAGCGCACGTTGATAGACGGCGAGGAGGTCGGCGGCCGGCGCAGTTGCTGCGGCTCCGCACAGTACAAAAAGGCTCAGCAGTCGCTTCATGGTTTACCGTGATATAGTGTTATATGTGACTATATCACTTAGCTTATCACTTGGCTTTGCCAGTCTCAATACTGTGGAATCCTGGGATCCAAGTCGCGAGACCAGGCCAAAATGCCGCCGACGAGATTGCTGACCGAGGCAAAGCCGTTGCGCTCGAGGAAACGCGCGACTTCGAGGCTGCGCCCGCCGGAGCGGCAGATGACCACGGTCTCCTTCAGTGGGTCGAGTTCGCCGACGCGATCCGCGATCTCGCCCATCGGGATGTGAACGAGGTCGGCGGGCACCGGCGCCAGCTTGATTTCCCAATCTTCGCGAACGTCCAGCAACGTCATCTGGGTGCCGGCGTTGCGGCGTTCGACGAAATCCCGAGGTGCTATTTCCTTGATCATCAGAATACAAACCTCTGTGCCGGCGTGGCGTTGGTGAGTGGTTCGATCACGGTTTCAAACAAGCTCTCACGGATCCATTCCGCGGCGTCCACGCGCCGCACCAGTATGGCATCCATCACAGGGGCGACGCCGACGACGGCGAAAAGGCGCCCACCCACCTTGAGTGTGCGCTCAAAGAGTGTGTCATAAACCGGCAGCGAACCGGTGACGGCCACCACATCGTATTCGCCCAAGGCGGCGGCGGCGAATGCGTCGCGCGTCTCGAACTGAACCTGGGCCTCGGGCAGGCTGCGAATATTGGCGACCGCGGCTCTGGTGAATTCCGGATGAATGTCGATCGAGCGGGTCGAGGCGGCCAGCAACCCGAAGCAGGCACCCAGGTAGCCGGTGCCGCTGCCGACTTCGAGCACATCGTCGGTCGCGGTGACGGCAAGCGCTTGCAAGATGCGGCCCTGCAGCTTCGGCGCCAACATCGATTGACCGAATCCGATCGGAATCGGCGCATCGGCAAAGGCGAGTTCGCGATACGCGGGCGGCACGAACGCTTCGCGCGGCACCGCCGACAACGCATCGAGCACGCGCGGATCGAGAACCTCCCACGTGCGTATCTGCTGATCCACCATTTGTCGACGAGCCGCCAATGTATCCATGAAGTTGCCGTGCAAATTTAAGGCCGTTGATTATGGTCAATTTCCACAGGCGATGCCATGCCCGTGCGCTATTCTCGTGAACGCACGCATTCATCGAGGTCCGCGTTGATCTTGTCTCCGTTGTTCTTGTGGCTTTTGACTTCGGTCATTCTAGCCGTTGGTTTGCTACTGCTGTATGCGTGGACGCGTCGCCAGGAGCGCGCCGTCAATGACTTCTCCCGACAGGCATCGCAACTCATGCGCCAATCCGGCGCCGCCGGGCGCATCGGAATTCCGCCCAATTCCAAGGGACTGAGCCGGCTCATCCGGGCGGTCAACGCGCTGCTCGAGAATCTCGAGCAGCGGAGCGCGCGCCTCAATGACCGGGAACAGCTGTTTCAGCGGTTGGTTGAGACCGTGCACGACGCCGTGCTCGTGCATCGGGAGCAGATCCTGTTCGCCAACGCGCGTTTCCTGGCGCTCCTCAACATGAGCGCGGCGGACGTCATCGGCAAACCCTTGAGCGCCTTCGTCGCGCCGGAATATGTAGAGTTGGTGCAAAACAATTTGCGCCGCCGTCTCGCGGGTGAACCCGCCGCGGAGCGCTATGAGGTCGAACTCATCGGTCCGCAGGCGCAGGTGGCGCGCGTCGAGCTTTCGAGCAGCCTGATCGACAGCGCGGGCGAACCGGCGCTGCTGCTCACCGCGTTGGAAATGCTGCCGGATTCCGCCGCCAACCCAAACGCCTCCAAGCCGCGCTCCATGGTCACGCTCGACGCGATGGGCGAGAGCGTCATCACGGTCGATGCCGACGGCCGTATCGACTACGTCAATCACGCCGCGGAGGTCCTGCTCGGCCAGCGCTTCGATCAAGTGATGGGCAAGTCCTTCGCGGACGTGGCCTCGCTGGTCGATGAAGCGGATCGCCGCTCGCTCGGTGATCCCGTGCGCAAGGCGCTCACCAGCGGCGGCCGCGTGACCATGGGACGACGCGCCGTGCTGGTTCCCGCCAACGCGGGTCCCGAACGGTCGGTGGAAATCAGCGTGACGCCGCTGCGCTTCGACGGCAAGGACATCGTGGGCCTGGTGCTGGTGCTGCACGACACCAGCGAATTGCGCGGCCTGACCCGCCAGATGACCTATCAAGCCAGCCACGATGCGCTGACCGGTCTCGTGAACCGCCGCGAGTTCGAGCGGCGCCTGCAGGAAGCGTTGGACTCGGCACAAACCGGCAGCATCGGACATGCGCTCGCGTATCTCGACCTCGACCGGTTCAAAGTCGTCAACGACACCTGCGGCCATACGGCGGGCGACAACATGCTGCGCGAGATCGCCTCCCTGATCCGCGAAGCGGTGCGCGACTCCGATACCGTCGGACGCATCGGCGGAGATGAATTCGCGCTGTTGCTGACCGGGTGTCCGCTCGAAAAGGCGCGTCAAATCGCCGACGATGTGGTGCGTTCGGTGAATGATTTTCGGTTCGTCTGGAAAGACAAGATTTTCAACGTCGGCGTCAGCATCGGCCTGGTCGAGATCGGGCGCGGCGGCGGCGCACTCGAGGACATCATGAGTTCGGCGGATTCGGCCTGCTACGTGGCGAAGCAGCAGGGCGGCATGCACGTGCACGTCTACTCGGCGCGCGAGGAAGCGAGCGCGCGGCACAGCGGCGAAATCTATTGGCTGCAGAAGCTGCAAGGCGCCTTGCGCGACAACTCCTTCGAGCTTTACTACCAGCCCATCGTGCACGCGCGCGCCGGCGCGGCCCGGGGACCTGCGCTCGAGGTGTTCGTGCGCCTCTTGGGCGAGAACGGCCGGCCCAGCGCTCCGCCGGCGCAATTCATCCGCGCCGCCGAGCGCTATCGGTTGATGCCGCAGGTCGACCGTTGGGTGGTGCAGGCCGTGCTGTCGGCGTTGGGCCGAGGCGGCATGAAATTGCCGCCGGGACGCAGCGTCGCGATCAATATCGCCGGCCAGACGTTGGGCGACACGGAGTTTCTCGAATTCGTCGTCGACTGCTTCGATCACACCGGCGCGAGCCCCGGCGACATTTGTTTCGAAGTCACCGAGAGCTCGGTGGTGGCCAACCTCGATCATGCGCGGCGCTTCATCGCCGTGCTGCACGGCATGGGGTGCGAGTTCGCGCTCGATAATTTCGGCAGCGGCTTGAGTTCGTTCTCGACGCTGCGCACGCTGCCGATGGATTACCTCAAGATCGACGGCTCGTTCATCCACAACCTCGCCGGCGACTCGGTCAATCAGGCCATGGTCGGCGCGATGATCGAGCTGTCGCGCAGCCTGAACTTCCGCATCGTCGCCGAGCACGTCGAGGACCAGAGCTCGCTCGATACGGTGACCAATATGGGGATCGACTTCGTGCAAGGCTTCATCGTCGGCCGGCCGCAGCCGCTGTCGATGATTCCGAACCCCGGCTAGGCGACGCGGGGTGGCACTACAGGGAAGAGCTTATAACGATTGAGCAGGGGCTCATAACAAAACTAATGGCTTTTCCCGCACGCTTAGGTGGAAAATGTCGAATCGGCTTAAGGAGGTGCCTCATGCATGTTTTTCAAGACAACACCAAGTCCATCGGCCATACCCCGTTAATCCGCATCAACCGCCTGGACGCGAGCAGCGGCGCGACGATTCTGGCCAAGATCGAGGGCCGCAATCCCGCCTATTCGGTGAAATGCCGCATCGGCTCGGCCATGGTGTGGGATGCCGAGGAGCGCGGTACCCTCAAGCCCGGCATGTCCCTGGTGGAGGCCACCAGCGGCAACACCGGCATCGCGTTGGCGTTCGCGGCCGCTTCGCGCGGCTATGGCTGCGTGCTCACCATGCCTGAGACCATGAGCATGGAAAGGCGCAAGGTGCTGGTGGCGTTTGGCGCGAAACTCGTATTGACTCCGGGCGCGAAGGGCATGAAGGGTGCGATCGCCAAAGCGGAAGAACTGGCCGCGGCGGACCCGCAAAAATATCTGTTGATGAAGCAGTTCGAAAATCCCGCCAATCCGGCGATCCACGAGAAGACCACCGGACCCGAAATTTGGGACGACACGGACGGCCAGGTCGATGTGTTCGTGAGCGGCGTCGGCACGGGCGGCACGCTCACCGGCGTGTCGCGCTACATCAAGAACACGCGCGGCAAGAAAATCCTCACCGTCGCCGTGGAACCGACCCATTCGCCGGTCATCAGTCAGACGCTCGCAGGCCAACCGTTGGCGCCGTCGCCGCACAAGATCCAGGGCATCGGAGCCGGATTCATTCCGAAGAACCTCGATTTATCGATGATCGACCGGGTGGAACAGGTTTCCAACGACGAAGCCATCGCAGTGGCGCGCCGGCTGGCCCGCGAGGAAGGCATTCTGTGCGGCATCTCCTGCGGGGCGGCAATGGCGGCGGCCTTGCGCCTCGCGCGCGAGCCGGCGCAGAAGGGCAAGACCCTGGTCGTGATTCTGCCGGATGCCGGAGAACGTTACCTGTCGGGCGCGCTGTTCGAGGGGTTGTTCGAGGAAGTCGAAAAGATGCAGGCCGTTGCGTAACCTCACGGGCCAACTGCTCGACAGCTACCTTGGCGATGAGCGTGCGCGGCGCATCTCGCACCGCTATCTGCCATCACGCGAGGCCATCGAGGAAATCCTGCGATCGGTGCTCGATTTGATGTACCCCGGGTACTTCGGACGCCGCGATTTGAGCGCGGAGAATCTGGACGCGCACGTGACGGAGCTGGTCGACTCGCTCGAGCCCAAGCTCGAGCGCGAGATGGAGCATTGTCTTTGCTACGGCCGCGAACGGGAAGCGGTGCTGCCGGAATTCGCCGGGTGCGCGTCGCGGGCGCACGAATTGGCGGACATTTTCATGAGCCGTCTGCCCGAGATTCGCAGCCTGTTGATCCGCGACGTGCAGGCTGCGTTTGACGGCGATCCGGCGGCCACGAATCTGGACGAAGTGATCCTCGCGTATCCGGGAGTGCTGGCGGTCAGTGTGTATCGCATCGCACACGCCCTGCACGATTTGGGTGTGCCGATGATGGCGCGCATCATGACCGAATGGGCGCATTCCAAGACGGGGGCCGACATTCATCCCGGGGCAACCATCGGACCGGCTTTCTTCATCGATCACGCGACCGGCGTCGTGATCGGCGAGACCACGATCATCGGCGAAGGGGTCAAGTTGTATCAGGGTGTGACCTTGGGGGCGCTGTCGTTTCCGCGCGATGCCCACGGGCAGATCATCCGTGGCCGCAAGCGTCATCCCACCGTCGAGAGCGGCTCCACGCTGTACGCGAATGCCACCGTGCTCGGCGGAAACACCGTGGTGGGCGCGGACAGCGTGATCGGTGGGTCGGTGTTTTTGACGCACAGTGTGCCGCCGCGGTCGCGTGTGTCGTTGAAGGAGCCGGAGCTTCGGGTGGGGACGCGCGAGGGGGCGGCGGAGCCGGACGCGATTTACTTCGATATCTAGAGTCTTGTGATTGACCTGCGCTCACGGCCTTGAGGGGATGCGGAGACTACAAGTGACGCCGGCTAACCCGCCGAAGCTCATTTACCCTCTTGCGTTACGCAACGTATCGACGCGTGTTACCGAGGCGGGCGTTTCGCAGTTGACGTTGCGTGGTCGCGTGCACTTGTCGTGGAACGAAGTCACCCAGGTAACGCGGGCGCCTCTTTCTTTTACGCTGGCCGGCGCCAACAAGCGGGTGGTCGTTTCAGTGGAGGAATTTGCGGATAGCGCCGCCGCAATAGCGTACATGGAATCCCATATACCAATCTCCGGGTCAAGATGAACGTCGCGTCGCTCGACCGGATTTCGTATAGTCCTGCGGTCTGTACAAAAGCGGGCCAATATCTATGAATACACAGCCAGGGTCACCGGTTCATACGGCGGAGGGTCAGGCGGAATGGCAAGTCTCGCCGCACTACCCCGACGACTTGCGGCGCACATGTCGGTGGAAGTCGCTGGTTGGAAGCGGGGCAAATTCGGTCGGTGGCATCCCGCAAAAGGATGTGGTCATGGGGATATTGGAGTTGGATGTAGGTGGTTATTATCCGGCGCATGCACATGCCGCCCCGGAGATCTACTTCGTAACTGCCGGCGAGGCTGAGTGGACCGTGGGCGAGGAGACCTTCACAGCCCGACCGGGCGTCGCCATTTATCACGCAGCACACACTCCCCACCGAATGGTCAACAAAGGATTAGAAACGCTCCGTGCGATATGGTTCTGGTGGGCCCCGGACGGCAGCGCTGAGGTCTTGAGCGGCGAGGTTTACTTTACCGAGGCCGCGACTCCACGCTGAGGGCAACGAATCGAATTGTTCCGCAGGCAACGACCGGCCAGGTTGAGACGTTCGAGCCAACGGAATCAGGGCGATAAAGCGACCGTTCGTTTTCCACGATAGCCTGAGGGAACCAACGAAGAGCCTTCACGCCGTTCAGTGGACGTATATCCCGACCGGCGAAATAGCGCTCTCGTCCGCACGGGAAAACTCGACCAAGCGCTTTCTGCGACACGGGATGCATGCCGTCTGGGCCGATGAGGTACTGGACGGACCCGCCGCATCACTCGGCCTATGACAAAAGGTGCGCTTTCGCTCGGCGCCGGGACAAGTCAAATGCGAAGATGCGGGCATGATGGCGCAATCGCTGATCGCAATGCTGTTTTCGTTCA
>Ga0209611_10008901_pt1 | contig 15444 bp, 10 predicted proteins | sample S1TSphgellanicum_3_FD_187693 | JGI IMG/M metagenome (GOLD analysis project Ga0209611, IMG submission 187693) | Host-associated microbial communities from peat moss isolated from Minnesota, USA - S1T2_Fc - Sphagnum magellanicum MG (SPAdes) (version 2) | ecosystem: Host-associated > Plants > Peat...
ACTGGGCGAATATCATCGATAACGCATTCGGCGAGAAGCTGAATCCGCCTTTCAATCCTTACAACAACAGCTTGAACTACCTGATTTCCATCTACACCATCCCCTACGTGGGCTTGACTGGTTACGTAGGAACCAGTCCTCTCTTGCAAGGGGAGGGTGCCAAAGCGGTAAGTCCAGTGCCGACTTACGCCCCTATTTCCACTAGCTACTCTCCTCTGTTGTTTTCATCCAACAACTTTTTCCATCCAAAAACTACCTACCACTTTTTCCATCCAAAAACTTCCTACCACTTTTTCATCTCAAAACCTGTCATTTTTTCATCCAAAATCTACCTAGTACCACTTTTCATCCAAAAACTACCTACTGTTCAGTCCTCCAAACTGGTACCTAGTGCCTACCTACCTACCTCAAAACTGGCAATACTTTCAGACCTGGGGGATGGGCCTTGCCCACTTGGGTACCTCAAAAGTGGCCGATGTGGGCCTGGGGATGGGTATACCTCAAAAGTGGCCTACGTGGGCCTGGGAATGGGTACACCTTAAAAGTGGCCTACGTGGGCCTGGGGATGAGTACACCTCAAAAGTGCAGTGGCCCTACTGGTTCTGGGGACAAGTACATCAAAAAGGCTTGAAAGATAGGCCGTTAAACTCATGTATTTTTGTCTCCCTTTACTAGGTCCTTAAGGTTTAAAGATAGGCCCTTATCCAGTCCTTGCCTGTAAATGTCGTGTCCTGCCTGATTGTTGTGGAGCCGTGCACATGGCAACACCACTGTTAATTAAGGTGTGCCATTACAGGCAGGAACTGGCCACTAGACAATCGGTTATTAGACATAACCAATCAGAGAATGACACGTCAGATGAAGTCATTGAAAAATTGGTTTATAAGTGTGAAAACGTTGTGGATGGGTGGGGGGGGTGGTGGTGACACAGTTGGTGGCCGGATTGTTGGGTGTGGAGGCAGGCCAAGACGCCGTAATCCGCACTCTCCTTTACAGAGTGAAGGATGAACTAGTGCCACCATACAATTACACGGTTGCGCAGTTTACGGACAACATCTCATCCTCGGGAAACAATCTCAGCCATGTTTTTGTGGACGAAGGTTTGGAGGTGCCAAAATCCGAGGGTGCAGATGGACTAGTGACTGGCAACATCTTGTCTGCCAATAACTACTCGGTCTCGTATGCACGCACAGCGCAGCAAGTGTTGGAGACTGTATATGGCACGGGTAACGCCTCAATCCCCGGTGGGTTTTACCCCAAGGGTGGAAATGGCACTATTGCCTTGAGCTACCTAAAATCATGAAGTACCTACCTACCTTCCTACCTACTTACCCTAACTTTATTACTACAAATGATTTTCATTACAACCTACCACTTGATTTGAACACTAGTGCAAACTTATGTCTTCTACTATCACTTGATGGAGTGGAATATGGTGAGTGTTTGTAGAAGAGAGAATTGCACTAGACCTTAAACTCTAAGCCCTAAACCTTAAATTTTAAACCCTAAAGCCTAAGACCCTTTCAAATTCTAAGCTTTTGTGTAGCAGAAAACAGAACACATACACTTGGATGTTAGATACACATAACATTGCACCCATGTGCCCTCTTATGATTTAATAAGAACATTCCACTGCTGAAAGATTTAGGGTTTGTCACTGGGGTGTCCTCCCACTACTACTTTACTTATCATGGTTTTATTTTTCCTTCCTCATTTTAGCGTGTGTGAAAGTTGTGTGAGATTTTTTGGGTTGTGAGTTGTGAGAATTTTGGCTTCCACCCATGAAAGGATTATTACTAGGTGTAATAATATGGTTTAATATATTGGGAAATGCATTTTGTATCCAACTATTTTTTCAAGATTTGCAATAAAAAATGTGGGTGGATCTATTTTGCAACAATTGTCTTCCCTGGGTTGTGAATTTCAGCTTGTGAAGAAAACTACAAAATTGCATAAACCCTTTAAAATTGCATAAACCCTTTTTTTTAAAAATTATTTTGAGTTTGTTTACTATTTCAGTAGGAAATTCACCACTATATCTTTCAACACATTTAAAAAATTATACCCAAATATATAATTGATTCAGAGCATTTGTGAATGAATTGAACTCCAAATTGTGCTTCCTATATCTTATGTTGAGGACATTTGCAGCAACAAAAAGGCCTTGGTTTAAGCAAAGGACATTCCATTGGCTGACCAGGCATAATTGTCCCAAACACTAGTTAATGCATAGCATATGTAAATTAGTGAAAATCTTGGGTTTTACATAATTATGAATCCACCCTCTTTATGCTAAACTCTTGTTTGATAGACATTTGAAATCTTATGTAATTTGGTAAATTGTCCTTGTGATTATTATATCTTCCCTTACAAGGCTTTTATTGGCTTTGTCTTACATAGGCACTGTGAGAATTCCTTTTGAGTGACTATAAGGGGCAAAGTATCAAAAGTAAACTTAATGAATAAAGTTACAAGTTTAAGTGTACCTTTTTCTCACACAATGGATAAATGAATACTTAAGTTGAATGAGATTGTAGTGATGTCAATGCTAAGATCTGCAAAAGATGAATAATTTACTTTCACACTTGCATTCATGAAGGATAAATTGCACAACTAGTTAGGTCTGCATGTTTGGACAAAAGTTTTATATTGAAAATATGTTTTTTCATTAGGAGGCTATTACAATTTGGAAAGATCAAAAAGTTCAAATTGGTGCTACCACTTAGCAGGTTTTGTTCTTCTCATAACCTGAAATTGAGCTTCAAATGTTCTTGTTTTCACAATTTGGACAAGTTTGATCAATCATGATTGTGTTTCATTTCTTAAGATGTTATGAGGTTTATTGAAATTTGGTGTGATAAATGAGACTTTTAATTGCATTGGGAAAAGTTGAATATCAAACTAGGTTGAACTCCCCTTCAAAATATTTGTGTTTAATTTATAAGTTTGAAGTTTTGTGTTCAATGGTCATTGATTTCTTTGGTGGGGGCCAATTAGACTTACATGAAAAACATTGTGCTTACCATTTGAATTTTTTAAAAATGAAATAAAATAACCACTTTGGATTATTTTGATATATCCATGTTTGCCAAGATCTGACTCAACAAATGATAAAAAGCCACCCAATCTTCTGTCAAAAATCACATAAGAAACCAGGTAGGTATATCAGAGGGCTATCCCATTGCCATTCACACATATCATATTGTATAAGAAAAACACCCCAGCCAAGATACCAAAAACTTAGGACACAATAAAAACCTTAGTCATTTTTTAAGTGGCAAGAGTTGTTGTTGTACCTACCCCATCCTTGGACTTATCCTAAACCCAGTACTCTGATTTCATTGATTGGCACAACAATACCTTAGTACCTTGGCCAATTCGACACTAATTATATTATTTTCATAAATGTTGAAATTTTCAAAAATCATTTCTTCCAAATCAAAAAAATGTTGTGAAGGAAAATAGTGAATATTGAGGAATATTCCATTTGTTGAAATGAAAATTTCAAAATTAATTAATCATTCAACAGACATGTGTTGAAATGGCCAAGGTATTATGGTAGTGTTTTGCCACAAAATGTAATTGGACATGGTGGGTGAAAGTGGAAATGAATTCGAGATCTTTCCATTGTTTTTTTTTATATACCTTGCCGGGCACTAAAAGAATAGCCATGGACAAATGTACCTTAGTTGGCACTTTTCAATAAGAGCATCTTCACCATAAGACCTTGCCTTGGCCCTGGTCAAGGTAGGCCTTCACTTGTATTAATGTGTGTATTTTTTTTTGGGAAAAATGGCCCCAGAATAAAACTATTTTTAGGATTTTTTTTTCTTCTAAATCACTACATATAGATTATAGGTTTGGCATGTTGCCAAAAAAATATAGTGGAAAACCAAGAATTTTCTACTTTCCTCTTTAACTTGTAGCCAACTTTGGTTAAGTCCTCTTGTGGATGATTGCCCACTCCACCTACCCCTCACAAAATTGAAAAAAAAAACCCCTGGCTACTAGTAGAGTACACCAAACAGACCCCCTTTCAAAATTTATAGCACAAAGAAACACCAAGTTGCTACAAGTGAGAGGTCAAAGAGTTTTAGATAGAGAATGCAAACCCAAAGTTCAATTACCAAGTGTTTCTAATTATGGTCTTTTTCTTTTCAATTTTGTGAAGTAGGTGGATTAACAATCATATCCACAAGAGGATTTAGCCAAATTTGGCTAAAAGTCAAACACAAAAGTAGATTTTTTTTCAAAACCCACAAAAACCTATGTTCAAAATATTGTGAGTTTATTTTATTTTATTTTAAAAATGTGTCAACTTTGTGCATTTTATTCCAAAGAATCCAATGAATGCTTCCCCCCACCACCTTTTCTCCTTTTTTGTCACCAAATGACTAAAATTCATCACAAAAAAAAACCATGCTTCTAATAAGTCAATTGTTTGAATAGGAGGTGGTTCTAAAGGGGAGTGGGAGGTAGTCTAGAGGTGTTTAAACCCACAACTACCACTTGACATAAGATAGAAAATGCTTGCATCTTTTGAATTGTAATGAAAACCAATTGGCAAAGAAAGTGATTAGGACACAGTGGTGGACCACTTTGCCCTTTCATAGGTCAAGTTATGTTGAGTTAGTCACATGACAAATAATCCACTTGTTTGTGCTAGCATCCAAATACCTACCTTGTTAATGGGGAGAATTGATCTATTGGGTGTTAGTCAAAATCACTCCTTTCCTTCATTTGCAAGGCTTGTGTCACAACAAATCTTTGCATATAACATGATTGGGGAGGTACGATGTGCAAGTATGATCGACTATCACAACATCAATTAAGTTGTGGATTATGCCATCTTCGAAGAAGACAATGTCAAATTTGTTTTTTATAAGACACTATGCCAAAACATGATATTTGTGATTTGATTCTTTTATTATTAATGCTCAAACTTAGTCATGTAAACATCCATGACATGTAAAATGCCTTGTAATAATTACTATGACTACATGACTACAATCATTTTTTTCATTAGCCATATAACTTGAGATGCAATTAATGGCTATTAATCCTTCCAAGAGAAATGAATTGTAAATGATTTTTCATTCATAAAGTCTATCACATATCACATTAATTACAAATATAATTAAATATTGATCACAATGATGACATTAACATAAAGTCCTTAGATGTATATTAAGTATTATTAAGGATATATTAAAAATGTATTGTGTAAGCTGATATATTTGAAGATATAGGGGTAAATTGAAGTCTAGTAATAGGTAGGTAGGCCTACCTACTTACTTTTGACTTAGGTTTCTATGTTACCTATTCCTAGGTTAATAAATAGGTCTACCTAAATAGTCAACATAATTTTACTATGGTTAAACACATGTTAACATTTCATAAGTCAATAAATACTTATTATTTAATTATATTTCATGGCTAGAATATTAAAATTCATGGTCTTTCCCAACTACATCATCATAAAATCCACACGACAAATGGCATAAATTACGACAATCAAAAATATTACTAATGACAAAAGACACAAGTTTGATTTTACTACACATTCATGTAGTTACTAATGCCATATATTATTACAAATTTAATCATATGTGAAAAATATATCTCAAACATTTTGGCATAATGGGAGTTGAACGTTGATGAAAAGAATACATGCAATTGTAATCATCCTACATGAAATTTGACTTCATGAACAATGGATGAAAAACTATTATGCATTGCAATATGTGTCCCTAACTTACATTTTCATTGCCATAGGCACTTTGTAAAAGGTGAACACCAATTGAATCAATGAATTGTGTGTACACACCAAGAAAGACATATGATGAACAATTGAGGAAGTCCAAATTGAATTCAAAATACCATGGAAAAAAATTATGTAAGATAACATAGGGAAAACAAATTGATGAACATTAAACATCTTTGTGAAAAACATGTTCAAGAAGGTGTGACAAGTGAAAACACACTATAGTGACTTGCTTTTGGGCACTTTTGGGTATAGTATTATAATACATATAATATATTTGTTTCAAAAGTATAGTCCATTTAATTATTTTTTTGGGCCCTACGATTATTAGTTTTAAAAAACTAATGTTATGTAATATTATTGAAATAATAATAATAGTATTCATTATCTATATTGAAGGATCCATTGGTATATTTATGATATGCATTGCAACAATAGGGTCAGTATTTTGTTTTGATTGCATTAATTTTAAGGCTTCATTAGTCATCAAAATAATCAATTTTAACGAAATTTAAAATTATGGCCCATTTACCCATGCTTGTTATCTTCCATGTGAATGTGATTACTTGTCAAAATTTCAATTTATCACACATTTATCGCATCTTTGCTAAAAAAACTCATTTTTTGATATCAAAAATTTCAAATTAATCACATGGTATCCAAATATGGTTCAATATATTTTCATCTTTCATGAAAAGTAAAAATCATTAGAATTATTTTTGGAATATATTTGTGTTTTTGAATACACATATACACTACATTTGTTTCCACAAATATATTCCAATCTCCCACTTTATAAAATGAAATAAAATAATTTCTTTTAAAATAACTTGTCTAGGTTATATTTTAACATAATATTAAAAAATATTGTGAAAATATTTTAAAAGTTTGAAGTGGGATACATTTAAACATGCACATTCTTGAAAAGTAGTATAATGTGACACCCCAAAGGGGGTCACTGTAGTGTGTTTTCACTTTAACAATGCAAAAAAATGTGTTGTGAAGGTGTGATTCTAAGATGGAATCTTAATGTTGAAACATTTGTCAACAAATAAGTTAATAAAATGGAGGTAAATACACATATTTTGAAGGTGACAAAAGGATGCAAGTTGCTTTCAACTATTGTTAAAATTAATACTATTGCCATTGACAGAAAAGAAACTTTTAGCAAGAGAAACCCTAAATAAGATAAAAGGATGTTAATGAAATAAGAATTTAAAAACTATAGTTGAAAAAGTTATGATGATTTGTGATAAATAATCTTTCACTATGTTTAAAATTACACATTTTTCAATGAAAACATTTGTTGCATTAGGTTAAGATGAATCTTTCAACAATGAACACATTGCAATTTAAATATATTTACCTTTTCAAAATGCCCCCCAAATAATACCTTGTTTGACACAAATAATACAAATTTTTATCACTTAAGTTATCCCTCAAAGGATAAAGATAACCAACTCCAAAATAAGATAAAAAAGGCCTTCATCAGTGTTGGGTGGTTATCATAAACAAAAATACACACTTGACAATTGTTCAAGTTCAGAATTGTGATTTTAAAAGAAACCAAACACTATTACAATATGTGGCCAAGTTCATTATTTGTGTCATTATATTTTGAATAAACTTAGACAAATTTACCATGGTGAAAGTGGTTAAGCCCATATTCAACAAGGGTTAGTGATTATGAACATGAAAAATTTAATAATAACTTAATTCATTAGTTTGACCTCCTACATGTTATACTAAATTAAATAAGCTAACCTAAGCCACCTAAGCTTTTAAGTACATAGCCAAGGTTAAAAGCATGGACCCTAGCTAGCGTAATTTAAGCGTGTAGGCTACCTAACCTAAATTAAAGCTGCAAAAGTTAGGATTTGATCCCCCCCACTTTCAATTTGAAAAATGAATTCCTTACCATTGCACCAAATTTTTAATGTCAAAATAATGTGTGAGCACATTTTAATAAAAATAAAAATAAAAATTGAGTTGAATAGCCTATTCAACCTACCTTAATTAACTTGGCATCACCTAAATAAACCTAAGCAAGTCAAGTTAGCCTAGGGTCAACCTAAGGATTATTCTAGGACCTACAAAAAGCTAGGGCAATGTATGTTATTAGGTAAAGCTTACCTTGGGGTTACATAGGCTACCTAAAGCTTAATTAAGAAAAATGTAGGTGTACCTCAAGGTCACCTACCTATTTATTTACAACACAACTACTTATAGATCTACGTACATGCATATTTATTTAACTACGTACCTATTTCTCCTCAACTACTTAGAATCTATGTATAACAATATCAAAACAAACCTATTTACTTTAGTGAACTATTAATGAAACATCATGATTACATAATGACCACAAGGTGACATTAGTCAAGGTGAAATGATAAGGGCGGGGTGAACTTATTTCGCTTTGAAAGCCCTATAATGATTTAGGATAATGAACCACATCCAATTTTTAATTAATTATTTCATGAAAATGTCTTATTATTTGAAGGTTTTGAAATAACCATAAATGGTGGTTCTTTGATTATGAGTTTTTTCAAAAAATTGAAACCAACATTTCTTTCATTTTAGAATATTGACAACTAGAATTGCAATTATGACAAAATATGTCAAAAATGACATTCCATTGTCCAAGGTAGTTCAATAAACACCTAGTAAAGCATTTAGGATAATTCAATTAATAGGATGGTTCATAAAAATTATTGTCAACATCATTGCCAAGATCATTTCCAACATCAATATTCACAAATTCATTCGTTCATGAACATTCATTTTTATTGATAATGCATGAATCTTATCCATCATTGTCCATTTTCATCCATAATGTGTAATTAAAAAGGTGTTTAAGAAGGTTCTTTGGATGGTGGACCAAATGAAATTTTCATAGAAGTTTCTTTGAATAAAATTTGCAAAAGAATACAAATAGATGTAATTCTTTTCATTGTTTTTAATTTGTTCAACACCAATTTGAAGTATGATCTTACATCATAGCCTTGTTTATTTCATTTTAAGTTTATGTTTTCATACATTGTAAAAGTAAGGTTATGTTTTAGTCTTTCTCTTACACACTTCATTTTTTAAATTTTGTATTAACCTCAAGGAATGGTTAACAAACTAAAATTGGTCAAATAATATTGGTGGGCCCATTCTTTTAAATGTTTTCACATATATATATATATATATATATATATCTCACATTTATCCATTGCATGCCAAAATATATGGACTTAAGTTTTCATTGGAATAAAAAAGGTGGAATCACTACAAATTTGTATTCCTAATTACTTTGGCCCTTTTAGGAATCACATTCCTAAACTTTGGAAATTTATAACTAAAATTACATGTTCAATTAATTACCTAATAAAAAAATTGACTAGAATACCATCTAGAGTACCTTTGAAAAATGTATATTAAAAAAACCCAAACTTTATTTCAAAAATGACATTCTTGACCAAAAACGTCATAGATAATAACCACCATTACATTCTTCAAATTTATCATACTATCATTATATTATTGTTAAGATCACTCTTATTTTTATTAAGCCTTCAACAAATGTGAAAAGAGGAAAAAATGTTTATATGTATGAAAGCTTGAGTGAGCTTGTGTCTCCTTTGTAATTTCTTATGTGTGCAATTTTATTCACATAGAGTTTGGCTTGGTGCAATAAACATGTTGTAATTTATGTTCAAATTGAATGTTTAGGTTGAATATTGTAAACAACCTTGGAAACAAAAATTTAGATTAAAAGCCAAAATAACCTTATTTTTAATGTGTTGTTCCATTACTATTTAGTAATTGATTCATGAATGTACAACATGGGATATTTTAATATTTGGCGTTGATTCATGGATGCATAACATGTAATAGTTTCAAGAAGAAGCAAAACTTTAAGCAAATATTCAAGGTCCAACATATTAAAAGATGTTCCATTACTATTTGGAAAAAAAATCACTTTAAAAAAAAGAAAGATTAACATGGATGTAAATGTTGAGTGGTGTCACATTTGGAGTATGCATGTACTTTTCAATGTCATTTTTCGAACAAAAAAAAAAAATGGTCATAATTATGTGTTCTAAAAAGATGCAAATGTTAAAGGCTATAATTCAATTAGGATTTCTTTCCTCTTGTTTTTCAATTTTTGATATCAAGAAATTGGCAAAAATAAACAAATTACATTAGAAAACAATCCATTACATTTCAAAAAATATATTTGAAAAAAATCATAGAACTCAATTATATAACATCAATTATTGAACATTGAAGTCATTTATGTTACAAAATGTGTGTGTAGTTCATTAGTCCTTGTTCACTAAACTAGTGAATTCACTCAAAATTTAGTGATTTAGTGAAATCACATGGTGTAGATGAGCACCTTTTGTTATAAATCCATTTCATTAAAAGTTATTTTTACTTATGCAACATGTAAAACCAAATACAAATCCAAAAATTACATGCCAACACAAACCCACTGAATAAGAAATAAAAAACTATAACAATGCACTTTCATTAATGTTTTGTGGTGGCTCATGATATTATTGTCACATGTGTGCAAAAATAATATGTTTAAAGAATGTAAGTTCATTTCACTTACATCACTTGGAACAAGGAGAATAATTTTTGATTTTTTTTGGTTTTGGTTATATTATATAATAAAATGGAGATATAAAAACTAGTTTTTAAAAGGTATATCACATAAATCAAGAGTGTTTGCTAACAACACAAGGAATGAATTTTATTAATTGTTTTTATAGGTTTCACCAATAAATCATTTTACCAATATTTGATGTCATTGGTGTGGAAAATGTAATATTTAGAACAACAAATATGAACTTTTGAAACCTTTTTGCAAAAGTTGACTAAATTCTGCATAAGCCACAAAATTCCAAATGCCAAACATTGGAGTAGCCAAAAACAAATCATGAATTGTCCATGAATCAAATTGTTAACTATGTTCTAAACAACTTAAATCCGTAAAAGATAAAAATTGTTGGGTAAAAGTGAATGAAAACATGAGAAATTACATAATGAAAGGACTACCTAGTGGAAGATAATCTTACCTTCTAAGCAATAAATCAAAGAAATAAAAAACAAGCATTTTTCAATAGTTTTCAAAATTTCAAGGTGTGGGTTGGAAGGGTAGGACTTAGAGTACCTTCTCGCCACTTCATAGTGCATCTATAGCCTATTAATTCATGGCAAACTTGATGCTTTCACCCTCTAAAAATTGTTGCCCTCATATTGTTGCTTTTTAATTATATCTTAGATTACCTTCATATTGTACTTAGCAATCAAGTATGAAGAGATGAGAAAAATAAAATATTAGGCTGAAAGCTACAATCTTTTGTATCAAACTATATTGAATACTTTCCTCGTATCGAAAAGTCAAGACCAGATCTTTAAAAAAATCCTTCCATATTTCCATGGAACACAATGTATTCTTTCCCAATTTCAAATACATTTTTTTCACCATTAGTCCTCCTAATCTCCAAGAAACAACAAGCAAAAATGAAAAAATGAGGAACCACACAAGAGAGAATGAAGGAAAAATAAAAATAAAAATATATATCTTCCACCCACACAAGTTCCCCATCACTCAGAAGTTACAAAAACATTTTATCTTACAAAATAAATTCTTATCCTAATCTTTTTCAGAAATCCCTAGTTGATTGACAAACTCATGCCAATCATTTTTGTCATCGAAAACTATCTACCCAAATAATTTCATCTCCAAATAAGTAAGACACAATAAATGAATATCTTCAATTACTAACTAAAAAATAATTAAGATGCCCACTAAATGAACGCAACAAAATTATTTTCCTATAAACATTTTAAAGACAAAATTCCACTCTAGAATTAACTTCTAATAATTTTACCTTGAAAATAACAATAATTATCATAGATAACACAAACCCAACACATCTAGATGCCAGCCAAACTTACCATATACATCCATCTTGGGTTTACTTTGGGGCTCCCACAACTTGTGGACCCATCCCCTATCCTCATTTCTGATCTATTATTGGAGCCATGAGCCAATGAGCTCCTCTTTTCTTGACCTCTTGCAGCTGAACTAGTTTCTTGTGACTTAAAGAGCCGACCCACATTTTCCAAGCATATTTTTACTGACATAATCTTCCAATGCACATCCCGAGAGACTTTACAGTCACTCCAAGGTTGAGGAGGATTCTTAACTAATGTCACTCCAAAGATTGAGGAGCAAGTTCCGACTACCACCCCACATAATCTTCCAATTCAAGTCAAGAGAACCATTATGGACACTCCTTGGTTGGTTGCAAAGCAGCCCTTTTTCCTTTTTTTTTCTTGGCTGAACAAATTGTCAGAAGCCCGACACAGGTTCGATTTTTTGGTGACGATTTTCTTTAGGGTTATTTTCAAAAACAAGTTTTTCAGGAGGATTCTCGAGGAATTCTAAAGCCCTCATGTATTAATAGAAGCATGAATAAGCACCCCTAACAAACGGAGAGTCCAAATTGAGAGACTATTTGCAAAGCTGTTTTTTTTTTTTTTTTTTTTGTAAATGTGACTATAATGAAGGAAATTTAGGGCAAATATTAGGATTTATAAATTGTAGTTCTCTTTGACAATGTTAGTGTTGCTTTATGTTCAAATTGTGCAAACTAACAACAATAAATCCAATTGAAAAGAAATAAAATAACATTACTAAGCAAACAAGCAAAAAAATGTGAACTTGCCAAAAAAAAAAAAAACAGAAAATTTTAATTAAAAAAAAATATAGTTGACAAAATAAACAAGCTAATTGTTAAGGAGCTCAAACTCAATGTAAATTGTCACATTAAAACAGATTAAAATCACAACCTTCTTCAAGTCTAATAATGCACAATAGAGCTTAAAACAACCCATTTAAATAATTTAAATAATTAACACCCTTATTCTAGTATAAAAAGGTTATTTTGTAAGATTTTTTTACCTCAATCACAATCTTGTAAAAGATTATATGGAATGTGATTATACACATTTAATTCACAATTAGTGAGTGTCATAAAAAAAACTAGTCACCAAGGGCGTGATTATAAAGGGAGTTTCCTGTAACTATATAACTAATCTCAAGTTTCAACACAAGCCAAAATATCATCTTTCAAAAATCCTCTTATAAAAACAGACCTATTATCTAGGGGCCCAGAATCCTTAACCTACTATATATACTCTAAACACAATATCCTTGCCTTGGTAGTAGGCAAGGCCAACAACAGATCTCCAAACCACCCTCACTGTCCCCTACACAAAACAGCTTTTAAAACTAAATCCAAAGAGCTCAGACTTTCCTGAGCATCACATCTCCCAAGAAGAAGGTACTAGGCCCCTGGTCCTAAACCTTGGCTGGAGTTTAGAAGTTTAGGAGTAGAAAAGGGGTTTAGAAGACTAGAAAAATCTCAGTTGCACAGCAGTTGCTAACAAAGCCAGCTTCCAAACTCCATAGCTCAACACAATTAAACAAATTGAGCCCACATATTGACAACCCATTCATCCAACAATTACACATCTCCTCCTCTCAAAATCAGACTTGTTTTCTGCAACTCATCATTGAAGCTCATGTGCATATTTTACACACCCATCCAATCTCCAACTCAATTCACCCATTTTGTGCAAATTTGGGAAGAAATTCGTCCCAGTTTGTGTAACAACTTCGTCTGTGGTCTACTCTAATTTGTGATCTGGTAGCTGCTGCTGCAATTTCTGCAAAGAAAATTCATTGCAGCATTAGCTTGCAGCTAGTAGAGACTTAACCCCGTCTGTGTCATTTGATCTGCTAGCAAGATTTTACTACTGTGAGAGCTGCACTACTGGTAATTTCATTGCTTGATCGGATCTCTAGTAGAGAGATTAAGCTCCATCTGGTGCTTCACAGTGGGATGAGAATGACAGGAGGATTAGGTAGGAAGAAGATGGTAACGGTACCAACAACTTCGTTGCAGTTAGTGCTGTTTGTGTGTATTTTCGTAACAGGACAAGCTGTAGTGATGGGAGTGAGCTGCTCCAGGAGCTGTGCGCAAGAAGAATTGCAGCAACAGCTTTCGTTGCAGTCGTTGCAGTCGTCCAAGGGTGGATTAATATTTTCTAACGCATCGCGGAGTATGTATGCCGCCAGCTGCATATTAAGCTTCCGGTGCCGTGATAATTACTGCAACCCCCCCCACGTCGACAAGATTCATGCTTGGTCGCATTCATATTGAGCTCGAATATGCAGGTCGATCTGTATCGGAAATCATCTCTGATCTGCCCAAACCTGGCGAAGAATGTAGAATCAGATGTCTCACATCTGGTCCAATCTGAACATTCGACTTTGGAAATACTTTTTCATGGTATTTGCGGTTCCTGTGTGGTTCTAGAGCTACCTCCTGCTCATGTGCAAAGGGATCTGCGGGAAAAAAATTCTTCTTCATCAACCGTTCTAGCGCTGAATTACCAGCAAGCCCCTTAATCATGCACTCCAGTGGCGTAATTTGCTCGGGAATAAGTTATAGATTCAAGCATGAGATTGCGAAAAATTACATGTGTGTAAAGAGTCAGAGATCATAGTTTGTATGTGAAGCAAGTCTCTGCAAAAAATAGAAATTTAAGTAGCGCACGGGGGACTAGATCAGCCGTGAATGAAAGAAGAAATTCACGGAGGAGGTGCAACGGCAGACCCTGGTGACATTCAATATTGATCTGGACCTTTGGGCCGACTCAAGATGCTCTTGTCAGCTTGTGGGGCTGAGCTTGAGAGCGAATTATATGTAGTTTGGGAGAGAACAAAATCAGACTCAGGAAGCTCCTGCACCCAGTGTTCTGTTCGGCGGTGGTAGAGTAATCGTGTTGCCTTGTAAATTAGTTGTAGATCTTCTCCATTATGTTGTGTTGAACCTCTCTAGACCTGTTATATGTGTTTCGCTGATCCAGCTGCTTGCTTGTGATCAGTTAGTTAGTTGCAGATTGATCAACTGCTGTTGTAGTAAGCTTCAAGAAGCTGGAATTCGTTGATTCAAAGAGATCAAATATAAGCCAAGAGTTGCAATGGGAGCCTTGTGTCTGCTTATAAATTATGGCCCGTGGAGAAAATTGGAAAAATTTGGGTGGAGAAAGAATTGGGAGCTCCTGAGACCGAGTCTCCAGCAATGCCAAAGAGGAGGAGGAGGAGGAGTAGGAGCATGATTTTGCAACCTCCTGCGATGATTTTTGCAATCTGCAATCTTCAAAAAGAAAGCAGCAATGCTCCCCCTGCGACCTTCAGCCAAGAGAAGAAAGAAGAGGAAGAAGGAAGAGGAGGAGGAGGATATTAGTAATTATATTTACAAGTAATTTATGTGGATCATTTTTAAAACCCTAAATTAAATTAAATTTGACATATTCTTTAAATAAATATTTTTATATAAGTTAACCATTTAACATATATAAAATAAATTATGTTTCTATATTTTATTTCGATAATTTCGTATTAAATTGATAGTTGAAACATTTATCTAATTCCTACCTAACGAGATAGTAACAAAACTTATATTTTAAAAAATTATCCGTCCTACAACTTTGATAAATGGAAGATATCATACTTGGGGAAAAACAATAGACAATGAAATATTCATTATGAGAATGCTCAACAAATCATGGAAAAGAATAATAGGTAACACAATTGAATGGTCAGC
>Ga0209611_10008902_pt1 | contig 15442 bp, 15 predicted proteins | sample S1TSphgellanicum_3_FD_187693 | JGI IMG/M metagenome (GOLD analysis project Ga0209611, IMG submission 187693) | Host-associated microbial communities from peat moss isolated from Minnesota, USA - S1T2_Fc - Sphagnum magellanicum MG (SPAdes) (version 2) | ecosystem: Host-associated > Plants > Peat...
AACTTGAAGGCCCAACTTGAAACCTTTTTCATTCACCTTCAAAAGAGATAAAATGAATATTGTTGTAAGTATTTGTATGTGAAAATTTGTCCAAATTTCCTCCCAAAATCCAACCTAGGATTGATTTAGATTAATATTAAAAATTGTGCAAATATTCATAAATGTTTGATGTCTTTTTAATTCTAAATTTATCAAGCATATTCTTTAATTAAATTAAGTACATCTTACATAAAATGGTCCAAAGTGGGAAGTAGAGGACTATCACCAAAAAAATTCCCACAATTGTAATACCCACATTTGGCGTTAGTGGCTTATCATCATCATGAGTTTGAATTAAGCCACAAATAGATGGTACAATTCCTTTGCAATACTCACATTTTACATTATAATTTCTACAATCGAAGTCCACAATTTGCAAATGCATAGGTAGGTATGATGACATGTGGGTAGGTAGGTGTTGCCAATAAATAGATGTTTTGTTAATAATTAAAATGGCATTACCGAAAAGTGTATATACTTTCTTAGTTATTTTTGGAGTAGAAATTAAGTAAAAATTTAACTAGTAAGATATATAGGTTTTGTTAATAAATAAAAGTTTAGTCAAGAAATAGAAATTTAACCAAGAAGAAATATAAGTTTAGCCAAAAGATATAAATTTAATTAAGAAAAAATATAAGTTTACCCAAGAGATAGAAATTTAGCTAGTAATATATATAGGTGTAGCCAAGGGATAGAAGTTTAGCCAAGAAGAAATATAAGTTTAAATAAAAAAAACAAAGCTTAACCAAAAGATATAAGTTTAGCCAAGAAGAAATATAGGTGTTGTCAAGAGAGAAAAATTTAACCAATGAAATATATAAATGTAGCCAAGAGATAGAAGTTTAACCAGTAAGATATATAGGTTTAGCCAAGAGATAGAAGTTTAGTCAATAAAATATATAAGTGTAGTCAAGAGATAGAAGTTTAGCCAAGAATAAATATAGGTTTAGCTAAGAGATAGAAGTTTAACTAAGAAGAAATATAGGTTTAGCCAAAAGATATAAATTAAAGGCAATGTCAGCGATGATGGTGATGCCATGTCATCATGAGGTCCTATGTAAACAGCACATGATTATGAGAAACGCAACATAATGGCAGGATTTACCTTACGTCAGCACAACAAATAGGTCCTACATCAGCACATGAGTTGCCAGGTCAGTTGAGAAAAAGCCAATCAAAGAGGAATGCCATTTCAGCATTTAATCAGACCGTGTGTCAGTTGGTTCATGAGAGGCCAAGTCCATGGTTCATGAGATGCCATGTCATCATTTGGTGCTATGTCAGCATGTGATGTGCCAGATCATCTAAGGAAGGTGTCTGGATGGCTGGATGATGGTCCTTTGACACACACGAAGAGGTCTTATGTCAGCACTTGAGTTGCCAGGGTGGTCAGAGTGAGAAAGACACCAGGATGGTGTGACTGTCCCATGTCAACACAAGAGAGACGTCCTGTCAGTGCTTGGTGTGCCATGCCAGCACAGCAGAAACGTCCTATCAGCGCTTGATGTGCCATGTCAGCTTAACATAGACGTCCTGTCAGCACTCGTGTGAAATGTCAGCAAAATAGAGACGTTCTGTCAGCACTCCTGTGCCATGTCAGCAAAACAGAGACGTACTGTCAGCGCTCGTGTGCCATGTCAGCAAAACAGAGACGTACTGTCAGCGCTCGTGTGCCATGCCAGCAAAACAGAAACGTCCTGTCAGCGCTCGATGTGCCATGTCAGCAAAAGACATCAGGCTCGCGGAATGGGCCGGGTGGGTGCAATCGGAAGAGTGGGGTTGTCGCTACTGCCCGTAATGCGGTCCAGCGGAAACGAGACGAGCGTGAGGCTATGGACACCCAGGTATAGAGAGAGAGAGAAGCGTGCGGGTGGGGGAGGAAGGGAGAGAGGGAAGGTTACGAAGTGGAAGAAGGGAGGGGAAAGGCGAGACGAAGAAGCTGTAGGCAACAAGAAGAATGAAGGGGGCTCTATGGGAGGGGGCGAATGTTTTGGCACAGGGCTCCAGAACAATGAGTCAAGGATGGGAGCCCAGCTTGGGAGCGTGGGCATTGGCAGGCATGGAATCGGAAGGAAGTGGGGCGCATGAGAGTGATGTGGTGGGGGGGGGTGTGAAGCGTGATGCTAGTCCGCATGACCTTGGGGGCGACAGCGACATGAACCCGGAGCTGGAGGAGCTCGAATTGCTGGGGCAGAACAAGCAATTGGTACAGGTATGTATGTAGAGCTTTATTTCATAATGCTTCTTTTGTTGTCTCCAATGTGGCCAGAATGGGGGTGGTGATAGTTAGGGTTTTGAGAGAGTGGGGTCGAGTGGTGAAACCCCTCTTTTCTAGGTCTTAGGAGATGTGGCAGTGGTAGCATTCGGGAGTGGTTTGTGTTCGCGAGGCCTGCCTGTACGATATGGGCATTTATCGTGGTGGCAGAGTGAATTAGGTTTCAGAAGGGCAGTGACGAGAAACGAGAGAGAGAGAGAGCGGACGTGATTGTCAACACTTGTTTTTCTTCTTTTCTCCCTCTTAGAATTGGTGAGCATGGAAATTATAATCAGGAAGGCGAGCTCCCCCCCCTCCCTGGATTGTGCAATAAGCTTAGTCAGGTCATTAGAGGCAATGCTAGAGACCTGGGCAATGGTGGAAGAAAATTCCCCTGGAATGGGGGCCCTGGTGACAATGATGCATAACACTTTGACCCTGACATTCATGCCCTTCTTGAATATGTTCTCAAGCTAAACCCACGAAAGAAGAAGAAAGTTGTGAAGAAATGGCGCGATGAGTGGGCGGAGACCTACAAGTGGGCTTATGTTGCAGTTCATGAAGGCATCCATCGAATTTTCTGTTCTGTTTGCAAGGAGTATGGAAGGAAACACCGACGGAATCCATATGGGAATGAGGGCAGTAGAAACATGCAGATGAGTGCACTTGAAGAACATAATAACAGCTTGTTGCATAAAGAGGCCCTGCGCTTACAGCTAGCATCCAAAGACCAAGGCATGGGTCTTATAGACCGCCCCGTGTATATCAAAGGTGAACATGACTTTCGCATTGTTGTCATAATTGCCTTTTTTTTTGTATGCTCCTTGGTCTGCTGCAATGTTGATTCTATAATTTGTGAAACAGTTCCACATTTGAGTTCCCAATCAGCTTTTGGATTGTTTACCCCATTTTGCTGTATTTGAGCAGTTTTCAGATTTTCCTGTTGGAGAGTTTTATCACTGAAGAAGGTTCTGAATCATTGTTACAACAGGTTCTCTTGATAGTAATTCTTGAGAATCTCCTTGGTATGGTTGGAAATGTTTGTGTGGTAACTCCAGCAAGTTTTGTTGCACCCATTATGGGGGCTTCGCAGGGAGGTCAGGTGCACAGTTTTCAATAGGCAATGAGCATGGTACGAAACCTCTTTTGCATTTACAATTCTTAGTGTAGGTCATGCTCTTAATGTGTGCAGTCTCTGATGCTTCCAGAATTGTGTATTAGCTTATTCTCTGGACATCCTTGACAAGAAATAATTACTCCACTCTTCTACAAGCTGCTATGGTATGTCATCATATCTGTCATTGTGTCAGGCCTTTATGCAGAATCTTGTCTCAGAAAGGCCCAGAGCTCACTGAATGTGTTGTCTCTGCTGTTGACTGTTATGCGTCCTTCAAGTTGGTTTCAGTATCCAGTAGGTTACTGTCTAAAGTTGGTCATATGCAGAAAAACTGATATGTAGGAGACTTTGTTAGTACTGGCAGGCTTTAGGGTTAGTTCGTTGCCCGTAAATCACATGCTCTAAAACAAGCAAGAATAGGGATAGACCTGAGTCTTGGCATTTTCCTTAGCCTTCTGTAATGTGGAATGCTATCAGGGATATAGAGATTCTGGTCAGGAGAGAGGGTAGATTGGTTGTGAGATGAAGGCCACCACATTTTCTGTCTGTTGTGGCATCACAATGATTTGGTGCCATAAGGTGTCATAAGGTGCTTCTAGCATGCTGAGAAAGGTAGAATTGATGCAAACAGTGTGAGTGAGACCATCATAGTGAGAAGACTTAAGCCCAATTTTTGGTGACAGTGCAAACTGGCCTGGCAGTGTAGAATCTCAGTAAGCAAATCATGATTTACATGTGGACCAGATGCTTTCCCTTAAATGGAGAATGTAGGGTTCTTGGTGTTTCTGAGATTGCTTATATGGCAGATCACCTTAGATGGAGTGGTAATGAATCCTACGTGCAACTTCCCTTGTCTTCACGTGAGTTTTTCCAGTCTCATGCTTGAATTTTTCTTTGTAATCTCACAGGTTTCATATGGTTGTGAACATTCATATGTGGTAGTTGGCATAGGTGCAGTTACTATGGAGTCAAAGGTAGTGAAGGTATCAGGATTAAAGGCTCATGCAATTTCTCTTCAGGTGATCATTGACAGTGGCAAGTACAATTTATTGAAGGAATTTTGATGTAGCATGTCAGAAGACATTACAGTTTCCTTGTGCTTTGATGATGATGTCTGTGACAGTTTCAAGATGTGTTACTGATGTATCCCATTGTTGAATCAGCTTTAATCTCTAAAAGTGCGGAGTTCATTTTAGCGGCTGTTTTGCACCGAGATCCTCATGAAGGGGAATTTATTCAAGCTGTCCAGGAAGTGGTGCACTCTCTGGATCCTGTGCTCTCCAAGATTCCCCAGTATGGCCACTCCTCCTTGCAGTGCATAGCATCAATTATAACAACATACATTTGAGTGAGTGAAAAGGATATGTTTAGGGTGCAGGAGGCTAGCCAACATTGTGACTGAGTCTGCCTGGTGCTTCTGGAAATGTGAAGAACTCAGGATGCAGACTCTTGTACAAAATTTTGGCAAAATTTTGAGCAGACTATTGTATACTTATCTACATCCACAGTTGGGAGCTGATGAAGACAGTGGGGTGTAATGGCAGCTAGTGATTGCCATTGCAACCCACTGATACTTTTTTGACACCCAAAAGCTGTTACCTCAAAAAGTGTTGAGTTTTCTCTCCAAGTTCATAGATATGGAACTGACCAATGACTGGGAAAATGATAGGTTGTGGATTTTTCCAGCTTGAAAATTGATCATATCAGGGTCTTTGTTGTACAACAGTACATCACAGAAACTGCTAAGAAAGAGGAGATGATGACTACAGGACTTGCTGGTGACAGGTTTGTACATGTGTTAGAGCGATTGGTAGAACCTGAGCGAGTTGTAATCTTCAGAGTGCCCTGGGTAGATGACAAGGGGGAGGCTCATGTAAATCGTGGATTTCGTGTGCAATTTAATCAAGCCCTTGGACCTTACAAAGGCGGTCTTCGCTTCCACCCGTGTGTAAATCTGAGTGTCATGAAGTTTCTGGCCTTTGAGCAGGTAATTGGCAACCTTTTCTAGTCTTGGAGGTAGCAAATAACTGTGGGTGCAGTTTCTGTTTGTGGAGTGGGGCATTGCATTCATTTTCCTTTCTTTACAGCAATTTGCAACCACACCTTTTCAGATGTAATAGAGGCAGTTGCAAAATATCACCTTGCATCTGGCAATGTGGTTTGACCATAAACTACATCTGAATCATTATTCACAGACACTGAAGAACTCTCTTTCTTCACTAAATGTTGGCGGTGCCAAGGGAGGAAGTGACTTTGATCCAAAAGGGAAAAGTGAAAATGAGGTCAGTTCCATAGTAGAACTCCCCCACCTTCCTTGTTTTCCCTTCTCTTCAATATGTAAGTAGGGTGCAGGGTCATTTCACCAATCTTTATTCTACAAAGAAGCAGGTTCTTGCCCTGGGGCACGAGAATTTACCTTCACAACCCAGGAATGTTGAGGACCAGGGCTGGTATATTCTGGCTGAAGTTTCTTCATTTTGAGCATTTTTGGTTGAAGAAAGTGCTCTATAGAGTCTTGGATTTACAGGATAACATCAATCCTTCAACCATGGTGAGAAACCTTGTTGGATTGCCATGGCAGATAATGCGGTTTTGTCAAAGTTTTATGGAGGAACTTTACCGTCATATTGGGCCCAATCAGGTCCCCCTCTTTGTACGACCCTTTTCCTTGTCATGCTCATAAGACCATTTGGGAGTTTTGTCTTTTTTTGTAATATTCTTGAATGACACTGCTCTTAGGAATGTACACAATTCACATGTTCATTGCTTATATCAAGACTCTCATTCTGCCTTTAGAATGGAGAGTTTTCTGTCCATTTCCTTGATGTCAAGATGGTTGTTACGGTTGGATACCAGTTGACAAAATATTCCGATAACAGTGACCTCTTCTGAGAAGAATACCCTCTGACCATGGTGAAGTTATGGCCAAAGGTTGCTCAGGCTTCCATTCCTGCTTGGCTTAGTGGTCTTATTATGGATTCTGGTATCCATGTGTAGCCAGTATGTCATGCTTAAAATCATTTTGAGATTTATGCTTTTGCTCAACACTCTGTTGCCAGAGAGAGATGGTTGCTGCAGGTACATTGACACAGGCATTGTATTTTGCAGGACACTCCTTCTGGAGATATTGGAGTTGGACCACGAGAGATTGGTTATCTCTTTGGCCAGTACCGACGCCTTACAAGCCAATATGAGGTACATGCTTCATTTACAAGGTAAACAAGATGGTTCTTCTGATAAAAATGGATGAGGGTACGTTTGTGCTTAATGTATGTCATTACTTCAAAGAATATGTCTATTAGATACTGTATCTTGGCATGATATACAGACAGTGCTATCTGGAAAAGGTGTTCCATGGGGGGGCTTCAACTTACGGCCTGAAGCTACAGGCTTTGGTTTGGTACTTGTCACTCCTTCTTCTCAATGGGTTCACATCTGTCAGTTGGTGTCCATCTCCTCTCCAATGCTCACATTTTCTGTGTTTAGATGTTGAAAAAAACATGTTTGTGAAACATGTTCATGGACTCTCTAGTGAAGAAAACAGATGGTTTCCAGTGCAGGTCGTGGGACATAGGTGGTCCTGATATTTGCATTGGTACATTGGGCCAGGTGTATTATGCCAAGGAGGTGCTGGCAGACTTGGACAAGGATCTGAGAGGACTCAGGTCTGTTCCATTTCTCATTCTTTACATTGTCAGATGGCAGCAGTATGAGTCAATCTTGATTGGGTAGCCATCACCAAAGGTGTCAGTGTCAACTTGTACATACAAATAATTTGCCACTGAAATGCGCCCAGACACAAATGTACCAGACCACTGCTCTTTTGACTCCTGAAACGATCAGTACTTTCTTGTTTGCTGATAAAGTCACATTTTTGCAGGTGTGTGGTCAGTGGTGCTGGAAAAGTGGCCATGCATGCATTGGAGAAGCTTATTGCCTTCAGTGCTATTCCTGTGACCATTTCAGGTAAGGTATTTGCATGATGAGCTAGATGAATAGGGATTCAGGAAAGTCACTGGCATCTGAAAGCTGTGATTCAACTCTGCAGGTTTCCCAGGGGGGAGCAAATAAGAATTATCTAAGCAGTATTCAACTGGATTGAATTTTGCGGTCTTTCTTCAGAACTTATAGTCTCTACTGAATTTATTCATTCTTAACTTGCAGACTCAAGGGGCTACCTCTATGATGAGGAGGGATTTGATTATGGAAAGCTTGCACTCTTACGTGATATCAAGCTACATAGCAAAAGCTTAAGGTAAACCCACTAGATGCTACTCACTTTCTGGCTGTAGTTCAATCATCCCAGGAGTTTTCTGAATGTGAAGTAGAGGTATGAAAAATGATCATGGTACTGACTTGAGGATTCATGTGATGTCTTGTAAAGCCTCATAGATATAACTGTTGTTGATGCACTAATATAGGGGGGTGTCTCTGCAGAGACTACACCAAAAGCTACACGAAGGCAAAATATTATGATGACAGCAAGCCATGGTCAGTGAAGTGTGATGTTGCCTTCCCCTGTGCAACACAGAATGAGCTCAATCATGCTGATGCCATGGCTCTTGTCAATGCTGGATGTCAAATTGTTTTTGAAGGTAATCTTTAACAATTGTTGCTGGATGCAATAGGTGGAAAGAGATGCTGCTGTAAGTCTGAACAGAGAATTGAAAAAACAATTCTTGTTTTTTCTAATTTTGTCCTTTTGTTCAGTTGACAAAGACTGTTCCAGATCCTGCTTGATTGACTGTGTTCCTCTGCAGCTATTTTCAAAGGGATAAAGATTATTGGAAGACTCCTACTTTTAATGTTTAGTATGGAGGCTTGTGGATGCACTGTTTCAATCCTATCACGGAACCTATGTTGACCATCTTTAGTGGCACAGCAAGGACTGATTGCTGGCTGGCTCAACTTCTTTAGTGCAGATGTACTTGTCACTTAGAGAGCCAGGAACAATACGGTAAATTCACTATTTGTAGGATGGGTTATGTTTGGCAGGTGCAAATATGCCATGTACTACTGAAGCAATGGAGATATTCCGGAAGTCAAAAATTTTAGTTGGACCTGGCAAAGCAGCAAATGTTGGAGGAGTATGCTTTTCTTTCAGTGCATCAGTTCCATATGTGACATACTGGCCTCTGTCATCATTTGCAAGATGTAAAAGGTGTCAGATAATTAGTTACATGGTTGGAAAGGTGATAATGAAAAGGAACTTATTTTTGAGGACAGACTTCATTGATTTCACTCTATTGAGTGCCCTGTAGACAAATTCTCCACACTATGCCTCAAGTAATGTTCTCTGTGGTCATGGGGAGGTGCCAGGTTGCTGTTGCAGGATATGAGGTGGTCCAGAACAATAGCAGGATTCAGTGGACTCCTGAAGAAGTTGACATGAAGTTACAGGTATGATTTGCTATTTCATTCACTTATAACCTTTATTCTAGGAAGTAGAGGCGTTTGGAAGATCCCAATGAAAGTCCTTTAACTTTCAGGACTATTATGAACAAACTGTTGCTGGGCATGAGCAGGAGATCATGAAGGACATCTATCATAAATCTATCAAGGCTGCAAATGATTATGGATTCAGCAAGGGCAATCCTCAGTGAGCTTTTACTATCCCCATCTTGTCTGTGATTGGTTGAGATAATATACATTCAAAACATTCTGCATGGAAAAGTGGAGCTGTATTCTACTGCATTTAGCTGTGAAAACCTGAGCAAAGGTTTAAAGTAGCCTTTGAGTCCTATTTTTTTGGGTTTGTGTGTCTCTAAAACTGAAAGTACCCACTTCTGTTCCTAGCTCTCTGGATTATTTAAGGTGGAGGACCTCAAAATACTGGGAGTCCATTGTTACAATTGTAATTGCCTGAGTCCAATGGTTCTCAGGTCTGGAGACTGCCTCTTAAGATATATGTGCTTGACATAGTTCAGGACTATCTACATTGGTTGATGTTTGACAGTGACCAATGCCCTGCTATCTAGGACTGATGAAGTTGGTGGGATGGTATTGTAGTTAGTCACTGCTATAAATCTTGCTGTTGATAGTCAGTTCATATCATTCACACTGCTTCTTTATTCCAGTTTGTTCCCTTTAGTATACGTTATTTTCTTGTCTCTTCCTCCTGCCATTGGCTGTTATTCTCTTGTTGTTTGGTCAGGGATCTCATTAAGTATCAAGTCATCTTGTGATTTCTAGTCCAATTGGCTCAAGCTCAAGTATGGAGTGTTCACACTACTTGAAGATATATGTTGTCTTTGTACACATTTGCCATTGATGGACTTGTTTGTTCCATTGGTAGCTTGTGTCAAACAAGAGATTCCATTATTGGTAAATTTTTTCTTTTTGAGGTGGTTTTATTTTGCATCAGTATGAATTAGCAATCTTGGACATGATAGCTAATCAAATTGTGGCTTGATTGTTTCCTGCACTGGAAACTGGGGTTTGTTGCTGGCAGGGCACTGGTACATGGGGCCAACATTGCAGGCTTCTTACGGGTTGCACAGGCAATGCTGGAACAAGGATGTGTGTAGTGAGTCATAAGAGGACATGCATCAAGTACAAGCATTGTCTACACAAATTGTGTTGCACCATGAACAGTGAACAACTGACCAGGATTAAATCTTCATCACCACTCAGGCAGTGTTGAATATTTTTGCATGTGGTCTGTCTACACTCGTAGTGTTTCAGCTCACAGCTCAGGTTGGTCAAATCCAGGTTTATCACCAAATCTGGTCCCTGGATACACCATGCCAAGAGTAATAGAATCTTTCAACAGGAGATGTGCTGTTTCAAGCCACAGTGTGGATAGAGGTCAACTAATTGAATCATGAGACAGGGAGAACCTGGTAGTCAGTGTAGTCTGTGCAATATGGTAGCTTTGGGAGAGTAGAATCAGGATTAGGAAATAGTTCCTCCATTTTGCAAGGCTAACTCTGTTAGTCTGGCATTTGGGAATGGGAAGACTTGTAGATCAAAGAGGCTATGCGGCAGAGCCCAGTTTGAAATGGGCAAACTCATGGGGTCTATTGAGGATGGCCAGATTGGTAAGACTTGTAGACTATTGTGGACCTTATGATGTAGTCACTGTGTTCGTAGATTACAATGTGAGCTAGACATTATGGTGAAACACACTTCTGTTTTTGTCCCATGTCCCTGTTGGAGGAATCTTTGTCTTTCCCTGTGAAATCTTTGTAGCATTAAATGCTACAGTTCAGGGATTGCAGTTACTAGTGAGATGGGTTTTTAATGGGTGAACACCTGCCCTGTTCAGGTACAGAAGATCTGGATCCACAGGAAAGTCATGACCCTGGCTCCACACATTTGTTCCCATGTCTGCTGACCTTGCCCAAATTCACATGTCCCAACATCATTGTGGTCCAAGAGACTTACAAGTGGGCATCTTCTTGAACACTCTCCCATGTTTCTGCATTTGCCCCATGAATGGGCAATGTGACTGACAATCACTTTGGATGATCTGCTCCTGAACATGTTGGCTCCAAATGTAACTACACAAGCACATGGTTTCACAACCCCCAGAAAGTGCAGGGTTTGGCTGTAGACCTTCCTATTATAAGTTCAATGCCATCTTAATGTTGCCTGCATTTCACAGCCCCCAATCTGAGCACCCTAAACTCCTCCACACTCCCACAACTGGCAGACATGTTGACCTGGCTGTTCTCCACAAGAATGTTGGACTCACTGCAATGTTGGGCACATCTGCAATTTTCAAGTGCTTCAATTTTAAAGCTTGCACAACATCAAGTGCCCTCTTGTTGCAATTGTTGGACTATTTTAGATTATGTTTTCCAAGTTTCACTTATCTTGGAAGCTTTCTATTCCATTGGAACCTAGTCAAATGTATAGTTGGGTAGTTGGACACTAAACAATCTATTCTTTGATGTCACAGGGTCAGTTTTGAGGAGTACTTCTAAGTTCGGTATAATATGTTTTGGGATATATTGAAAATATAAAAACAACTCATCTAACTATTGTATAACACTTGTAGAATCAAATTAAATTTTGAAAATAAAATATTATCATTTCATTATAAGGTGGACTTTTAAAACAATGCAATATTTTTTGTTGCATTCCATAAAAAAGTTTATGAACTTTTATTACATAATAAACATGTATGAAAGGTTTTTTTATAAAAATTATGATTGTTTGGTTATTATAATGCTAAAATAAGAGTTTACAAACAAGTTTAATATTTTAATTTATTAGGTTTTTGTAAGCTTATCAATAGTTTAGAAAGTCGATGATTTATTAAAATGAAAAAATTGTAAATTGTTGTTTTGTAAAAAATGACATTACTACCTTATCATTTGTCAATTAAAAAAATCTATGTTTTTATTTTAAACTTTTTCTCTAGTTGATCAAATTGAAACATATGTTGCACTTTAAAAACTTATAAGTTTAAGGTTTAGATATTATATTTGTCTCCTATTTTCAAATGGACAATTTTACATTCCCTAAATATCAAATATTTGAATTAAAAAAAATCTAAAGAAAAAAAGCTATGATCTTTACATGTGCCATTTTTGGTCCACCTTTGTGTGCATTCACCCAATTGCAGGTGCCATTTTTGTCATCTTTGTTGCTTTCCATAGAGAGTTTGTTGGTCCTCAAGCCAGAGTTTGTATTCCGACACTTGAAATCTGGGTATCTAGTGTTCATCTGGGACCCAGCTGATCAGCCATGCACTCCCCCACAGCTGAGGCATACAATGTTATCACAAGAACTAGGAAACAATAGTGACCTCTCCCAGAGAACTGTGACAGCAATTTGTTTCTTTGCCTTCTTTGCTCTGTTGTACCACCATTGCTAAGGATCTGAAAGAATTCCCACCAAAATTCATACCTCCACCCTGCATGAACCACAGAAATTTACTGAAGAACATAGAACCTCATATGTCAGTAATATGTATGGTGGACAGTTTTCACATACAGACCACAACTAGAAGGCTGTATTTACATTGTGCATATACTCAACTAAGCACTTGGTTTCAAAACCACCAGCAAGTGCAACTAATGGCCTCCCCCATTCACAAATTGTTGCAAATGAAGCTTAAGTCCAAATACCACTACCAAAACATTTATTAGCAGCATCTCCACCCCAAAAGCCTTGGGGCACCTGGCACATGCAGTTGTGCAATGCCTGAGACGAATGGCTGGATTCTGACTCTGAACTGCCCTCAGATCATAGGGGCCCATGATCTGAAAAAAGAAGAATGACGTGAAGCTCGTCATGTCATCTGTATTGACCTCTTTGAGTTCAAAAGAGTGTAGGAGCTGAAGAATCTCATCCAAGTGCAGTACTAGCATTAGCCCTACAGATGTGTTTTGGTATTGAGCACAGTCCGAAAACATCAAAGTGCGTCATGGATGTATCCTGAGTGTATCCTGAATGTACTATCCTGAGTCTAGGGTCGTGCTAAGCTCTATACTGCACAAAGTTGTAGCATAGACTGCTACTGTACTTGGACACATACACAAATTTCTTGCCACACCTACAGCTGAAGCCTGTGATGATGACATGATGGCATTGTGTTAAATTGAGCAACCACTATGTTTGAGCATCATTAAACTCCACACTGGTCAGGTGAAATACGGGAAAAAAAAATTCCTCGCACAAGAGCCAAGAGAGAGGTGTCAGACATCTATGATTCATGGTCCTACAGACACCCACTGCCAGAAATTAATGAAAGAGTTGAATCTTCTGTGCTGCTGGAGATTTTCTTTAGCTTGGCTATGATGCAGATTCTTCGTGTGCAAACTCTTCTCGAGTATGCAGATGAAGAATCTGCATCAAAGACTAGCTACAGAAAATGAGAATTGCAGAGACAGAGATCAAAACATGCAAATCCAGACTTCAATGCTTGAGGAAATTGGACATGCAATTGTCGGACAACACATGAGATCAAACTTGTAATTTACTGACACTATCATGCTCTAGATTGACTATGTAAAAGCCTGAAGGGTATAGTTGCTCACTCTATGACCGATCTTGCAATTTTCACCTTGCATGAACATGGCCAACCCATAAACATGTGAGCAATCTTCATGCAGGGAGTTTTCACCTGCAACATACAATTGCAGGATTTCCGAATTTTACAAGGAGAGTAAGGTTTTGGGGAGCAAAGATTCTCCTAAGGTGCATAAAAAAGAAAATGAGAACTGATCTGAAGCTCACATATTATTGCCTTTTGGAGGTTTGTCTTTGTCCCTGCTGTGATATAGTGTTTTCAGTTGCAATTTATATCTCGAGGATGCATGCAGGAAAAGAAACTTGATTATCAGACTAGGTTCAAAGCGATGAGAAGCTATCAGAGAGAACAAAACACTGATCTTCTTTCTGCCTTGTTGCGGATCAGACCTAATTGTTGTCAAGCTAACTATGCTTGCGATCTCTCGGTTGTATGAACAATTGTCTAACACAAACTCAATACTTATAGCGTGTACTAGTCTAAGGAAATGATATACAGATCCTTGATTGGATAAGTCCTCTGCAACGCAAGCAGGCGGAATTTTTAACTCAAAGTTCCAGACCATGGAGAGACGGACATGGTGAGAAAAGAATCTAGCACAACTTTCCAAACTGCAATTTGTCAAGTTGTACTTGGGGTGTCGAAAACCCCATGTCTACCCACGAGTGATTCACGTGCCATGTGCGGTGCAGAAATTATGCGCTTACCAAGGAACACGTCAAGACACGAAACGTGCAGAAAACTAAATTCAGCAGCGGCAACACGAACTTGGAATCCTCGCAGCTCTGCTCTCGTCTTCAAACGTAGTGGCCCCCTCCCGACGTCAATCGGTGCGCTTCATGACAGCGTACGCGCGTTTGCATGTACGAAGGCCGGGCCCTTGTCATTAGCTCCTGTTACTGGCCAAGTGCTTAGTAGACTGCTCCAATTCTGCACCGAAATTTTTCTTCTTTACACACGCATCGCCCGTCCGGACTCGACCCATATTCTTATCTTGCATCTCCAGGTCACAATCCCCTCTCTGCCATTTGGGATTCTTATTTTAGAGGAACTAATCATAGAAAAACCTTCACTCCAATGCATCGTGGAACAACTCCCGAGTCGGCCCCACTCAGTATCCTCCAGAAACAGGCCTTGAGAAGACAATGTGTCACGAAACACAAAGTTAGCATTCATCCGCACAGTGTTTTCTGGATTGCAATTCAAAGCTTTTATTATGCATATTTCAAGATTTGTAAATATATGTCTGGAGTCATGCTCCGTTATTTGTTTCTGGGTGGGTGGGAGGCTGGTGATCAACATTTGTTCATCTGAAAAACTGGAATCGATAGATCGCAGTTCTCTCCCCCCGCCCCAACAATCTCCTAGACTTTACTCGAAACCCTCCCTCCGTCTTAATATGGTGAACCTGAGCTGAGAGTCATGTGGCAAAAGTAAAAGAAATTACAAGTGGGATGGAATGAATATCAAGCTCATCTTGTATTCTCTCTCAAGGTCATCTTGTATTCTGTCGTCGAAGCCCTAACGTCCTTTAGCTGTTCTTGGAGACTAGAATCTTGTCTTCAATTTTCGACATGGATCACCGCAAGTTCACAAGAATGAACTCACAATACAGTTGCTCGAAGTTTAAACGATCTCGCGGTCTCAAGTGCAACTAGAGGATCGTCAGAGTTCATAGCTGAATGCTTGACTGTGCTAATGGCCATTCCGCGACGATGGTAGACTACGTTCAAGTGTCGAGCACTGATTTTTTTTTTTTGGGCGAAATTTCGCATCCTGGCGACAAGAAAAATGGGAGTTACAGTGAGAAAAAAATGGGCCCATGTGGGCGCTACATTATGAGGACAAAATGGGCCCATATAGCCATATTTAGACAATAGGTTCTAATATGTTGCTAACATGTAGCAGGAGTCCTAGACTTTTTTAGTGGAGGTAGGCCTGAGGCCTCAAAACGCAATCTAAATTTTCAGGGCGCCACGTGGCATCAACTTTTCACATATCACCAGCACTAGCCATTCCAAAAGCCATAGCCAGTCCAGGCATTGAGCAA
>Ga0209611_10008906_pt1 | contig 15441 bp, 18 predicted proteins | sample S1TSphgellanicum_3_FD_187693 | JGI IMG/M metagenome (GOLD analysis project Ga0209611, IMG submission 187693) | Host-associated microbial communities from peat moss isolated from Minnesota, USA - S1T2_Fc - Sphagnum magellanicum MG (SPAdes) (version 2) | ecosystem: Host-associated > Plants > Peat...
AAACAAGAAGGTCCTAAAGTTATTTTCTATTTTAATAAGTTTTGCCATTACTTGTTAGGGTATTAGGCCAAAATTGTGATTGATCACAAGGCTTTAACCTACTTGGTTAATAAGTTTAATCCAAGTGGTTGATTTGCTTGATGGTTACTATTAATGGAGGAATTTGACATTGACATTGTCAATTGTTTAGGAAGGCGGCATGGCAATGTTGGTGGCCTTACAAAAACATATAAAAGAATGAGTGATGTTTTAGAAGATGATGACTTTCTAAATCTAATAATAATGATCATCAATGCATAAGGAATGTTTGAGGAATACTTAGAAATCATTCAATACTTGGATGGCACGAGGTTTCTAATTGGAGCCACAAAGGCGATGTAAACACAAATTGCGCACAATAGTCGAAATTATTTGATAATAGGTGACCAACTTTATTTTTAAAAAAGAAATAATGTTTCGAAATGAACTATTGGAAAGGGTGAAACTTCACATCTTTTGTATGAATTTCATGATAGGTTTTATGGAAACCACTTTGCGGGACGAATCACGGCATAAAATTTTTTGTAGGCAGGTTATTACTAACTTACCCTCTTCAAGGATGCTCATGATTATTGCAAGAGTTGTGATATATGTTAAATTTATGCACAAAGGTGTATTATGAGTGGCTTTCTACACCCCATACCACCTTTGGGACCTTTTGAAAAATGGGGAATTGATTTAATGGGGCCATTGTTAGTGACTAGGAGAAGGCATTGATTCATTGTCATTATCACATTATTTCACAAAGTTTATAGAAGTACATGTTTTGAAATTCGTAGTGAAACAAGAAGTAGCACAATTTTTGTATGAACGAGTTGTTACTCAATTTGGGACACCACTTGAAATCGTTTCTGAAAATGGTCCTCAATTTTTGAGTGGGGTTGTGGAAAACTTGTTAGCACGCTTTGTAGTTAAACATAGGTTTACCATTATGTATAAGCTTAACACTAATGGCTTAGTAGAAAGGACCAATAAGAAATTGTGTTCCATGCTGGCAAAAAAAATTGAGGTTCATGTGAACATTTGTGATTGGGATCTCAAGATCCACCATGTTGTGTGGGTTTACAACACTACATACAAAACTGCCATAAGGTATTCACCTTTTCGTTTAACCTATGGGATGGAGGCGCTCTCAACCTTTGAGCAAGAAGTAATGATTTACGCATTACCACGATGATGAAATTTCCTTTGGTTGAATCTCAATGCCATCAATTGTTGCAATTTAATGAATTGGATGATTTGTAGTTGAGAACCCACCAATCCATTAAAATCGTGTAGGTTCAACAAAAGAAAGCTTTTGACGAGAAGGTGAAAAAAGAGGAGTTCAAAGAAGGTGACCTTGTCATGATGTTCAATGTTCGACATCATCACATGGCTTATAAGAAATTGTTGCCCAAGTGGTTTGGACCTTTTGTTATCAGGAAGGTGTTTATAAATAATGGATTTTATGAACTTGAAAATGTTGATGGCTCACCATATGTAGATCGCATTAATCATGACAAATTGAAAAAAGTTTTAAATATGTGATTCTGAAAACGAAATCCATAATGAGTTTGGGAGTGAAGTGAATTGATGTAGTTAAATTATTATTTATGTAATTATTTAATAGGTAAGTTTGGTGATTTATTTGTAGGTAGGGTTTCATAGTTTAATTATGATTTGGTCATGGTGTTTGATTTTCACATAATAATTTATGTGAAAAATCATGTGAAAAGTCTTTAGCACATTAAAGTGCATTGATTCTAAGATGATAATTTATGTGAAAGTCATGAAAAAAGTCTTTAGCACAATAAGGTGCACTAGCTCTCAGATGATAATTTATGTGAAAGTCATGAAAAAAGTCTTTGGCACAATAAGGTGCATTAGCTCTCAGATGATAATTTATGTGAAAGTCATGTGAAATTTTTTTGGCACATTAAGGTACATTGATTTTCACATGATAATTTATGTGAAAAGTCTTTAACACATTAAGGTGCATTGACTTTCACGTGATAATTTATATGAAAAGTTTTTAACACATTAAGGTGCATTGATTTTCACATGATAATTTATGTGAAAAGTTTTTGTCACTTTATTATGTATGTGAAACCACATGGGGAACCATGGGGAGCCATGTGATGTGTAAATTTTAGGAAATTTTTTGGTTAGTATATAAGTGTGTGTTTATAACCTTTGAAAACACCTTCATTTGATACAAATAAGTTGTTATACGAATGTAAAGCTTCTTAAAATTGAATTGTGAAAGGAATTGAAATTTTAATTTAAAAATGTATTGGTATAGTTTATGTGAAGTCCATGTTAGAAAAATGGTGTGAGATATTAGTTATACATAGATAATAAAAATGTGAGAAAACATTTATACAAACAATAATATAAATTTTCATAGCTATGTAATAAACATACATAATTTTGGTCTTAAACCTACTTGTGATTTACATGACTATTTTAATCTATAAAACTCAAAATGACATTTACATAATATCCAAATTATTTTTAAATATTTTATTACTTAAAAAATACATCATTTTATGTATTGACATTCAATAATCCACTACAATTATAATAATATAAGATAAGCAAAAATCCAAATTCTAACCACACCCATACAAATGAACTAAAACAACTAGCAACCAAAAGAGAGATTTTTTTGCCTTCCCACCCAAATTCTCTCAAATCAAACATAATAAACAATTGAAACATTGAAGAGACTCCAAATTATTAAGATTAAGAACTTTGAAACCCATTTCAACGAAAGCTTCACAACACAAACCCAATACATTGAACACCTTATTGAATAAATGAATCAAGTTCCTCAACATTGAAATTTATTGAATGCAATAGCTCAATGTATGGGGTTTATGTTGTGTAGTGGGGGCATTCATTAAAATTGGTTTACAAAGTTCACAATCTTGTTTTGAAACTCTTTCCATCTTTCCATAAGTAGAGAGCACATCAAGTGTATGAAATGGTCCAAAATATAAAAGCCCAAGTTTAGGGTCCAAGCCCACCTTTAAAGTGATGGTCCATTCTCACGAGTTGAATAAAATTGGTTCAAATTTGCTTCACAAATCTTACCATATACTTATCAAAAAGTTTCACACCAATCTCCGCATTCCAAGAAGGTGTGTAGAAAAATCACCCATGTGTAGTTGAATGCCTTTCCAATCCAACACTCAGCACATCATGCCATGGGTAGAACTAGAAGATGAATTTGTTACTTTATGAGTAGTAGTAGTAGTGCAAGAAATCTACTCATTGTCTTCCTCGCTGAAGGGATCATTTGTAGAGCGTGGTAAGAAAGGCTCGAAGGTAGTGATGCAACTCAAAAATCCGATGAATGCCAGAACAGTAAACACCAGGTAATTGCCTGAAAAAAAATGCATAAATTGAAAAAGGGTCCCAAAATTCTTTAGTCTCAAAAAATATATGAACCATCACACTGACAATTCTCTCCACTCTTTAAATTCAAATTTCTTAGGTATATCATATTATGATTCTACATATAAATATGTACAAACACCTTCAACTTGAAACCCATTATAGATATATATATGTATGAAATCTGTAAAGAAAGCTTATAAATAGAATCAATGTGATGAAAACATATAGAGTACATACCTGGCAATATAGAAGCGTCTTGGCGTTTCTGGCCCCATGCAAAACTGCACATTTTCAAGCAAATTTTTTTTGTTGTGTTAGAACAACAAAATCAGGTCAAAAGTCCTGTCTGACAGATTGATAATCAACTACTGCTTGGGACATCCCACATGATGTAAAAGCAATTCATTTCCAGGACTCATCATGGGTTGTGTATGCAGCAGCTCGTTCCGACAAATACAAGAGAGGAAAGTCAGATAAGGTTTATGTGAAGTGAAGTGTCTAGCCAAAAACATTACAGTGCACCGCCGCCTCCTGGTCCTATTGCTTTGAAGACGGATCCCAAACTCACAGACAACCCATTCGCTGCTCCCCTTTGATCTTGTGGCTGCTCAAGATATACAGTATTCATTCAATGTGACATCAATTCATTCAATCAAGAAAAAATGATTCAAGTCACCTAAGATGTTCAACTAAATGTTAAAAAGAGAAAGAGAGCATAGAAAAACCATACCACAGAATTGTTCAGTAATATCATAGAGGCTGTGAAAACCATGGTCTGCAAGTGCAAACATACAAAACATGGATCAGAAAGGCTCAGCTGGTTTTAAGCACTGCAAACAGTGACCACTGTTGCTGTACATAGTGAAGGAAAATAAAAGAATCTGATGGAATATTTGAGCATATATCATTTTTCAAAATGGGAATCTCAAAATTAATTAATTAATTATTCAGCAAACATGTGTTGAAGTGGCCGAGGTACTTTGGTATAGCCATAAAAGCAGAGTTTGAGGGACTGACTGGAACAAGTAGCAACTTTTTAAATGCTCAAAAATGTGTGCAACTCAAAAGGAACGTACAGTGAAAACATTTTTCAAACAAGATACAATAGCCACAATCACCCAGAGCACCAATCCAGAAAGAGTTGCAATTGCCGGATAAGCAACCACCAATGGCACCGAAAGCACCTATACATTGCCACAAAGGATAGGTAGGTTAGAGCTCTTATTGGTTAAACCCATTGACTTGTAAATGGAACTACACTAATCATGGGTTTTAGTCTTGTGATCATCGAGTCTGGCTTTGGGTTGGAACCTCAAAGCAGATTTTGCAAGCACATAGATAATAAAACAAATGAAACCCTCAATGCAAAACCTTCAATATATAGGAAGCTGCATATCAAAAAATTCTTGAAGACAAAATTGATCGATACAAGTAATCTCCAAGACTAAATTTCATGCCCTAAATGCAATTGCAAGGTTGGAGGTCATAAGGTATATAGAAGTAGCTTTGTCTCTTACTATAGGTATGCGTGTTGCCACTATAGGTCCCAGGAAATTTGACAAATATGGAAAGATGAGGAGTTGAAATATCAGAACTACAAAACCTTCAGAACAACAACCCCGATCACACCAACCCAATCACCCCAACCCAGTACAACCAAAGAGCATCAGATAGAGAGAGAAGAGAGAGAGCCAAAAATTCAAAATACAGAAACAAATTCAAAATCCTTAAGAAAACAAAGGAGACAAATGTGGAGCAGAAATTCATGAATTAGAAGGAATAAAAACCTTGGACAAGCATATATGTTTATAATACCTGATAGTCCAAGTATTTCGCCAACATCAGCTGTTGTGAAGTTCAGACCGCCAGTTGACTTTGGACTAACACACCATAAAGAGAAGACCTACACAAAGCTTCTCTTCTCCATCAGGTTTGACATGCTAGTGCATAAAAATGTTGGTCTAGATCAAGAAAAAGATCTGGTGATGTAATTTGCAATCTTACCCAATTTTTCTTTTTCTCATGAGCATGGAAAGTTTGAGGACAATGGAAATCTCATGAAAGGCTTTCAAAAATGTGTGATAGTCTTTCTTGTAGGTCAATTGAAAATACCTCTATATATGCCATGTCATGGAGAGACCATATGCAGTAAAGAACCAGTGCGCCAATGAAGGGTTTCCTGCTCAACAGTGGCTTCTTCTGATCCTGCTGAACTTCAATCAAATTGTTTGGCAGTGGTGACAATTTGTCTGTCATTTCTGGATCCGTAGTAGAAACATTAGGAGGTGGCATCTGCTGTGATTGCTCTATAGATGGTGCTGCTATAAAAGATCAAACAACATCTTCAGTGAGTTGAAAAACACATGTCTTTGTGCTAGCAAACATTAGAGTGGCTAAAATTCCTATTTGTCTCAACCACCCAAAACTGAAAAATATAAGAAATCCTTACGTGGTGCAATGTTTGAATTCTGCCTCCAAAGCATTTTGTTTCCCCTGTCAATGAGTGAATCATTGAATTTGCTCAGTCGGTTGGGATTTATGTCGTTGGTATTAATGGTGCTAGAAATGTCACCATCTTCTTCTTCAACAATACTTCTGCCTGATTTTGATCTTCCTACAATGATGCCTCTAACTCCTTGCACATCAATACTCCTTCGACTGTATTCTCTGAAACTTCCAATTGGAGAGAAAAGAGGTGGGCTATCAATGCCGTCAGATAGTAGACTTCCACTTGAACCTGCTATTGACTTGTGGTATGTCGGCCACACCTGAGATGGCTGTTCAGTTGCATATTCCTTCTGCTCGTCAATACCATGTTTGTGCAATGTCTCCTACAAAAAACAGGAAGGAAAAAAGAAGAAATTTCACTTCCACAAAAAGATCAGACATCTTGGAAACACACAAATGTGTGTCTTTCCATGACCTAACTTGAAAGCATGAAAGCTCTGGATTTACCAACATTTAGTTACAATTTAGTGAGAGGGATTCAAGGTCAGCTCTAATTTGACATAATAATCATGTATGTGGCATTGGTTGAGGATATTGAGAGCTTTCCACATACAGGGAGCTGAAAGCTGATGAAGAGAACTCCAATGGCAAACACAGTGTTGCAAAGTGATGGCAAGAGGTAAGGAAAGCTGTTGCCCCCAGCACCCACATTGAAGTTCTCATCCCCAATAAGATCCATCAAGCAAAAAAAATCCCCACCAAATGACATTGAACTTTCGCGCTATTATACTGCAAAAGATAACTCAATGAAGTAAGCTGTAAGTAAACCCTTGATCAAAAGGAAGTGAATGCTTGTCATGAGATGCTTACCGTGCAAAAAGGGATCCCTCAGTGAAAATGTTTGGGTATTTGAGAGCAGGCTGCATGAAAAGAGAATCCGAAAAAAATGGAAAAAAATGTCTTAGTAAAATCTGTTTGTTTTTACAACATACAAAAAAAAGAGGTGAATGATGAAAATGCAGTCGTGGAGTTCAAGATGTCGGTTACCTGAGAAAGATACCCGCCTAAAGCAGGACCCAAGATCAGCCCAAGTCCCCAACTGGTACCTATCTGTCCACAAGAACACATGCATGATATACATGTAGGGCCTTGGTATATACACTTTACTTTCTTTTACATAATTCAACAGAAGTTGCCCAGATCCCACAAAAACCAATAAGAATGAGTACAAGAGCAAAGATCATACAATGGAGACACCCAGAGCTTGATGATTTGCATTGCTAATTTCCGATACATATGCCTGCAGCATAAGTATTAGCCATGTAAGTGAACTAACAAACCCACAAATCATAACAAATCTGCAAATCACAACAAAACCCACAAATCACAATAGAAAATTAGCAAATCACAACAAACTTGCAAATCACAAGAACCCACCAATCATAACAAATCCACAAATCAGAAAAAGCTCACAAAATCATTAAAAAATCCTCAAATCACAAAAAACCTGCAAAATCGTAACAAAATCCTCAAATCACAGAAAAGTGCAACAAATTCACCAATCACAACACACCCACAAATCATAAAAACCAGACATATCAACGATTGTTTGAAGTGTATATTGTATATAAAGAAAAGGTTGTTCCTTCTATTTGTATGGACATAATTTAGTTCCACCACTATAATATATGAACACACGTCTAGTTGATGGAAATGAACAAGGGGAATTCAAGAAATCCTTCAACCCATGCTTGAAAGCATCTTGCCTTTGCAGGCCCATGTAAGCCATTGAAGAGTCCGAGTAGAAGTCGTGTGAGAACAGCCATCCAGAAATTCTGGCTAAATCCGAATAATGTATGGAACACCATGCTGCCAAAACAATTTGAACAAACTAAGTGGGGGGAACTAGACCAAAGGAGAATTGGGCATAAGTACCCAATCTTGTTGACCAGCGAAAGTAGATTACATGGATTGCAATTGTCACTTAGGAGAGGTTCCATCTTTTTTTCACTTTTAAGCTTATTAGAGTCAACTGCTCTTTTCTCAAATGCATGTGAACTCGTGCATATAACATTGTGAAGTCTACCAAACTAGTCTACAAAAAGTTCCTAATTGTGTTGCAGAATCTCTCTCCCAAGTACCAATTACATCGGATAATGGCCATTGGTCAGACCAGGCTAGCTGCCACTCGTACCTTTTCCTTTTCTTTCCAGTCACATGTATTAAAACTTTGGCCACAAAGTTTCAGTAGTCATTACTACTAATAGTTGCTTATTTTGATCACTCAACTTTTAGGTCACAATGTGGCAATGCAATCCATCAAAGAATTAAGAGTTTTTTTTGTTTCACTTACACAGAGATGAGGCCAATAAGCATAACAGGCTTACGCCCATACTTATCTGCAGCAATTCCCCACAACACTGCTGTCGTTGCTCGCCCCACCATGAAAGCTGATCCTGCAAAACCCACCAAGAAAAACATAAAACATTTGTAAAGAATTCAATGAAGCAAAAACCCACTCAGCTATTCAAGACATAGCTAAAATTGGTGAACAAACCATTTACTTCATGTCATATACAAAGTGCAAATTTGTAGTAAAAGAGCAAAATGAGAGGCTTGTGAGTTCAGCAGCTCCAGGGGGTTGGGTAAGACCCCCTCAAGTGAGGCTTCGATCACCTTACCTATAGCTCCCACAAAGAAGCCAAGATCCTTGTCTGATTTGGCGATATGAAAATCTTGTACCTACATCCATTATCATAACACCCAATCAATTAACACTTTTACTAAAGAATTTGCTGGAGAAAGTTTTTGTTTTGTAGAGTAAAAGAGGAAACAAACAAAACGTGCTCCAATAAAAAGAGGACGACCACCATCTGCAATTTTCATACTAAGCTCATTATATAGGCAGTCCAGAAAAGGAACAGGATTGATAATACCATGATGTGTAGAGAAATGGGTTAAAAGAGCACAACAAGTAGGGAACATTACATACCATGAAGTAAAGAAATGGGTAAAGTGACGAGATTGGAAGTGCTGTGAGACACATGTATCACCAAAAACACAACCACAATCACCACTAGCACACATCAAACATTTGTGAACTTACTCCTTATTTTTAACATGGTTTGTCAAAACTTCCCACCTTTTGGTCTTCAGTTTCTAGATGGCTCCAAACATAAAATTGCAAGATTAATATACCACAACAACAAACCATTTGATCAAAATTCCCAATCTTTTGCTCTAAGTTCCTAGACCAAAAGTTGATGGGCTCCAAACAAATTTGCAAATAAGTAGCCCAGCTTTGGAACAACAATCCTAATATCATCTACCACTCGCCTTGCTAGAATTATGCAAAAGTATTTTCTCCAGGTTTTGATTCCATAGTGGGTTTGTAGCATGAATGTTGCAACAAGTGCAATGTAGAAGTCTTGTTGAGTAAAGAAGAGGGAAAGGGGAGAGAGGAGAGACAGAAGGGGAAGAGAAGAGACAGAACTAGGGGGAGGAGAGAGAGAAGCAAAACAAGGCATGATACTTACAACTGCAAAGAACCAGCAAAAACACAGTGATGAACTGTTTGTAAGGAATTCCTGCATCTGGGCTTTGCAAATATGCATTCTTGCATCCCGGACAATTGGGAAACACTGGATTAAGCTGGTTGTGCTCCAACAGTGGCTTCTCTATGTCTGCACCCCCCATAGATCCAGACCCAAGCTTCTTCTTGCTTCTTCTTTTCTATTCACAACTATTTCCTACTAGTCCTCCACCTTTAAATGCTCACTGCTCCACCACCACCACCACCCTCATACTCATCAGCGATCAGCTCTGGACCTCTTGTCACTACAAACTCTGAACCAAATTCAGAAACTTTGCTTTGGAATTGAAGCTTGCATTCATTTTTCCCCCCTCTCTGCAAAATATTAATCTCCCTCAGAATATTGTTAATTCTAGACTTTGCTAATTGTCTGAAATCTCTAGACTTCCTCCTCTTGAATTTTCCTAATTAATCTCAAAGGGAAAAAGATTTCTCGATTCACCTCTGAAGAAGAAGAAATTGTCTCACCCTTCCCCAGCTACAACTAGTCACATTGAGCAAAATCTACAGTCACAAGCAGCTAGCTATCTAGCTAGCGGATCAATGCCTCCATCTAGAGTTCAAGCATGCAATTCTCCAGCACGAGAACCACACCACCCCACCCCCCCTTCCGCCGAAAAAAAAGAGAGAAAAAAAAAGAAGACTCACCGGAGACCTTCAACTTGTGCTAAGAGTTGGGTGTTGTGCGCAGCTGCTGCACAAGAAGCTCGTCCTCGGTCTTCTTCACCAGTTTCCTTCCTTGCAATTCTTTGTTTTCGGTTGATTGGCATCTGCAGCATAATATTCCGCAATGTAACGTAGGCTGTCCTTCTTGCAAAACACACAGAAAGAAAGTGAGCAGCATCTGTTGGGGACTTGATCTCTGGATGTTTTTATTTCCCCCCTCCTTCCAGATTTTTTGGGACATGCGGCGCAACAACCACAAAACACTCGGTGGGTGCGAGCGAAATGGGGCCCTTTGAGCTCCTCTGGTCGCGAAGAAGAGGCGGAAGCAGAAGAGGAAGGAGAAGAAGAAGAAGGCAGCGAACCAGCCCACCATTCCGCCACATTCCCTCGCATGGGACAATACGTTACGACGAGAATGGCAGTGTGAATTCTGGGGACGCTGTGTACGTTCTGGACACCCTGAAGAATCGGCTCAGACGGATTCTGACATATAATCTCGCTTTTTAATTAATGGAGAAAATAGGTTGCGTATGGCACACGTGAAGTGTCAACTCGGCAATCTACTTACCTCATTTATTTTTTTGGGCTTTTTTTTATTTTTTATTTTTTTCAATTTTCTGATGTGGCCAAGATGGCAATCATCATCCATAAGCTAGTTAATATAGCCAAATTTGGCTATACACTAAACATGAAAAGAAAATCCTTTATGTAATTCTGGCCACGCACTTGAACCATATCTAGAAGAAATCTTTTTTGGAAAAATTTGGGGATATTATTATTATTATTATTATTTTCAAAAAATCATTGAATTTTGTGTGACTAACAATTTTTTTCCTAAAAAATTTGGCAAAAAAGTGTGGAATTTTGTAGCCACAAAAAAAAAGAGAAGAAAACAGGTGCTGCTCTACTACCTTCCTTGCCATTTGTCCTTTTCTGTCTGGAATTACCATGTAGGCTTGGGCCCATAAATCCATATCAGACTAGTAATAGCAATCCACCTGGACCAATCAAACTATCTACCCAATCAGAAATTAGGCTCTGCCAGGGCTCCTCCAGGCCAGGGCTTTGAAAGCTATGCAAATTTTCCCAGCAGTCTTTTTAGATCCACTGGATTTGACTAATGTACTACCTTATTCAAGATTTCCAGTGCATGGTGACGCTAGTGGAGATGCCCTAAGTACGTCACCTTAGTATTTATTATTATTCACCTACCATAGTTGCGAAATATGGATCACCATAAAAATTGATGGTTTGAACCATCACAGGGAAAGCCACAAAAAGGGGAAGCCAAAGAAAAGCCAAAAGACGCGCAGCCCGTAGTTAGTCCCTCTCGTGGTAGGAAGCTATCTCACCTATAGCCCTTTTGCCTACATGCAAATCACAAGATCTGATAGAAATAATAGGGTTAGAATAAGCATCTCTTGTCAGCGTGATCTTCTTGTCAATTGCAGAGGTCAAAGCTTGCTGAAAAGTAATGGTAACACCAGGCCTCCTAAAATAATGAATTTTTAAAAATAGCGCCCGGATTTCAATAAAATAAGTTTGGAATTGTCCATGAAATAGGAAAAAAATTATACACATGCGATAACTGGCAGTAGGGTTTCCTCAATAGGGTCCAACATTTTTGTTCGTTTGTGTGCCATGAAGTCGACCCCATGAGTTCGGCCTGGAGGTTGTCTCCAAGGATGCCAAAGGAGATGTGATCGTGCGATGCCTTTTTTGCATCCACGAAGGCCGGGATAGTGTGGAGGTCGATGGTAGTTTGGCCCGCAATCGAAAGGCGACCTCAACCATCAAATATTTCACGAAGCCATTCGTTCCCTTCAACTATCATTGCCATTTGAAGCAGCACACCAAGTCGTGGGCTGCCTACCAGGTGCTGTCTGATTAAGACAAAAAGGAGTACTTCAAGAACAAGGTGAAGTGCATCAACACTTTGCACTGGCACATGGACCTAACCGCATAGTTGATTGAATTCGTCATCTCAACTGACATTGTCGACACGATCATTGGCGATATTTTCTTCAACAATGAGGAACAACTGCTCAATGATAGCAACAATGACGATCACACTGCAACGGTTGAGGCAATCACAAAGAGGGCTGCCAAGAAGTCCAAGGAAAAGGTCAATGCCATGAAGCTATTCATCAAACAATCCGACGAATCGACATATAAAGTCACAATCAAGAATGTCACACGTTTTGAATTGGTGATGGACCATGTCTCGATCGGCATGTCATTTCGGTAGACAATAGTAGCCATCTAGCAAGCCAAGGATTGCACTAAGATGGCCAAGTTGGCGAGAATGAATGATTTAATTGTTGGTCAATATGTCCGGGTCGTGATCATCGTTGCTTTGGAAAACATTTCCGACATTATCGACAATGAATATGTTTGGGCAATCTTGTTGGTTGGCGATAACAGCACGCATCGTGGACAACTTTTTTTCAATCTACACCTGCGTGCCTGCTACTGCAATGATCTCACAAACCTCCACTTGGTTGTTGTCTCCATGTTCGAGCACCACACCGTTGAGAACATGTTCAACATGGTCGTCAAGTTTCTTAATGCATTGTACGGCCAGTGGCGCAACAAGCTGATTGGAGTGTCGTTCGATGGAGAGAACACGACGATCGATCGTCACTTTGGGTTCGTCACGTGCATGGTTCGATCTGCTTCTAACAAGGTGTTGCACATCTAGTGCGCACCACATCAAATCGATATTGTCGTCAAGGTTTCGACCAAGTCAATCTTGGACGACTTTTGGATCAAATTCGCATACAATTGGTTGGTATTTCTGTGGTCACAAGACAATCTTATAATTGCCATGAACATCAAGTGCTTAAAGAAGACCAATCAATGGGTGCATTTGGGACGCCTGCTCAAGTTCTTTTAATAGTAATGGCATCAGTTGATCGCCTATACGATTGAGAAGTGCCTCGCAAATGCCCTATCTTCCATTTAGTGGGTCATCACCTATTCAATCATTTTAGCCGTGTTGCAGGAAGGTCGCTAAACCCTAACGAAAGAGCGGGCGACTATGTCAATTTTGAATAATGGCACATCAATGTTGACTCAATCCTTGCCCACATTGAAGACCAAGGGTTGTTCCCTTAACAATGTTACGAAAAGCTGGACATTGCTAATTAGGAATTCATCGTTAAGGAGATTAGCATGTTTGCAATAGAATTGGTTATCGACCTCTAGGACATCAAAGCCGAATAGGATGAAACAAATAGACCCCTTGATTCATATGCACCACTGGTGCTGCTTGCTCAGCTAGTCAAGCTCCGCACCAATGTGGTCATCCGAGAGGTGCTAGACCTTTTCTGCGCTCATATCTCAAAGTTTTGGCCAATTGAAAAGATCGACCTAATCAAGGATGAACATCATCATCTACTCAAGGTCTATAACTCAGACTTAATTCTGAAAATCGCAATCAATAAACAAGACCACTGGACATCATTCAACCTTGGATGGGACGTTTTATCGACCAACCGATTTGATTCCTTGCGTGCATTTGTTGGTGATTTAGCCATTGTGTTTGCCAACACAACATTAGTTGACTCTGATTTTTCGATATTAAACGGGAAATGGATGAAAACTGGACCTCTTTGATGCATTTGTCATTTGAAGGTATCTTCCAAGTTAAGCAACGATCAATGTTGCAGGCATTAATTGCTTAAAATTGCCTAATAATACATAGTTCAAGCAAATCCATAATTCAAGTTCGATAGTGTCCATAATTTAGTTTAATTTATTTGATTTATGAAAATCTATAACTTTAAGAGGCTTGACTAACACGCTATTTCAAAAATTGAACTTCAAAAACAAGGATAAATGATTTCCTGATCGTCTATTGTGCAAAAGACAAACACACTCCCTAATGAAACAATCCATATCACGTTTGGGTGCACCATGCATCTCCATGACCATTGAAATAAAATGGTGCCCTTCATAAAACCTTCTATACTTGTGGATCTTAGTGATGATGTTAAGTTTCACAATTGCACTTATTGGTCAACTAATGACACTTGTAACCATCGTTTCCCATGTCGGGTCAATAACCACCACATTAACAACAAAGATTTAGTCTTCATGAACCATGTAGAAATCAGCTCGTAATGAAACTCCTAATGTAAAGGCGTACCATTGTTCTTTCCATATATCATGCCCATTGTTTTGAGTGAAAACATATATGACGTTTCTGATGGCGTCATGTGTGATTATTTGTTGACTTTCGAACGAGCAATCTGTTAGATGTGTGCTAGATGCGTCTAATTCATGATCATACTCACACGTGAAAAGACTAAATGTCGAAGGTTGAATCGACCCGAGACGAAAACACAATGTTGAGGTGAAAATAAAATGTGTAATGCAAAACGAACAAATATATGACCTAGCAATCAACCATAGCCTTGCCCCCTTGTTCAAACAAGAGCGATTGCAAATTTTAAATGTTAAGAAAATAAAATCTTCTTCCAAAATAAACCTAAATGATGTGTCATGATGGATGTTCATCAAAAAAGCCCGGAGACTTAAAATACCAATAATTGTCAAACTTTCAAAAAAAAAGATGCATTTCTTTAAATATAAAAGAAAGGTTATCTTGAGTTGCACGAAGACATGATTGAAAAAGATGAAACCTTCATCAATTTGAAAAATGTATTCTTTCAAAATGAATCTATTAAAAATACGAAACTTAAAGCACAAATATAGAACCACTAAAATCCAACTCCCCATTAAAAGCAAATAAGACACAAACCTCCATAAACAAAAAAATCCTATGTCACCAAAGGAGATCGATAGTTACCTATCCATTTACATACCTAGTTACTTAGGTCTAGTGTGAGGTGAGCACAGAAGGAAGGTTTACATGATACGTTATCAAAATTGGGACCTTGGTAACTCAGTTGTGGATATAGTTCATTGACAATTGAGTTCATAATGGGTTCAATGGATGGTTAATGTGGGTCCCCATGAAAAATGAATGGAGTGGTGTTTTGTTAAGGTGGCAACGCCAGGGTGGTGAATGATGAATTCTTCCGCGTACCTATGCCCCTTCGGAAGGTTCATGACAGCTTCCTTCTCCTGATTCTATCGCTACAAAAATATTTCTCACATCCAAGTTTAAATTATTTACTTTTTTGCAACCCCAGCCATAGAACTGAAACAGGGACTGCAAAAAGGTCGGAAGTATTAATAGCAAACCACCTGGAGCAATCATTATGACTGGCCAATAAAAAACAGGGAGCAGCAATCAGATCATATTTATTACATTCTTCTCTAGGAGGTGCACAACTTTGCTGCGCTTT
>Ga0209611_10008909_pt1 | contig 15440 bp, 11 predicted proteins | sample S1TSphgellanicum_3_FD_187693 | JGI IMG/M metagenome (GOLD analysis project Ga0209611, IMG submission 187693) | Host-associated microbial communities from peat moss isolated from Minnesota, USA - S1T2_Fc - Sphagnum magellanicum MG (SPAdes) (version 2) | ecosystem: Host-associated > Plants > Peat...
TAATTTAGAATTCAAATATCAATTTCTAAATCAAATAAGTTTTTTGAATTTAAATAACAATTTCCAGAATTGAAATGTAAATTTTCAGATTCAAATAACAATATTCAAATTGAAATGTCCATTTTTAGACTTAATTAATAATTTTCAGACTAGAAGTATTAATTTTGAAAATCCCAAATAATAATTTGGAATTGAAATTTCAGGTTCAAATCAAATGATTATTGAAAAGTTAAATGAATTTTTTTTAAAATTGAAATATAAATTTCCATATTCATATAAAAATATTCAAAATTAAAATGTCTAGTTTTATAATCAATTAATAACCTTCTGAATTGAAATACTAATTTTTGGATTCGAAAACATGAATTTAGAATTCAAATATCAGTTTTTAAATCAAAGAAGCCTTTTTGAATTTAAATTGAAAATATCATATTCAAATAAAAAATTGGAAATTTAAATAACAATTCTCAGATTCAGATATCAAGTTTCAAATTCTAATATTATTTTTAAAGACTAAAATAATAATTTTCATAATTGGAATATCAATTTTCAGATTTGAATTAAAAATCCAAATATTAATTTTGAGATTCATTATATGAACAATATACATACGTATGCATATATATATAATTTTAATACATACATTAAAATACACCCGTATGTCATTGTAAAATACCTTTAGGATGCAACTAATTTGGTGATTACTACGACTAATGGGACATATCAACCTATTAATGGATGAAAATGAATGTAAAATCGATCCAACTAATAGGATGAAAATTTTAATAGTTGCATCATAGTTGTGAGAATGACAAAAATAGTTGAAATTCGGTCTTATAGTTGCAAATATTCCCAAATCCAGTCGCAAACAACTACAAGTCGCATGTAGTCATAAATGGAGTGGTTACATTTTGGCTGATTTCTACTAGTGTAAGTCACTATCACCCATTTGAACCAATTATAGTTTAAACAAATCACTACCCATTCTTCTTTTAGTCAGGTTGTTTGTTGTCAAACCTTTAATGTTAAACTGAATTAATTATTTGATGAACAAGTTACCAAAATGAATAATCTCAACTGATTTTTCATTCGACAAGTTATCAGAATGGGTTTCCTCAACCTATTGTTAGTTATACAAGTTGTCAAAATACTTCACCTCCATTAGTTCTTTTGATAAAATATTATTAAGATTAGCCAAAACAAGTTGAATTGTTTGATCTTCTATAAACCTATAGGGTTTCAACTTGTTAATGTTAACCAATATCAGGTTAAGATTGAATTTATTGATAGTCACTAATAATATCATGTTGTATGGTAAACATTATTAGATCTTATATGGTCTAAACCATTGTCTCTGAAACTTAGGGGTATGTGCTTTGATAGCCTTTGGAAACCATAAAACATAATCTCCTAACTAGTATTTTGTTTTAATTTACCAGTTTTGAGTCCATAACAATTGGTTCAACTAGTTAGAAGCTATCAAGTCTTGTGCTACTAACCAATTTTAATTTCCTACATTTTTTCTAATTTTGATAGGCAACTAGTTAGAGTTTTGACAAGTTTTGGATCATTAGTCTACCTTGGCTTGGATGGTAACGAGTACTTTGTACGTAGTAATGGGTGTAATCCATAGACAAGTTAAAATGGAGTGTGATCGGTTCAACCCTTAAAAGCAGTTTTGTAAGAAAATAGAACTATGGACAAGTGTTCATCCTAGTCATTTTGGATCTCATTCACCAGTTTCATGAGCAATGTACCCAAAACTTTGTTAGTAAACTCAATTTGTTCATTCCCTTATCGATAATAAACAGTAGAACTAGTATGTATCAAGATAAAATGATTGGTTAAATAACGAATAACATCATTAATGAAATGGGTACCTTGATTTGTCACAATAATAAGTGGACAACCAAATCAGGTAAAAATATGGTCATATAAGAATTTCGTAGTAACAATAGTTGTATTGGTACACAAAGCTTTAGCCTCCACCCACTTGGTAGCATAATCAGTGGCAACCAAAATGTACTGATTGTTAGAGTAACGACTCATTGATTTAAGAGGTCCAATAAAATCCAATCCCCATTTCTAAAAAAGTTATTTAGGTAGAGTAGTGATAAACTTTGCCATATTTTGTGCTAATGTTATTTATTCGTTGGCACAAATCACAAGTCTGACAAAATTCATGAACATCTTTATTCATGGTTGGCCATCAATAATCGATGTTAATGGGTTTTTCTGTTCCCATTAAGGTTGTTCAACTTTTGAATTTCTAGCAACATGTTCCTTTTACCACAATTAATAAATGCAAAAAACTAATAAAACTAAACTAATTACAAATCCTAAACTAATCATGTACACAAATTACCAAAAGCTTGAAGAAACTTGGTTGAAAGATAATGATTCGTGTTCTAAAAATGAAAGATGAAACAAAAAAATCAACATGAAATCAAAAGTCGTTAAACAAGTATATCCTCCTAGTCACATATTAACTATTTCAAAATACAATAGTCATAATTAACCATCATAAATAGCCAGTACCTAGTACCTAGACCAACACTCCAAAATTTTAAAAAATTACACCCTATTTAACTACATGTTCTACCACCTATTTTGTAGACTACTAGTTAATTATCAACTTGTCTTCTTAACCTACTATAATATTACCTATCAGGTTCAATAACCAATTAGGTTAATGCTACAAATTAGGTTAAATAATAGGTTAAATCACCTATTAGGTTTAACAATCTGCTTACATTTTCAACCTATTAAGTTACTTGTTAAATTTGGGTAACATTATCCCCCCTTGAAAACTACATTTTGTCCTCAAATCTAGCTCAAAGTCCTAGGTTAACTTTGTTTTCTATAATTGATTGGTTGATTGCTCCTTCAATAGGTTTAGCACCTGCTTCCTCCACAGGTTTAACTTGGCTCAAAATCTGAAGACTTGTTAGAGTTGTAGTCTTCTATCGATTAGGTTTTTTTCCAAAGGTTGCTCTGGGTGTTATAAATACCTTTGAGGCATGCAAGGTACTTGAAATTAAAATAATCTCCTAACCTATACCTATGTGGTGTGGGGTCAGAAGTAAACTAGTAGATAAAAACTCCAAAGATTATATTTTACTGTTTAATAAAGTGAATGAAGGATCAATAGGTTCAACTTGTTCCTTAGCAAATCTCTCACTACTTCTCACATGTTCATTAATAATAATGGCAATTTAAATAGGTATGGTAAAAGTCTAAACAAGTAAGGGTATGATTTCAAAACTTACTCCACCTTTTAATGGGTTAATTAGTTTGGTAATGGTAACAGGTTGTACCATAGATGGCACTGTTGGAGCTTTGCCACTAGTTCTAATCTCCACAAATATGAAATTAAGGGTACTTGAAATCAAGGAAAGCGGTTTAGTATGTGTGTAACTCAAGTTGGTTATTTTGTTCATTAGAGTGAGCTAATTCCAAATTTTTTAAAAATCTGCTCCTCTATGAACTCTTGAATAGTTTGCCACCACTCCTTCCACTTAGGGTTTCTGTGTCCCAAGGCTTGATTATGCACTTTGAACAATGTATTGTCCAACAATAACTCCTCAAACTCCTTCAACTTCTTGTTCATCTTAATAGGTAGAATGGGGTTGGGTTTACTCAATTGTACCTTGGTTGTTTCATATTGACCTTTCCAATCTTGGATTTGGGCAGTTAGACTTTGTTTTTCCCTTTCAAACTCTATGTGAACTACTTGTTGTTCTCTAAGGTCTTAACATGTTTGCTCCAAACCAGTTATGATATTTTGTTGTTACATATTGGACTCCTCCATTAACGCACCCCTAAACTCTCAATAGACCCAAAGCAAAGTCCTAGAATGAAACAACATAATAAGAAAATGATTAGGGCATGTTCCTTAACTCACAACATTTTGGGGATAGGAAGGTGTGTTGGAGCTCTGGGATGGGACTAGGACAAACTCACAAGCAAAAGTTCAAGATGAAATCAACTTGCACAACCAAGAAAGGAAGGTGATTAGTGCAAGTTGAATGGAAGTGGTGAAATGGACTTAGTAGGGATAACCTCAAACACAAGCTTTACACAACCCACAACCTTTGGGAGGAAGCACCACTCTCCTCCCTATAGTATACTTTGTGCCTCTCCACATGGACTACATCTAAATGTCACTTTTCCCCAGGACTCCCAAAACTAGGACTCTTATTGTCCCAAAACTTTGGACATTCATATCTTTTTTAAATTGTTTTTTTTGAAAGTGCAAAGACAATGGCTTATAGCCTTTAAAAATATCTTTCCAACTGTGTATAATATGCTCCAATCGGATCTCATTTGACCCTTGCTTTCAAGGGAATTAGGAATTTGACTTTCGCCTTTTCTTTTGTTCATAACTTATGCAATTCAGATCTAAATGAACAACACGAAGGCACTTTAAGCATCTAAGTTTCATAACCTTCCTAATGGTGTCATAGGGGCCCAATTTGGTGCTTGTTTGCCTTTCCAACCAAGGCTCTGAACATTCACAACTCCTACACGAGTGCAATTCTCAAAGTGGGAATTATTTTTAGAGGCATTGCGCTTCATCCCTTCCATTCTCCCCCCATGTGAGGGTGTGTTTCACACTTAAACACACTCTTGGCCTCATGGTCCCTTGCACTTTACACTTAGTCACGAACCCAATGTTAAGGTTGTGACATCCATTTTGGTGTAATCCTGCATGATTCGTTCCAAGTCATCTTAGAGACACTTCAAATCATTATGGGTTTTCTAGTTGAGCTGATTGAACTCAATACACTCTTGTTGTAAGTTTCCAATTTTCCTAATAACATGTTCTTCCTTTTTCAACTTATTGGACAGAATTTAGTTCTCATGCTAAAGTCATTTATTTGCCATTTGACTGTGACTAGTTCTTTGTCATAGTTCTTTAGAGTTTTCTACATTATCTTTAGCTTTATGCATGTTTACAAGTGGTTGTGGGTCTCAGGCAAGTTTTCTTTAACTTGTTCAAATTCAACTCTAAGGTTTGAAATTTCTCACAATGTCCTTAACCAAATTGTGGCATTTTGAACAACTTGTTCTATAAACATATTAAATATGTTTAAAGTTTTATATAGAATGACCAGAAATTGGAATAGGTTTGAGTTTAAAAAAGTGTGGATTTTTTATTTGAACATGTTCAACTACAAGTTGAACAAGTTGGTATGATTCTTAGCTATAACTATAAGTTGTGTGGGTTCTATAATGGGTACTATAGGTTCAACAAATTCAACAAGTTCAACTTGGATGTTGTCAATTACTTGATCTAAATTGGGTTCAAGTTTTTCGTCAATGTTGCCTTGTGTAGCTGTTACATTAAAAAAAATTCCTTCTCCACCTCCAATCTCATCTGAACAGGTTCGCTCTTCATCCTCTTCTAAGTCAATAACCTATGACTCGAAAGTAGTTATAAACTTTTTTTTTGGTGGTGAGGAAACAAGTTCAAGACTTAACTTGTCCCTTGGTGTAGGCGATTTTGGGTGCATCTTTAGTTGATGAGATTGACATGTTGGTAAAGGCGATGTAGTTGTTGAACATGTTGGTCTTTTCTCCTTCAAGAATTACTCCCTTGTAACATGTTTAGGTGAAACTTGTTGTTGCACAACTTGTCATTCTTGGCTGGTTAGTGACATAGGTTTTTCTAGGGTTGATGTTATTGGTGAAGGCACCTCAGATAAAGGGAACCACTTCCTAAATAGAATATATAGGATAGGTCATGAATAGCAATTATCTGCCTTAGTTTTGCTAGAAACTAGGTTAGTGGCTCCTTTTTTCTAATGTTTTGTCTAGCGAGTTAAGTCGACCAATAACTAGGTCAACACTATGGAACACCAATTAACATGTTGCCCCCTATGTGCTAGGTCAAAAGTTATAGCAATTTAACTTGTTGCTAAAATTTGCTAACCATTCTTTTTTATTAAAAAATTACAAATGGGCTACAAATTTGGCATGAAATTCCTCCCTCCTTCATGCATACTACATTCCACTGTTCATTTTCAACGAAGGCATGTGGATTTGCAATCTTCTTCAAGGTGATTTTAGCTTCATCAAAAGTTGCATTTGCAACATTTACTGCTCCTTATTTGGAAATCCCAAGTTGTTCACGAATAAATACTTGATCAATTAAAATTTCTTGACCACATATTTTCCCTTGAATTCTTCCATCCTTCATTGCTTCCAAGGTTTGTAAAAATTCTTATAATAGGTCTTCTCGTAGCATAATCCACCATAGGTTGAATAGGCCCTCCAAACCAAGCTTGTTTAACCCATTTGAGTTCATTGGAGTCCATCTTCATCCATTATAGCATTTTCTGGCTCTCCTTCACCTTAAACGTTGTCTTCTTCTTAACATGTTTTTTAACTTGTTCTTTTGCAGGCGCTTTGCCTTTTTGCTTCATCATGGCTTTAGTTTTAGATCTTGGGCGTTCAAGAATAATACTATAAACATGTTTTTTTTCAAAGAGTTCTTGGAAAAATTGTTTTCCATTGTCCTTGCTCACATGTTGCTATAACTATTTTTCTTCCACAAGGCTTAGTGCATGAACTTGTTTTGTCTATTCCTCAACAATATGTTGAGGTAAAATTTCAACCTTTATGTCTGAGTCTAAAATAACAATGACTTGTGGTGTTAGTGTTGTTGTAGAAGTAATGGTTCTTTAAGAAAATTAATAGTTGTTTCTAATTCCTATATTTTTCTATTCTTACTCAAAACCTATAGTCTCCTTTGCTATAGGTGCATGCAAAACTAGCAATTCTACATAGATTACTCCACTTAGTCTAACCTATTCCCTCTCTACCTACTTTCTTCTAAAAGCTTCGATTTTTCTCTCAAGTTCTTTCTCCCTTGCTTCTTGTTTAAACTTTTCTAAGGCGCTTTAATTCATGGCCTCTGATATATGAAGAAATAAACAAAAGATGATAAGACAAAATAAAGGTTGCGGTGGTTTTTTATATTGTTTCAATCGGTAATGACCTTGTGGTTATAAATAGACATGACCTTTAGGGTTATAAGCTTCTAGGATGTGGACGTCAATAAGTACCTCACTAAATGCGTCATTTTGATCATTACAAACAGTGACATTATTATCCTCAATAGGCACATCATGATAATAATGAACAAGTACATATGTTCTTTTAATACTGCCATGTGCCAAATGATTATTAACACAAACTCTACAAGTTGAAAATATCCAGGTTCAACATGTAGTGGTTCAGGTTCCTTGGTTTGAATAGGTTCATCAGTAATTAGGTCACTAGGTTTAGCTAATATAGGTTTACAATTCTATCTTCAATGAACTAGTATGGCTTCAACTTGTTGATGTTGACAAGCATTGGGTTAAGATCAAACTTATCAATAGTGACAAGTATAATAATATTTATTAAATAGTATATTATGGAAAATTCAATGAAAAAAAAAATTCACATGAAGTTGTCAAAATGTAAAAATAACAATTTTCTCAATATTGGAAACTACTTTAGGTCCTAAAAATTGAGACTAATGTCAAATAATAATAATGTTATTTTTACTTGATTTTTATTTAGAGATAGTAAATAATGTTGGTAACTACATGTTGGAAATAATATTATGGAAAATTATTTGTTTTCAAGGGATTTATTTTGTCTAGTACACAAGTCACATAGGGGGTGTGTCTCCCAACCTCTCTTAATCATAGTGTCGTCATAAAAGTCCTTAAAGAATAGAAAATGTTGATGACACGTGTTGAATATATTACACATTATCGTTGTCACCATTGATTAGAGTTCCAAAACCAAATTAAATTAAATTTTCGTCTTCCACTAATATTATTGATTTAAAATTTGAAAAAGGATGGCTTTAGGGAATTAAATTATGTGGAAAAAAATTAAAATGATTCTTGCTTAGATACCAAAGACATCATACAAAGAAGATGAGCCAATTTATATTGGTTAAGGTTTAGGAGGAGAACATTATGATATTTATTGTACATAAAATTTGTTAGAAAAAGCCCAAAAAAATTCATATCCATCCATGGATCACCATAGGATATAAATTTTTTACCACGGTTAATGGGTAAAAGCAAGAAAGCTATAGAGCCTCCAATAAGATAGAATGAAATAGCGGCATTTTGGAAGGTGAATGTTGGAGAATATAAATAACAATATTAAGGTTCATGCCAATAACAATCATATTTGAAATTACAAATGCAAGGAGAAGTTAGAGAGGTCAAACCTAGTCCTCTAAGAAGGCAAAGGCAGTTGCATATGTCGACAATCTCAAAACAATGTAGGAAGATGAATTCAATGGCACAAGCTTACAAAAGATCCTTTCAATTGCAACATTATGAAGAACTCAATAAGGAAGTAAGTGTAATTTTCTACTAGATTTTATTTCGCAATTTCACCTTCTTGAAGTGGGCATCTCAAGTGAGTCAAATGGATTTGGGTTTTTTTACAATGTGTTTTTCAAGGATTCAATGAGTTTGAAATGTTGCTCCTTTGATTTGTAGGTTGCAACCAAATGTCATTAGGAGGTAAGAATTTCTCTGGTTCCTTTATTGATTAAAAAAAATGCAATGTTTTTTAATCCATTCAAGCATCATTGTTGCCAAAGGTAGCGACATAAACCATCTCCAACTCTAGAATATTTCACAATATGTTTTCATTTTTCTCTTTATTTATCTACACCATTTGGACTCAATGCATCAATGTTTTTTTTCTTTTTTCTTTGTATTTTGTTAACTACTCTAGGTTCCTCCATATCAAACATCTATTGCAAGAATTACTAGGTCAGAGCTCAAAGGGTTTAGTAGCAAGGAGGGAGTTTAATTGAAAACTGTTGGGGTTTTTTCAAAGGAGCTTTCTCATTCCTAAGTGCTCTCGATCTTGGATGAAAACACTTCATGGGGTACTTTTGATGATGAAAGTACCCTCTCCTTAGGACCTCAAGGGAAGTCAACAAGAAGAACCAAAACTCTTAGCTCCTTGTAATTGCTTACAAGAAGTTAATAAGAGGAGCTCTAATAAAACCATGTTATTTTGTGTTGAACACAACTTGGAGCCCTCCAGAAGCAGGGAGCCTTGGGCTTCACATTTGATCTATATTTTGGACTTGGCATCTGCAACTTTTGTGCACTTGTAAGTGGCCCTTTGTAGGTAAGTGTGACCTATACTGACATAACCATGTGCAATAGTTTCAATTTTTAAGAGTTGCATCAAGGATATTCGAGTGTAGTAAGGTTATTAGAGGTTTTTAATAACTTCATGCTAAAATAAGGAATGATGAATGCACATGGTTGTGTGGGGGGGTTGTTTTCTTTTTTGAAATACGATATTGGTGAATAAGGTGTTAAGTTAATTCCTTTTCTTCAACAAAAAGTTGGTAATCATAGTTTTAGAACCTTAATTGCGTAATTAGAGGTGATAAATCTCTAAAAGGTTGGGGGTAGAAGTAGACACCAAAATTCATGGTGGTTAACAAAACATTGGTCTTGTTGTAATATTTAATGAATAGCAAGGATGTTTGAGATCCATGAAGCAGTTGAAGGGGTGTCAATGAAAGGTCTAATAGAGATAGAACAATCTTCAAGCCTTATGAACATAAGATTAACTCGAAACAACTTAACGATTAAATAAATAGTGTGATAGGGTGGCAATGGCAACATGAGTTTCATAATGAATGAAACATTTATTTAGATTATGAATAAGCTCAATGAGGAACTACAATAACATGTTGAGTCTTGGGCTATGCCACAATGATCATTCATAACTAAAGGAAATATAGATGCTTCAAATGGTGCGGACCAAATAATCCGCTTTGCTATTAGGAGATAATCGGTGAATCAAATCTCGCAACCAACAATAGTGTCTAACGCCAAGAATTGAATACCATGCGATGATAGAGGTGTTTGTAACAACCTTCACAAACGGTTTTAGGTTCATCACTAGAAACAGGGTCAACTTGTAACAAAATCACAAAGGTGCGAGAGTTCGGAAAAATGTAATAATATCGAGCTTAAGGAGGATGAACTTCGAAAGGAGCACGCACCTTTCACAGTTGGGATCTTCATCACAAGGATGTTGCATCAATGTCAAATCTAGAGATGACTCCGGAGCCGGTTCGTCATTCACTTGTGCAAGTTGAGGCCCATAAGACGTGGCCATATGTGACGCCATAATTTCAAGAAAAGAAAAAAAATCTTCAATCAAAATCAAATCGGTAATGAATGTGTGAAAGACTTGTTAAATTGAAATGCGTGGTTGTAATATATAGGTCAAGGAAAAGGAAGGAAATGCATAGGTAACAGCCTAGAACCATAGTAAAGTAAAACCTTAAGATTAATGGAAAAAATGAAGGTTTAAGTAAAATTTGTTGGGGGAAAGTGGGAAAATGTGAAAAAATGCTTTTCCTTTTCTTTCTCTTTCTCCTTCCATTGGCCACCAAGGATTGGAACCTTCCATTGGCCATTAAGCATTGGAACATTCCAAGGGCCACTGAACATTAAAACCTTACATTGGCCACTGAATTGGGATCTTCTTTCACCTCTTTCCTTCTCCTTTTCTTTAAAAGGGCAAATTCGGATCATTGGGGGTTTTTTTTTTTCCAGACATAATTTTTGATTTGAGTCTTGAAAATACTTGTTCCTACAACCTTCTTTGGGAAGAAAAGAATGATTAATTTTAATAGATGGTGGAAAGAGGGAAGGTGGATTGGATGTTTGTAATACTTTTGAAAGAATGGAAGTGAGTAGGGATAGTGTTGGGAACTTGAAATTTTAGAGGAATTTCACAAACCGTCTTGGGTTTGGTAGCACAACTTCTTACTAATTTGGATGCAAAGCCTGCAATTTGGTAGGCATATGTGCCTTGTAACTAGCTTTTTAATGAGTTAAGGCAAGGCAAATTTGGACAACATATGTGATATGAATAATATTTTAAGTGACTTGTGGTCTACAGCCAAGTTGAACTTTCTACCTCTGTAAAACCCTCTTGGGTTTGGTAGCACAACATCTTATTGGTTTAAGTACAGAGCTTGTAATTTGGTCGACAAATGCGCCTTGTACCTACATTTTTAATGAATTAAGGCAAGCTAGATTTGGACAACATATACGATAGGAATAATATTTTAAGTGACTGGTTGTGTGCTGCCAAGTTGAACATGGTGTTGAATCCCTAAAAGTTGGTTTGAAGGAGTGGCAATTTAACATAAAAATAATAGGATTTGGAATGTTTGAGCTTGGAAATATATTTATCAATTCTAAATCATAAATGATGCATAGGAGGCAAGTTATTTGGTTTCATCTATAAACGCAACTTAAAATTTAAAAATACACTTTGCATTTTTTCCTTCACTGGTAACATATGTACTTTCAAGTATAGTCACCTCATAGAATCAGGAGTAGAGGGACAAAAAGCCACCTCGTAGTAAGATCGTCAATCCATGTGCGAGAAGAGTGGAGCTCTTGTCACATTTGTTTTTTCTTTTCTCTTCCAAGTTTTGAGTTCCAAGAAAAATTTTTTTTTTCCAGGGTGGTTATTTACAGATGAGTTTGCACTCTTGTTCCTCATTGGAAATAGGACAACGTGCAACTTGGGATTGCTTACAACAAATGAGGGACAAGAACACAAGATCATTTCAATTTGTTTTAGCTTAGTTTTTATGGATGCACCAATGGGAAAAAAAGGCTCTAATCCTCTAAATCAAAACCTCCAAGCTCGATTTCATGTCTCAAATCTTTTAAGAGCTTAATGGAGCTCCAATTTCTTTTTCATTTCTTTTCTCTCTGTCCATGACTGTCAAATTACATTCATCGATCCATGGGCGAGTAGCGTGAAGTTTTTTCAAGATTCAAGGATGGGAGATCTAGAGTTTTGCCCACACAACCTCTTGGTGAAAATCCTGGGCTTGTTTTTCTTTAGGGTTTTCTCTTGCAAGGGGTGATCTTTCTAATGGTTTTTTACATCACAACAGGACCTTGAGGTGCCCCTTAGTTATAGTAGATGAAGGAAGCGAGCAAAGGCTTGTTTCTATCTTATCTTTAATTCTTTTTTTTTAAAAAGCTTTTCTTGAATGCATGCATGTCACAACCCTAGCCTTGGGCTTGTGATTAAAGCAAGGGCTTGCGAAGATGCGAGCCAAAAGTGAAGCCCAATAGTCACATTTCATGCTCCCGAGAGTGCAAGAAAGTGTGAGGGAATGAACCTCCACACTCCCAAATGAGCTCCCCTTTGGGAACTGGAATCCCAATGGACTCTCAAATTTTCAGAGGGCAATTACAAGGGCCAAAACTTATTGGATTGAAAAGTTTTTTATATCATTGGAAAGTTCTTGGAACGTAAATGTCTAAAATGGGCTCACATGACTCATTTGGATAATTGAAACATAAGTTATGGCAAAAAGAAGGGCCAAGAGTCATTTTGTCAATTTGACTCCCGACCATTAAAAGTCAAGAATCCCCCTAACTTCCTTGCATGCAGATGGTGTGCCACATACCATTAAAAAGCTCTTGACGATGGCTATAATTTTTTTTCAAACCTCACTTCAATCAAAGGTTTGCACACAAAGTTATTGGCCTCCAAAGTTGTGGGAGTCCCAATTTTGGGAATTTTGGGACTCCCACTTGGGAGTCTCGTGGCCAGGCACAGAGTATATTATAAGGGGGAATGTGGTGGCTTCCCTCAAGTCCGGCCGTGGTGAGTCTTGTGAGTTCATGTTTGCTTGTGGCTCGTCCATGCACCAAAAATGCTTCAACTATGTACTAACTAACTTGTTTGGTTTGTGCAGGTCCATGTGAGTAATTGAATTACTTGTCACTTTTCCTAATCCCCATTTCGGAACTCCAGAACGCCCCTCTATCCCCAAAGTGTTGTGAGCCAAGGAGTGTGCCCCAACTCCTTATCCTTCCATTGTTTTCACATTTAAACTCGCAGTTGAGTCTACTAAGGAATTTGGGGGTGTGTCAATCCACGGAAAGAGAAGTATTTGCTTCTTGTCCCTTGCAATCTCAAGGCTTTTGTTCATTTTTGGGAGAATTTTTGAGCTTCAAAGAGCTCTAAATATTATATTTAATTAGGGTTTTCGTGCATTTTATTAAGACCTAGGGAGTTCAATAGGAGCTCCAATTTATTTTTATTTAGAGTCATGGATCTAATGCACGAGGTCTAGGAGAAGAATGCCTTTTCTAGCTCCATGGATCAATGGATCCCAAGTCAGTCAGATCAAACATCCTTTAACAACATGTGTAAGCATGAGGTAAAGGAGTTTTACTAATTATCAAAATGCATTAGGGTTTAGGGTTCTCTTTTTTATTCAATTTCAACTACATTCATTGTTAAAAGTACCCAATACTTGTCAATTTTTTTATCCAACCTTCAATCCGTTTAACTTGGTTGCATTTGGCTCTATTCCGAGATAGCAAAAAATGAATTTTTTTAGTAAAAATTCTTAGCATGTTTGCATCTCAAGGGAGCACGAAGGTCCATAATACCCCATCGCCAAGCAGATATCTAGAATCATGCACATTTTTTACAATGAAAGTACACATGAAATCACCTGAAATGGAATTCGATTAGAACCCTCTTGTGTTCGCTTGTTTGAAGTATGGAAAAGATCCAAATTCTTTCTTCATCTCTCTTGCAATATTTTGAAAAGGGAATTGCTTATTTTTCAAAATTCCAAACCCAAGCATTGCAGCTAGGTTGATTCATGCACTGAAGCACATCCGTGATAGGAATGTTCCCATATCAATAATTGCATAGAAGAATCCAAGTACTTTTGTTACCAAAAATACCCAGCAATCTAACTATGTCAACTCAAGCAACACATCCTTCTATTTGGGTGCAATTGTTACAAATCCTTAATAGTAAAAATCGAACAACCGTTATTTTTATTTTTCCTAGGGTTATGTAACTAAGCCTTGCAAATGTGATATGCTTTTTCTTTTGCAATTTTCTACTCATCTAACTCCGGTACTTTCGTTGCTAAATGTATTCAATCAATCAAGTTGTGTTGGGTTGACAATATTGCCATGTTGTTTAGGTGAGGTTGAATCAACTATGTGACAGGGGTGGCCATGAATCCTTGCCCTTGCATTTCCCATATCTAGAATGCAATTGAATAGGCCTTCTTCTTTCCTTCATTATTAATATTGCAAATCAGGTACTTTCATTACCGAAAGTACCCAATCGATGTCATTTGGTTGAATCGACTACTGTATCATCCTGCTTAGAGGCGCTTGTTACAGGCTTGTGACATGTCGTGTCGAACATCTTGTTTTGTTTTTCTAGGTTTAAATATCCAAGAATGGTAGAGAGGAACTCCTAGTGTTTTTGTTATTTTTTTGAAAATCCAAACTAGGTACTTTCATTACTAAAAGTACCAAATTGATGCACTATGTTGAGTTGACAATATCCCGCTCCTAATGGATGTGCTTGAAACATCATGGTCCTAAGAGTAAACGTTTTTATTTATTTTTAAAATTCTTGCAAGTTCCATAACAAATTATTGCGAATTGTTTGTAAATGTAATCTTTGAGCTTTGGTTGCTTCTAATTTGTAATGATTTAGCCCAAATCCCATGCGAGTAGAGAAGTGGGCATGTCCAAGAAAAACTTGGGTGCTTTTGGCAATGAAAGTACCCATGAAAATTTACAATTCATGCTTAATTCACCCTCATTTCAAAAGGGAACTATGTCGCGCATCCACGCTTTGCCGCTCTAGTGTTCAAGCATTCTTTTCTTTTTGTAGTTGAAGGGAGACCAAGAGTTTTCATATCTTTCATTGTGTGTTTCTATATGTTGTGTTTACTTATCATTTGAATCAGATGAGGACAAAAGTAGATAAGATATTACATATCGGATAATAAACCACATCGATGTTATTCTTGATTGTATTAGATCTATGTGTTATTCATTTTGTAGGAAGTTTCTAAATATCTAAGCATTATTGTAGAAGAGGGCACATGAGATACATTCAACAGTTTAGAAAGGGAAATGGTTTGTATCATTCCACTCATAGTTTTTATATAGGGTTCTATAACCAAGAATGGTAGAACTTATTTTCATTTGTGTTTCTTTTTTTTTACAAATAAAAACCGAATACTTTTGTTGTCGAAAGTACAAATTAAATTCCCTATGTTGAGTTGACAATATCCCACGTCTTGCTTGAATGACCTTGAAACAACTTGGTGGCAAGGGTGGGGCACATCGTTACCAAAAGTGACGCGCTCCCAAGTCACGGGGTGAAACCCACTTGAGGGTTTCACAAAGTCAAGTTGCGGAAAGTTAAACTTGGTAGCACGCTCCCGGCTTCCAACTCTAGAAAGGGGTAGAGGGTCGAGTTGGGAGACCCGGGATTAGACTAGGAAGAGATCAAGCTTTTAGATCACACGAACCTACATCACAAACCAACACGAGTTGGTTAGAATCCATTTGCAC
>Ga0209611_10008910_pt1 | contig 15439 bp, 9 predicted proteins | sample S1TSphgellanicum_3_FD_187693 | JGI IMG/M metagenome (GOLD analysis project Ga0209611, IMG submission 187693) | Host-associated microbial communities from peat moss isolated from Minnesota, USA - S1T2_Fc - Sphagnum magellanicum MG (SPAdes) (version 2) | ecosystem: Host-associated > Plants > Peat...
TTTTTTTGGATTTGTTTTTTCGGATTTTTCTCCCTTCTCTTAAATTAACAAAAATGAAGAAACAAAATAAAAAATAAAAAATAAAAAATTGGCAGAAAAATCTCAATGGGTGCATTATGCACCGGGTTCACATTAGCATTGTTTAAGTCAATGAACAATAATTATAAGTTCTTTAACTTCATTACATAACATTGAAGAACCACATGTTTTAATATGCATTTAAATATATTTTTTGAAATGCAAGTATTAGAAAATATGTGTCACAATTTTGCAAAATAGAGTCACAAGTACATGAAAGTAAAACATCAATTAGAATTATTGTATTTTCAAGTTGATAAAGCCCTAATGTGTATGAATAGAGTTTCAATTTTTCATATGGTCATAATCTATCAAAATGTTGATGTAAAAGTATGCTAGAAAATCAAACAACCAGCCAATTTAAATACTTTTCATCCACTTTTTATATATAATTTTTTTTCAAACTTTATGTTCAACTTACAATAAATTCAATGAAAAGCTCTATGATTTCAAAATGCAATTTAAATAGGTTTTTGATATCTTTTTGAATGTGAATGTTGAAAAGAGATTGTTTTTTAAATTAAAATTTCAAAAGACTACTTTTTTGAAATACTTTATCATGCTTGGACCCTTGGAAATCTTCAAGTCGTGAGCTCTAAGGATAGGCCATTCAAGGTTGGGAGCAGAAGTGAGGGGAAACCTTTGGCAAACAAAGGAATCACCAGATTGAAACATCTTTGGGTTGTTGAAATTAAGGTTTGGAAACCTATGGCCACTCTAGGTTTGCAAAAATGTTTAGCAAATGTGCTAAATAAGGACAGAATTATCTCTATGTTCCTTTGGAACCCCAATTTTGCCTCAACCATTTTTCACATTAGGGATTGGGCCAGCCCAAAAAGAAGAGGAGCCAAAGAAATCATATCTTGGGTCTACAAGATCACTGATATCAATCTTAGATACTTGGAGGTAAAAAAGTACACAAGGGAAACAACTAATGGCCTGCTAAAAATAATAGGCCTAAACAAAGTAAATCTACCAAACAAGGACCTCATTTTGGTCAAGGTTCTTTACCAAGACAAGGTAAGGGAGACCTTCAAGGCTTGTGAAGATAAGGTGGACTACCCCAAAGATGTTCATTTTTGGCTTTTGGCTTTAGATTCATCAAGTAACTTCCTTGGGATTTTGGTGAATGGACATGGAAAAACCTCCCTACTCTAGAGGCTACTCCCTTTTTTGGTTATAGTTCAAAGAAGGGATACAGAACCTTATCAGCAAAGGCAATAGACCGTTTCTCAACCTTTCAAGCTCATTGTTGAACTTGAAGACTTTTTGGCTTTGGAGCAATATATTGTTGCAAGGTTGTGGCATTTTTGTAGACCCCATAAAGTGGGTACCTTCATATGGCTCCCTCTGAATAGAGGCCTTCCTATGGGCATTTGGCTGCAAAAGTTGGGCATCCCACACCATGTGCCAAGTTTGCCCGGCGGGTATGGTGGAGTCTCCCCAACATTACCTATTGGTGTGTGAAAAAATGAACTTAACTTGGTTTGCCTTCAAGAGGATTTAGTAGGCCTGGAATGCCCTCGAGGTCATCATCAATTGGAACTTTATCCTCTTTAGTGAGATTGTTATCAAGATTGAAAAAGTCCAACCTTCGACTTAGAATCTTAAGACAACAAGGTTCTGTTACACTAAATAGCCCTTAAATATCTTCCATAGCTTCATTGTTTATTTCCTTTGGATTGAGAGATGTAGGAAGAACTTTCAGGACACTTACTTTAGTTTTAGGATTCTTAGGCAACCCTAGGTTTCCAATGTTGAGGTGGGGATGGCTGCTTGGAAAGACCTTTCTAATACTAGGATTCATGAGACCCTTAAGGCTAAGGCCAATCTGACCCTGATTAGGTCTGATTTCATTTCTACTTGGTGTTTTTTGGACTTGTTCGCTCGCTGAGATAGGACCATGAAATGGTCTCTCCTGCCCCCTTTGTATTACATTGATTCTGACTTTATGATGCAGTGCGGTTGTTTGTCACCTTCCCCCCTTTTTGTGGATTTTGTTATGGCAAGCATTAAAGAAATGAAAATGATTACATAAAAGATTAGGAAACTAATCATAATCAAGATTGAGGGAGAAATTTGTTGTTATAGAACTTCTACATGTAGTTTAAAAATTCAAAATACCAAAAATAATTTATTCACATGTACAACACAAAGTTTTAGAAAATTATGTAATTCCTTGCATTGTTATTATAGTGTTGTGGCATGGCATGTTAAAAAGTTTGACCCAACATGGGTACCCACCAAATATCATCAAATAAACAAATAAGAAATGGAGCTTTACATGCAATAATGCCCTTGGGGAAGGCATTACCAAAATTAGGGCCATGCTTGACTTTGCTTCATGTGGGCCCCATGCCATATTCTGGTAACTTTTTCTTTTTAAGGTTCTTATTTAACATTTTCAGACTTTTATTATTTCACCAAAGCTCCTTCAACTTACATGGTTCATAAAGGGTTTTATACTAAAAAATTTATGGGACATAAAATGCAATTGTTTGAGCTTCAAAAGGATGGACATTTGTTGGTTGAATGTAGTCTCCTTATTTCAGGGCAAGGTTTTTGTGGTTGGTGTAGATTATGACTATTTGTTAAGCTCCTTCAAACAAGTGTTGCCATTTTTTGAATGCATTGATGATCATTAAAAGTTATTTTTCATGAATTTTATGATTTATTTCAACCATTGATAATTTCCTTGAATGCAATCCAACATGATGTAGTTGTTCATCACTCCCATACAAAAATAACATAACATGAAAAATGAAATTGGTGGCATTCATTTCAAGAAAAAATGGTTTGGATGGATATTCATGAATCAAAATGGGAGCTATGGTGAAAGCACTCTTCAACAATTTGAAAACTTTCACATAATTTTCATACCATTTGAATTTGTCCTTGCTTGCATGAGTTGTGTTGAAGGTGTAACAATCTTTGAGTAATTTTTGATAAAACTTTGATAAAAATTTGCAAATCCCAAGAAAATTTATTTGATGTCACAAACTAAAGATGACATTTTCCAATTGATGAAATTTTGAATTTTCTTTGAACCCATTGATAAACCATTGTCAAAAATGATATAGCTTAAGAACCTAACCTTTGATTGACGAAAAAGACATGATTTCTTCAATTTCGTATACAACATCTTTTCCCAAAGTTTATTGAAGACAAGACATACATGTTGTTCATCCTCCTTTAGGTTTTTGGAAAATATCAAGATGTCATGGATGTAAATGATCATGAAGTTGTTTAGGAATTCTTTAAATATGTCATTCATCATGTTTTGAAAAATTATAGGGGTATTCATAACATTGTATTTGAAATGGCCAAACATCGTGCATAATGTTGTTTTCCATTCATCACCCTCTTTTATGTGTACAAAATTGTAAACATCTCCCAAGTCAATTTTTGTGAATACTTTTGTTTGATCAAGTTATTTGAAAAGTCCTAAAATCAATAGTAAGGGATAACAATTATTTATGATGATTTTATCAAAGCCATGATAATCCACATGCATGCAAAAAGACTGATTTTTTTTTCACAAAAAATATGCCTTAGAGGTGAATGGATGAATGAGTTTATTTCAAAATCAAGGCATGACTTTTGTGATAGTTGGACATATCATTATTGAACAAAATGTTCTTCATCAAAACATGTTGCATTCAATATCTATTAATTATTCCCATGTATGACCTGCCTAATAATATATATGTATATAGGGTCTATGAAACAAGGTTTGCAAGTAGAATTTTTTTTTTTCACTAGTAGACTAACGAAAGACACTTTTAATCACATAAGACAAGTCACAAAATGGGGTTTTCCTTCTAGTGTTTGTTTCCCTTGGAATACTATTATTCAATTGCAAGGCCCCAATTGAGACAAGACAAATTCATTTTTTAAAAAAATCTTCACTAGGGATCATTATTTTTTAACTTTATATATTTTCTTATTTGTACATGCCCAGGTTCTCCACAATATACACAAAGCCCTAGTTGTCATGAACATTGTTGTTTTTGTAATAAGAAAGGTTTTAATCATGAAACATTAACTTGCATTAGTTCATCATTTAGTTTTTGGCTATGAATCATAGGCTGTGCATTCACTAAAAGAAATCTTGTCCATTTTGACCATATGTTTGTGACTAATGTGCAACTAATGTCCAAAGCAACACAATTTGTGACTACACTTGTATCAATCCTTTGTGGCACATTAATTTGCAATTGTTCATAGTCATACATATAAGTAAATTTTCACAAATCCAAGTTTAGTCATACATGTGACTACAATGTGCGACTACCATATTTTAGATGAAAATATGGATGAAAAATGAACATATGTCATCCATTATGGGTGGCATCCATTAATGGTTGACAATTAAGTTGCTTTCACAACTATATTTGAAAATATACATAAATGACTAAATAACAAGTGACATTTTTGCTATTGTAGTTTAAAGTCTACAAATTAATTTACTAGCTAATATGTTGCTAGAAAATGTTATTATTATAACCAAGTAAGTAAACTAAACTAAGTAAGCCTAATAGGTTAAATTAATTAAACTAGGTAAGCCTATGTATGTTGGTAAGCTAGCCTAATTTATTAAACCTAGCTAGTAGCCTAGGCTGTGAAGGTTAAGCCTAGATTTGTTAGGTAAGTTAACTTGTAAATTAGCTTGTAAGTAGTTGGTAGGTTAGGTCATTAACTAATTAGTAGGTTAGGTAGTAGATAGTAAGTATGTAGCCTAGGTAATATTAGTATGTAAAATAGATAGAAGGTAATAGGTAGCTATGATAAATAATATATTATATTAGGTATGTCGCAACCCTAGCTTTGGGTTTGCGACCAAGGTAAAGGGGGTTACAAGGTTGTGGGAGTCAAGGCAAGAAGAAGCCTAGGAGTCACATCACAACATCCCGGGAGTGTAAGAAGTGTAAGGGAGTGTAAGAAAGTGTGAAAGAGTGAACCCTACTATGTTATCTTCTTTGCGTTATTCGACTCTCCTCTTCACACTTCTTTGCTTTCCTTTGCGCTATTCAACTCTTTTTTTTTACATTGTCGAGCTTTCCTCTTTTGTGTTGTTTTTTTTTCCCTTTTGCATTGTTCTGTTTTCCTCTTCACATTACTTTGTTTTCTTCTTTACATTATTTAGCTCTCCTTTCACTTTGTTCTGCTCTCCTTTTCACACTACTATTTTATTTTAGGTAAAAGGTTTTTCGCATTGTTGCTTTCCTTTTTATGTTGCTCTGCTTTCCTGTTCATGCTGTTGTTGATGAGAAAATGTTGAGAGACAATTTAAAAGAGGAGGTTTCTTATTTTCAATTTTTCAAAAAGATCCTTTCAAAAAGGATGATGTGGAACAAAAGAAGTTTGTGAAAAATCTTGCTCTTTTAATAATGAAAAATCACTTGTCTTTGCAATTTGTGGAGAGTGTGTGGTTAAAGTGTTTAATGTTGCAATTATGTCCTTATGTGCAATTCCTTTCTTGAAATTTGTTTTCAAACATTGTTTTACCTGAATTGGTGGAAAAAATTAAGGAAACATATGTTTTGTTTTTGTTAAATGACTATAGTTGTGTTACTACCAGTTTTGATTTGTGGATGTCCAAGGGTGCACATGTTACTCTAGGACATCCACAAATCAAAACTAGTTACATGTTACATTTGGGATCTAATTGGACACCAAAACATGTTATTCTTTATTTGTTTAAAGTTGCTAAAACTACAGGACAAGTGTTGGCTAAAAATCTTATTGATCTTCTAGATGCATATGGCTTGAGAAATAAAATCATAGCATATGTGAAGGATGAAGGTTCAAATTTAAATACATTGACCAGTGCTTTGAACTTTGTTGTTAAATGTGAAACTTTAGGTTTGGAGGAAAATTTTTAAGGAACCTATTTTAGTCATGCTTTTTCCAAAGTGTGCCAATTTATGCCACAATTGATGACAAAGTTTGTAAAAATTTGAAATATATGTTTATTAAATATGTCCAAGTAGATTTGTAATGAAGAATGATTTAACAACTAACACCTCACTGTGCGTATTAAATGATCATTCATAAGATGTGGTGAAAGGTGGAGTGTTTACTTATTATTCCTTAGAAGGTGGATAGACATTAGAATAGATACAAAAAGAAAAATGGAAACACTACGCCAAAACATGGCAAATATGACTACACCCATGAGTAGGTTTGTAGTCGTAAATGCCATTGATTATATTACATATTAATTTCAATTTAATTCAGCCATTTGGTTTGTAAGTAGGCACAAGTAGGTAGGTAGGCATAGGTAAATAGGTAAGTAGGATCCTTTTTTTTTTGGGTGACAAGTTTTTATTATTGGTTCATCACAAGTAATATTTGCATTTTGAATATATTTGGTGCATATATTGTGTGTAGAACGATACTTTTTCACCTATTTTTATAGTTTCCAAAGTTGAACTTGTTAACAAAGGATATGGGATAAATTTACAACATTATTTCACATCATCCTTTGTCACATACAAAAGTACCCAACTTTGACCCATTATTATCTTTTTCATACTTTGTCCAAATGAAAATAAATAAATTTCATTCTTAAAGATTTTTCCAAGATCTACACATTTATAAAATAAATTTAAGAAAAATATCAACTAATTTGACTGAAAATGCATTTGGATTTTCATTATTTCATACATTTGAATGAAAATGATATCTTGGAGACTTTTTTTTCTTTTTTTTCATAAATTTTCTTGTAAATAAACATATTTAAAATCAACATGGTTTTTTGTGTGTGTGTGTGTGTGTGTATGTGTATACACACACACACACACATACACATACACATATATGTATATATAGTATTTTCTCACCTTTTAAAAATATAATGAATAAATAAAAATGGTATAAATGTTGTGTTATATTATTTTTAATTATAAAAAAAATTTAGAAATTAAATATGTTATCTATGAAACATATAACATTATTTTCAACATTTGGAAATTTTATACAAAGTATTAAAATTATTTAAATGTCATAATTATTAATTTCATAGTTTTTATCAAATTTTATTATGAGTAGTAAATTTTAATCTTTTTTCAATTCATTAAATGTGAGTTAAAATAAAATATTAAAAAATCCAAGTTGCATGACCAAATATTTTGATAAATTACTAAAGATCAAATTTTATATTTTTTGCTACTCATCACATGGAAACATGAAAAAAAATGCCATTTTGGGGCATGTGGATTTGGTTTGAAATTCATTGGATATCACTAATAAGAATATATTTCACTATTTAATGTCAAAAAATTCAAAAACGATATTCATTTAAATAAACCTTTGAATAAGAGTCTCAACTTAAATGTTTTAATTATATTCTAAGCATCAATTCTTTATTTAATTTTATGGTTTCAAGAACTTTGGCAATTTGTTTTTCATTTTTTGGAATTTAAAAAAAATGAAAAAAATTCCCCAAAATTGTTTTTAGCCGTTATCCAAAAATTGACATGAAATATTTGGTGACTTTAAGGCAAAAGTTTTAAAAATGATAAGGTATTAGTTATTTACTTATGCATTAATTATTTGTTTGATTATCCACAAGTTTATAATATGCTTACTAGGTACATATGTTTACCTTCTAATTTTTTTTTCCCTTTTAATTGATTTTAATTTTTGAAATTGTACATTATTAAATAATTATATGGTGTTCATGAAAAAGATCTTTAGTCACATATTCCTATCCATGAAGATTTTTAATCATGTAATCATATCCATGGTTACAAAAATATCATTAAACACAAAAACATGGCATATATGACTGTATGACTAGAAATGGTCATTAGTCATATTTGACATAGTCATAAATGTCAAGTTTTGGTGTAATGAAAGGGAAGAGAAGCATTGAAAGGTTGGAAATTCTAACATGACCCTAATTGACAAAAGGATGGGAAGCTATGACTTTCGTATCTTTAGTGTAAAGGTGAAATTCAAATGAAAAACTTGTTGAAATTTGTGTTTCGCAAGATGGATAACCAAAAAATTGAAGAAAGGAAATGTGTACAAGATTCATAGTAGTATTGTTTGCTTTTGCAACTTTTGGATGCATTGTAGCATTGTTTGTTTTTGTAACTTTTGGCTGTTGTGTAGCATTGTTTGTTTTTGCAACTTTTGGATGTTCTAATTGTGGAGGGCTATGTTTGGAGTTCTCAAAACTAGAAGAAAGAAAATGACAATGAGAAAAATAAAAAGATGAAGTAAAAAAACTTGGTGTCATGAAAGAAGAGGAGTACTTTAGGAAGAGAAAACAAGGAGACAAACAAAAGTATGGTCGGAAAGGAATTACTTGAAAAGAATAGACAAGGAGACAATTGAACACATTGACATTAGAGGAAAGAAAGACCTCTAGAAAAACCCTAACTCACAACTTCCAAAAGTTGGAGAGTTCCCTTGGAAAAAAAGATGTCCAAAAACCTTAAATCACGACTTTCACAAGTTGAAATGTTCCTTCCCACCTTTTTTTCTAGACTGGGCTACCAGGATGATGTTATATGGATGAAAGGGTTTTAACCCTAATTCATCCATTTAAATGTCAAACATTTAAATGGTGTGTGTGATGTAGGTTCTTTTGATAATGCGACATAATTTATACTTTATTATTTTGCATTTTTATTGGGAATTGTTAGGCTTCAAATTGTTGACAAAATAAACATTACATTGGTAATTACTAGACTTGTTGGCCAATTTTTTGTTTTAGTTTATAGTAGGTTGTTTTTAAAACTATTACAAAAAATATGACCCATCCATTACCAAAATCATTGTTAGAATTTAATATGTCCCCCTTTATGGATCTTTCCCCGTTATTTTTTAATAATAATAATTTGATTAATATGTTTAGGTGTCGGTTATTTCATAGTCTATTGATAACCACTAGTTATACATTTCTTTCATCATAAAATATTTTTTCTTTTAAGATTAATAACTTCACCGGATGGCAACTAGTAAATAATTGGGTCACTTATGTAGGTTATTAAACAAAAAAATTCAAGGCTTGGTTGGTTAATAGGATCTATATGCAATAACTGGCCAACATTTTTAATTACTATCTTGTTAATTGTCAATTTCAATAAACATTTCATAGCATAGTTTCAATATTGGTTTTTAAATGTTTGTTGTCTTAGTGTGGTGCATATTAATATTCATTGGACTAAGTTTCTTTACACAATAATTTCCCTAGAATTGAGAATTAATTATATATACATGGACCTCATGATGGTGTGACAATCTTTAATTAATAAAAAGTTGTTAATATTCCAATTTACAAATTTGGGTAGTTAAATTTTGGGATATTATTTTGTATTGGAAAATTGTTAAGCATCAATTACAAAATACACTTTACAAATTTGGTCATTATTATCTTAATAATTAAAAGTTCTCATGTAATGCAATGTTAAATAATATTGTTTTATAAAATTGGAAATTACTTTTGAAGTAAAAAAAGTACCCAAAAGAAATTTTTGACAACCACGAACTTTTGAAATTTGTCAAAATTTGAAAAAATCATGATGTAAATCACCACAATATTGAATTGTTACAATGTTACATATAAATGGAGTTTAATACACAAAGACATATAAGTTGGGGTTCATATAATAGACTTCAAGTTGATTTCCATGGTTCTTATTTATTTTTAGAATTATACTATTATGAATTTAATTTAAAATATTAATATTTATACATTTTTTTGGAAATGGATTTAAATGTTGAGTTGAACATAAGTTCAAGGTTGTTCTTATAAGTGATTCACAATTAATTTATTGGTATTTTCCAATAGACCACTTGGAAATAGGAAAAAATAAATTAAACCTCAATGTCACAAGAATAATATTTTATAATGACCAATGATAATGATTTATATGAAGAAGTCATCGACGGAAAATTTTGCCTACATGGGTGCAACAATTAAAAAAATATGAAATAGGTGTTCCATTGACATGAATTAATGATTTTATTACCCCTTGTTACACCACCTAGTGGCCAACATGTGTATAAAATGTGGAAGGAGGTCATTATTGTAATCATTGAGATGGGTGCAAGCAATGGTGGGTTTTGAGAAGGAGAAGCTAGGGGGAAGCTTGGCAATAGTAGTGTTTTGGTGGCCCAAAATACTTCGATGATCAAGAGGAGAATTTTGTAAGATTGGTATTGGTTTGATAATGTTGTCATTTGGCAACTCTTGTTCATCACAATTCACTCCTATTTGTAGTGGAAATAGTCTGGAGTTGGAGTAGGGTTAGGGTCATTTTTTTGTCACCTATGTTAGAAAATAGTTGCAAAATTTCAGATTGCATGTTCCATTCATAAGGGCACCTTGGCAACATGGATGGCAACATGCACATTAATTAACATCTATGCAATATCATTGGCCTCCAAGCCTTCCTTCACCAACCCACTTTTGAAGGTCATTTTCATGTGTCCATTGAGGATATACTTGTGATGAGTTTTTGCAATCAAGCTTTTGTTTTCTTTGTTAAAACCTGCATTATGGGGAATGTCCAAACTTGAACATCCAAAGCATCTTTAAGGGCACCACAAACTTTGATATTACTAGTTGTAGTCTTCTTCAGACCACTTCGATTAAAGCCCTAAATGGGCCATTGCCCTTAGTGCCCTCCTCAACATTGAAGTGCTCATTTGTAACCATTTCATTGCTAGGGTAATCCTCATCAAGTTCAAACTTCTTCAAAAGATGACGAACAAACAAAATATTAATGTAATACATAATAACATAATTGTTAAGACCAACTTTCAAGCCTTTTGATAGTTCAATATCATAGCTTGTTGTCAACCCAATATCACCATCAAATCTTAGTGGCATAGGTGATTTGAGCCACAATATTTTTGTTGGTAAATTTGACAACATAATACTTTGAGGTATTGTACTTGTTTTTGTCTTGAGTGGTCAAAACTTGTCGAAATGTACTTAGAACTTTAGATGGGATGTTACGAGGTATCCCTATAACTTGGCTCCCCATATTCTTCCACAAGGACTTCAATTGTGACTCTAGTAATGTGCCATCCATCTAGTGTTTGGTCTTTAAGGGTGAATGCACAGTAAGGTCAACCCAAAATGGCACATGTGGAAATCCATGGTTTTACTTTTTTAGACTTTTTAATTTGAATGTTTGGTGTTTTGGGAATGTAAAATTGTCCATAAATGAGAGTATGAGACAAATGGAATACCTAAACCTTAAACTTATAAGTTTCTAAATTGTAACACATGTTTCAATTTGATCAAATAAAGGGAAAGTTAAAAATAAAAAACTTACAAGATATATTTTGATTCTGTGAAGCTCCATGATATGGGTTTTTCTAATAGATGGTTTTTTAAATATTTATAATTGATAGATGTTATGTAAGGTAGTAATGTCATTCTTACAAAACAAAAATTTTCAATTTTTTCATTTTAGTAAATCATGGATTTTATAAACTATTGAAAATCTTATGGACACTTGATAAATTAAAATATTAAACTTGTTTGTAAGCCTTTATTTTAACATTATATTAATATCTTCACAATCATATTAAGGGAAAACAATCAACATTTCACACATGTTTATTATGTAATAAAAGTCCATAAAGTTTCTTATGACTGTGATAAAAGATTACATTACATTATTTTAAAAGTTGAACTTGGAATGATATTTTATTTTCAAAATTTTAAAATTGATTCTCTTTGTCAACCCATGTTTAAAACTATGCCTTGAACTGATTATACAAGAAAAGACAATAAATGGACATTGATGTCCAAAACTTTATATTTGCAATTTGTTGAATTACATGTTAATTGTCATATTCAATACTAATGCAAATGTACATGTTTTAAGTACTTGATTTGTATCCTTGATTCAAACCCTATACAATCATGCACATACTACCCTAATTGTTAAGTATGGAGAACATATGATATGGTCTATGGCCATCATTGTAAATTTTAAATCCATATAATCTATGGATAATTTAAATGTAATACCCACATGATAATTAACAAACTACACTATTTATGGAAAAAATAAATGCAATACCTACATGACAATTTAAAGATGCACATTTGTATGTGGGGGCAAAATGTAATACCCACATTATGACCCTATATGGGGGAGGGAAATGCAATACCTTCATAATAATTCAAAAATGGACACTATATGTGGGTGGTAAAATGTACTATTGGCATTATGACCCTAAATCCACACTATCTATGGGAGGCCAAAATGCTAAATCCATATACCAAGAATGAAACATTTTTAATGGAATTTGATGACCATATTAAAACCATCCAAGGAAATTGATTTCTTTAAATTATGAAGGAAACAATAAGAAAACATAAGAAAATGATTAAAAAAAAATGTCATACCATTGATGTTAAAGGATGATATCACATTCAAAGGAGTTGTATCTTGATTTGAAAACACAACCTAAATAAATCAACACACATTTCATTAAACCTTAAACTTAAAACCTTAAATAATCTTAATGGTAAATGCTCTCAATCTAATGATTATACAAACAAAACTACAAATGGAATACAAAAAACATTTATAACAACTATGTTTTGAATTGTAAAATTAATCAATTAAAAAATATAATGAATGGAAGCATTAGCCTTAAAGTTTAAAATTAATTACCCCAAAAATTTATATATAAACCTAAACAATTTTAATGGTAAATGTCATAAAAATTAATAACTATATAAACATATACAAATGCCATACAAAATAATCTTTTAAGAATGAATGGTGAATTAAAGTTGAAACACAATGAAAAGAAAAAAATTAAATGAATGAAATAAAAATTTATTCTCTTATTTTTTAGTGTGGTCATTTCAACTTGAGACTTTCTTCATTCACCTTCAAAAGAGATCAAATGAATCTTGTTGCAAGTATTTATATGTCAAGATTTGGCCAAAATTTCCCCCCAAAATCTAACTTAGGATTGATTTTGATTAGTATTAAAAATCGTGCAAATATTCATAAATGTTTGATGTCTTTTTAACTCTAAATTTATCAAGCCTATTTTTTAATTAAATTAAGTACATCTTGCATTAAATGGTCCAAAGTGGAGGTAAAGGACTGCCACCAAAAAAATTCTCGCAATTACAATACCCACATTTTACATTATAATTTTTGCAATTGAAATCCATAATTTGCAAGTGCATATGCAAGTATAATGACGTGTGGGTAGGTGGGTTTTGCTAATAAGTAGATGTTTTGCAAATAATTAAAATGGCATCATTGAAAAATGTATTTATTTTCTTAATTAATTTCTGGAGTAGGAATTAGGTAGAAGTTTAACTAATAAGATATATAAAGTTTGCCAAGAAATAAAAGTTTAACTAAGAAAAAATATAGGTTTAACCAAAATATACAAATTTAACCAAGAAGAAATATAAGTTTAACCAAAAAAGTATAGGTTTAACCAAAAGATATAGGTTTTGCCAAGAGGGAGAAGTTTAGCTACGAAATATAAATTTAACCAAAAAGAAATATATGTTTAGCCAAGAGATAGAAGTTCAGCCAAGAAGTAAAAATTTAACTAAGAAGAAATATAGGTTTAGCCAAGAGATAAAAGTTTAGCTAAGAAATAGAAATTTAACTAAGAAGAAATATAGGTGTAGCCATGAGATAAAAATTTAGCCAAGAAGAAATATAGGTTTAGGCAAGAAATAAAAGTTAACCAATAAGATATATAGGTTTAGCCAAGAAACAAAATTTAGCCAGTAAGATATATAGGCTTAGCTAAGAGATAGAAATTTAGTAATAAAATATAAGTTTAACTAAGAAGAAATATATGTTTAGTCAAGAGATAGAAGTTTAACCAATAATAAATATAGGTTTAGTCAAGAGATAGAAGTTTAGCAATAAGAAATATAGGTTTAGACAAAACATTGAAGTTAGCTATTAAGATATATAAGTTTAGCCAAGAGATAGAACTTTAGTCAAGAAATATAAGTTTAACCAAGAAGAAATATAGGTTTAGTCAAGAGATAGAAGTTTAGCCAATAAGAAATATAGGTTTAGGCAAAAAATTAAAGTTAGCCAATAAGATATATAGGTTTAGCCAAGAGGAAGTAAGAGTTTTGCCAAGGTAAGTAAAGGATTAATTGTTAGTTAGTAGGCAGGGCTAAGATTTAGGTCAGTATAGTAGCTAGGTGGGTGGGTAGTATGGAGGTCAGGGTTGAGAAAAAATTGGCAATGAAAATAAAAATGGTCAAAGCTCAGCAGCCAAAAAAGATTGACTGTGGTAGAATGCTGGTTGACGTAAGGTAAAGAGGAATTGAAAAAGAGGCGATTCATCCAGCCCATCCTATGGACAGAACGGCCAACTGGTGCAGTCATGGTGGCTGGTTCACTCTGGCCCCATATGGGTGGAAGCTGAGATGGCTGCTGGCGCAGTACAGTTGAACATTCTTAGCATGTAAGAAATAGACTGTGCAAAAATTGTCAAGTCTGAGAAGGCAATGCAGCTTTTTCAAACAACTACAGTGAGAGTTAAGCTGTGGCTCCTAAGAAATTCACTTTTGTTCAGGTGCTTAATGCATGTGCTAGCTTATGAGCACTTGGAAACAGCAGGGGTGTTCATAAACAGACATTCAAAGTGGTTGCAAGTCAGATGTCTTTGTTGGAAGTAGCCTTGTTGACATGTATGCCAAATGTGGGACCATGGGGGATGCTAATTTGAGGCTGTCCAAGAGGATGCCTTCTTGCAGTGCAGTCTCTTAGAATGTTACTAAATTGGGACATGTGGAGTGTGGGCATGGACAGGAAGCCCCAGAACTATTTCCTGCAGTCTCTTAGAATGTTACTAAATTGGGACATGTGGAGTGTGGGCATGGACAGGAAGCCCGAGAACTATTTCCAACTTGAATGCAACAAGAACATGTATAGCCCAACCCTGTCACTTTCATGTGGATCCTGAATGCCTGTGCCAGTGTCTTGGCGGTGTTTATAAACAGACCATTCAAAGTGGTTGCAAGTCAAATGTCTTGCTTCATTGACATGTATGCCAAATGTGGAGTATATGGGAGCTTTGAGTGCATTGAATGAGATGCTCTTCCATGATATGGTGTCTTGCACTGTAATGATATTTGGATATGTGAAATGTGGGTGATTGCAGAAGGCATTGGAAATATTTCAACAAATGCAACGCAAAGGTGTGCCACCAGAATGTTTGACTTTTGTGGTGGGGATACTAACTGCATAGACGAGTGTAGTTGCACTTGAAGAGGGCAGTTGTGCTCATCAACAGATCGTTCAATGAAGTTGTGAATTAGATTTATTTCTGGGAAACAGCCTTGTTGACTTGTCTGTGAAATGTGGGAGCATTTGAAGAT
>Ga0209611_10008911_pt1 | contig 15437 bp, 8 predicted proteins | sample S1TSphgellanicum_3_FD_187693 | JGI IMG/M metagenome (GOLD analysis project Ga0209611, IMG submission 187693) | Host-associated microbial communities from peat moss isolated from Minnesota, USA - S1T2_Fc - Sphagnum magellanicum MG (SPAdes) (version 2) | ecosystem: Host-associated > Plants > Peat...
TTCTATGGAGCTTTTAAAGGGTGAAAAACTAAATCAAACTTTGTTAAAGTTTGTTCCTTTATGCTCCTTTAACATATGTAACTTGATTATTTCATTAAAAAATTGTCTTGGGAACTCAGGCTCCATTGGTTGTATTCTAAAATTGAAGGCACTATATGGTTATGATTATATTCAAGACAATTGTTTTCCTGGTCAAAGGGTTGGGGAAATTTTATTTTTGTTCAAGACGTCCATTGATGGTGCTAGTTCTGAATTTGAATTGATCTAGCAAAGGCTACAAAATGTGTGGATGATGTTTGATCATGTAAAACATGTTCAAAGATGGACGACCATGGCCTATCATGTTAATGATCCAATTTATTATAAAGTCATGATGAGTGTGGTCTGTGACATGCAATTTGAAGACACAAAAATTTCATGCATGCTATGGAAGAAACTCAATGTAGTTGTTAATAAGAAAGGGATGGGTACGCTTGTGTTCAAAAGGTTCATGGTAGACACTATGCAAGTAAATTGGAATGTTGTTCAAATTATTTATGGGATTGGAAATCCTACGGTCAAAATGGTTGACAAAAAATGGACGTGTTTATTCCTTTGGATTCAATCTCTTAACAAACACATAAAACAATTGATTGCACTATCATTCCATGATTAGCACAAAACCTTTTGTAATGAATACAAAAAAACCATGTCCTTGGGAGAAGTTGACATTCGATATGCTACCATTTGGTCTTGGTGGTTCTCGTTGGGAATTGTTAGCAAGGGCACCATTCATGAATTCAACAATTGGTTTAGCTTTTGGCATTTTTGTGTGTTATAATGGGGAAGGTTCATGTTGGATGTAAATTCTTTTAGAGTACCACATTCAACTATTAATTTCCATTTGTCTTTCTTGAATTCTAACTTCGTTATTTTGATGTCCATGTAGAAATTATCTTTGGAGGAGGAAGTTGATATGTTGACTTGTAATTTATCCAAAACAATCCATAACATTTGGTTCCAATAATTTAAGAAGAGGGGTATTTGCCTCCTTGTTGCAACATCCGATGATTTTGTGTGAACATTTAGGTTATCATCATTGTATTATTTTTTTTACAAGGTGGTGCATTTGGGATTGGTCTAGACAAAAATGAATTGTGATTACATAAGGCAAATAAGTTTGGGGATTTAATGCAAATTGATATTGTACTTGCATAGTACACTTCAAGCTCTAGTCTTTTTGGTTAAAATACTACACTTGGAAGGTGAAAAAGTCTTTGGATCAACCAAACACAAAGCAAACCTTCCACCTAAGTTAAAAGCAAATTCACATCGACATGATTGAATGAACTTTTCTCATTTGAAAGTGGTCAATACATCTGCTCCAATCAACTAGTCATTAATTGTGCTTATGGGGGAGACTAACAACCCTATGCCTATTGTCACACACAATGGTGTGGAGGTCCTTGAGTGTTTTTCTAATGAGGGCATTTGGTGAATTGAACAATGTCCCCCCAAGTCTAACACTCATTATTCAACATTGCAAAAAAACAATAAACACTACTGTAAAGCCAAAATCATTTCAAAACAAATAGATCATGGTATTCCTATTTTGTGTTATGTTGGTGACTAGTTTGTAGCCAAAGGCACATCAATTGAGTTACATAAGTTTTGGTTTTGTCATAATGACCTTAATTATTGTGTGGGAGGGACAAACATGAAATATGCACTTGATAGGCCAACCTTGCTTTCATTATGGCATGTGCAAGCAGGGACATATCTCACTCAAATTGATGTGGTAGGCATTAGAAAAAATTGGTTTTTTGCTTTCCAAGAAGCCAAGATGTCCCTTCGTTAATAAGGTTGGGGATGATAGATTTGCACCCCTAAACCAACTTTTGACATGTGCCCTTCAAAATATGTTTGGCGATGTTGCTTTTGCCCATGTCTACAAGCCATTGGATCTAGATATTTGGCCCAAATCAAGGAATGGGAAGAAGATATGTCCTCCTGGCACGTTCAAACTATCCATTATCTAAGAAAACAAATGAGAGGTGGGAAGATCTCTTGAAGTCACATTATGAACTCCCATAACCTTTCCTCCTCTAGGATATGGATGGATTTACTGCCTCCTCTCAAGACCACTAGAAAATCGTAAACAATATGAGACAATGATTAATGATTACCCAACTTGCAGTTGTAGGGATTTTTTTTCCATGATGTCTATGTCCCTTGACAAGCGATGACCGTGGGTGCAATGTAAACACATGTATTACATTTTGCAATATGTCATGTTTTGTGGGATTAGATATTCATTCATCCATTATCCATCCTAGAATTAGAATGAGTTTCATAGATTATTAGGTCATGCCAAAGTCCTAGAGTTGAAATAGGTTCCAATGTCATTTGAGAAGGGGTTAAATAGGACCATTATGGGTTCTATTGTGTTAGAATGCATTATACTATAAAAATAGAAATAATTTTCAGCAAATTTTGTGGATTGCACTATTCACTGATTTCTCAAGCATTTTCCCATTCAATCATTATGTGGACTTCCTACACTTGACTTACTATGTGATTTAACTTAATTTATACAAGTTATTGTTTCACCTTCTTATATTGTAAGTTTTTTCTTGGAATTTCACCTTTGACACCTTTTTTCATAGATGAATTTTGATGTGAAAATTGTGCGACTCCAATAATTTCCATCCATCATAACCTTCACATTCATCATTCTTATGTGGCATGGGGATATGTTAAGAATATTTTGTATTTTAAATAAGTTCGTTTTTGTTTAGAGGCTCATGATCACATGTTCATTTCATAATGTTGTTAGCGTGCAAGAAGTGTCATCAACCTAATTTTCCAATTTGATGAAATATTTTTGACACATTCTATGAACAAGAAGTTTGGTGAGGCAAAATTAGAATGCATGATTTCCAATCTTAACAATGATTTTCAATTCACCATTGCCAAATCTACCAAAGACAAACAATTTTTTTTTATCCAAGATCAAAAAAACCTTTCACAACTCTTCTTAGAAGTGCAAATGCTTCACTTGAAGGTTGTAAATCATTTCACAAATCATTTGTTAGACTTGGGTGTGACAATTCAACTTTAAACAAAGCTTATGAGATAAATTGTGGTGTTGTGGGCATGTTGCATCACTAAACAAAATCATGAAGGAGGCCATGTCACCACCTTTTGGTTTAATCCCAACATAGAATTGGACATATTCTATGATTATTTTTCAATGAACTACCATTAGTTCAATGCAATAACATCTAGATAATTATTAATTCATAGTTCCACCTTGAGTGAATTGACTAACAATTCATTGGCTTCCCTTCTTGCAAAAAAACAAAAAAAGAAACCTCTAAAAAAATTTAGAATTGGTCTTTTCACTGTTAGTTCTTTTATGTCATTGGCTATTAAGATTTTTTTTTCCTAATTATGTTTGTTCCCAATTTCCTTTTCCACTAACACCCCCCTCCATCAATGTGGATACCATATAGTCCAATTATCAATTTTGATTTGGGTGCAATGTAAATGGAATTGAACACAATCTTAAATTGGACTAGGTTCCAATTGTTTTGGAAAGTCTTTCAAACCAAAGTATTTACAAACACCAAAAAATATTTTCAAAATCGTATTGGGGGTTCTATCAACTATTTTAAAATTAAAAACTAAAATCAAAGGTTTGTTTCAAAATAAAAAATTAGACAACACTACTAAACTTATATATGATTTTGTGCCAACAAAATTTCACAAAGGAGTTCTTTTACAACTTTCGTTGATGACAATTAATGCGACTTGTGCCATTGAACGTATCTTGTCATATCAAATCTAATGACTAGAATCATATCCATGATTTATATCAAGGGCAAATGGTACACCTTTTTACAATTAAGTCTACAATCCAATTTTCATTAAATTAATTAATAAATTAAAAATTTACTATATTTCCATGAAAAAAATAATTCAAAACTCAATATCTATTACATCTGAAGTCTAAAAATTACAAAAATGTCTTTGTGCACCTCTACTTTTGGAAGGCTTTCCATGGAAGATAACATTTGAACTTCATTATAATTTTGAATTTTGAATTTATTGAGTTTCAAATTACAACTTTATTCAAAATTCAATAACTTTTGCATAATAGGTTTAAACATTATGAAACCACCTTAGTGACCCCTATCCATTAAAGGCTTTCAATCAACACCAAGAATATTGCAAGAGGCTATGTGGTTTGAGGATCTGAACATGACAAAATAAACAAACCACACTCTTCAATAGATGAAGATATATCATTTATCGTTTTAAGAAACATTTGGAATTCTTTGAGTACATTTAAATAAAGGGTTACAGGTAGGTTCATAGCCCCCCAACTATGGTTCAAAGTCCAAACAAAAAGGCTAAACTATAGTGCATCCATCTCTCAATGTGTAAATTGCAAGGGAAAGGCATGTCAAGAGGGTGTTATGTTGTTTGAAGGCATAACTATGCGGTTGGTAGCATGAAATCCCATGCCCCATAACACAAAAAAAAACCCCATGTGACATGTCCCTTCCTCAATATAAAAAAATGAAATGATTGAATCTCTCACATTTGAGGTACCTTATAGTTTGCAAGCTGACTTGGAGATGAGGAGGAAGACTCTACTTTGAAATTCCTTGAATAGTAATTGCAAATACAATTCTTTTAAAAAAAAGGTAATACTTTTAAGTAAACACAAACCAACATCCAACCCTTTTTCCATTAGTGTTTCTTAATACCTTATAGTTTGTAAGTTGACTTGGAGATTAAGAACAAGACTTTATTGTGAAATGCCTTGAAAAGTACTTGCAAATGCAATAGAAAATTTAGGTAATATTGATAATTAAACACAAACCAACATTCAACCCTTTTCCATTGCAACTTCTTGATACCTTATAGTTTGTAAGCTGACTTGGAGACTAGGAAGAAGACTTTACTTTGAAATGCCTTGAGAAGTACTTGCAAATACAATAGAAAAATTAAATAATATTTTAAAGTAAACACAAACCAACATCCAACCCTTCTCCATCACAACTTCCTGATACTTTATAGTTTGTAAGCTGACTTGGTGGAGACCAAGAGGAAGACTTTACTTTGAAATGCCTTGAAAAGTACTTGCACATACAATAGAAAATTTAAGTAATATTTTAAAGTAAACACAAACCAACATCCACTTATTGTCTATCACAACTTCTTCACACCTTATATTTTGTAAGCTGACTTGGAGACCGTGAGGAAGACTCTACTTTGAAATGCTATCAAAAGTACTTACAATAAAAAAATTAGGTAAGAGCATCTCCACGGGTGCTCAGCACGTGACTCCAGACAGTAAAATTTATTGTGAAAAAGTCAAAATTTGCCGGTTTAGCTCAGGAAATTGGTTTTTTTGCACCAAATTCGTGCACCTTGCCGTGGCTGGTAAAAGGCACAACACAGTTTTGCACCTCCAAAGAAGAGTGTAATAAATTGGACCTGACTGCAGCTCAGTATTTCTGATTGGTCCGTCATAATGATTGGTCTAGGTGGTTTGCTATTGGTAGTTCCCACGTATATGCAGTTCCAGTTACAATTTATTGGTGGGGTTGCCAAAATAAAAAGCTCAACTTAGACATTTAATTTTATTATCCAGAGTAACATACAGAGCACCACCTCTGGAGATGTTGTAATACTTTTAAGTAAACTCAAACCAACATCCAAGCCTTCTCCTTCACAACTTCTTGATACTTTGTAGATTGTAAGTTGACTTGGAGTCTAGGAGGAAGACTCTGCTTTGAAATGCCTTGAAAAGTATTTGGAAAATACAGTGAAAAATTTAGATAATATTTTTGAAAGAACCACAAACCGACCTCCAACCCTTCTCCAGCACAACTTCTTGTGAAGCTTAGGATCATGTGACCCAGTAGACTCAGGGGCACCATTCACTAGAAACCCATTATGACTCAGTTGTGGATGAATGAAAATTGAGTTCCCAAGGTTCCACTGTGGTAACCTATCTTGTAAATCTTTCTAATTCCCTCCTGCATCCCTAGGTAAGTAAGTAACTACCAAGTGTTGGGCAGTCACTAGAAACATGAACAGACCCTGGTGGTTACCAGGGTGGTTTTTAGGCTTCATAACCATGGTTCTCAAAAAATCAAAGACCCAATCCTAGTGTATAACTACGGTTCTCAAATTTTTTGGGAAAAAATCAAATGAATGGCCATAAAGCTGCTAGTTCATTGCCAGTTTGTTCATGACAACCACCAATTCTTTAATGTTTTTGAAGATATCCATGACCAGCAATGCCTTGATTCTGAGATTTTTTCAAAGAATTGAAACCAGCCATTTACTGATTTTGAAATAATTAAAATTTTATTTAATTATTTAATTTCAATTAAATATTAATTAAACCAACAGTTCTTTATAAAATTTTAAATAACTGGCATTATACTGGTAAACTACCTACATAAGTGGTGAGTATGATAGGTAAGTTGGTAGGGAACATAATTAAGTGGGTACTATGTAAGTAGGTAGGGGGGGGGTGAGACAATGGGTGATAACTAGGTAGGTATATATACCTATCTATGCATGTGAATTGTTAGTACATGGCTAACCACTGTGGTTGGCAATGAGAAAGGAGTATAATGAAAAAACTATTTTCTGTCCATACACCATCCATCCTGTATGGTGTCCCTCCCCCCCCAATTCAGCACATGAGTTCCTCTGGACCAACAATTTATATTGTCTGGATGGAGATGTGCTTGCCTGCAATTGAAAACTGCAATGAATGAATGAATGCATGAATGAATGAATGAATGATTAACTGACTTACAAATAGGTCTACTAAACACTCTTTAGCAATAGCACTACTACTAGGCAAACCTTACTTCCAAGTTCTGCCCCAAGCTCATTAGATAGTACTCAGGGCTCAAATTCCAATGCTTTTTTTTGCAGGGTCAATTGGGTTCCATCCAATTTCCAAGCATGGATAGAGAGTCTAGACCATTTGAGAGAGCAAATTTGCCAGTAACTGTTTTAGATTCAATCAAAAAAAACCTTGGGATGTGAGAGTTCTTCAAAGTTAAGGAAATCTGTCAATAACCATTTTGGATTCACTCATAACCTTGGGATATGAGTTCTTGTACCCTGCCCAATACTTGCTGACCGAGTGAGGGTCTCTTCTCTTTTAGTTACCTTGCTTGTTGTGGTAGAGTGGGATGTCTGCAATGTAATGGAATGTGACCTAAAATCATGTCATGTTTCTTTTGGGTGGTGCATGAACAGGCACTTATTCATTGGAGAGCTGCAACCAAGTTGTAAATTTGAAGCTTTCAATGGCCTTCAATGAAATTAGGCTTTTGTCAAGGGCAAAACATTACGCGGGCCCTTCACATCTGAAAGACTGTTTCAAAATATTGCTTGCTCTTCATGTTGAAAGATTGTGCATGAAAATGCTCTTATCTTTATCAATTTATCGACTGCTCAAAAGTTTACCCTTCACATAGACAAAGAAGTATGACCTTTGTAGCGGAGTTTAATACTAGTGTTCTTTTGTTGGCGAATTTTTGCAACCTGGCTAGAAAAAAATAAAAATTGAGGGGCAAATGATACAAATGATTAGAAATGACAAAATTGGTTGGAAAAAAATGGGTTCAAGTCACCACAAATATGAGGAGAAAAATCTGAAGTTGTCATATTTAGACAATAGGCTCCAACGTGTGACCAAAATATAAGAGCAATCCTAAAGGTTGTTTTATTCTACTTGCCTTTAGGACATGTAGCCAAATTTGGCTAAGTCCTCTCGTGGATGATTGCCAACCCACCTTCACAAATTTGAAAAAAAATCATTGTTTGGAATTATAGTAAAACCTCATGAAAAATCAAATAGTTTCTAAGCCTTTTTTTTAAAAAAGTGAGAAACTGAATATAAGTGAACATATTTTCCAAATGTTACAAAAATTGCTTATCAACAATTACACCAAGGATCCTACCATGGCCTAATCCTCCCCGCACTAATCCAAGGTGAGGATGGTATAGATTTTGCAGTGCAGAGGAGTGCGGCTTTATTTCAATTAATAATCATAATGTTTAAGCAATAAAACTATGTGGATTTTTTTTTCCCTACAGGTGCCCTTCACATTGAAAGTTTGAATAAGAAGTTGCCTTTCACATGTGAAGGGTCCTACATTTTTGGGACCTTCCTTGGAAAGCCAAAATGACATTGAAGGGCATTTGAAGGCTTTAAATTCAAGGCCAGATCAGGAGATATTCTTTGAGACTGGATACACATTTGTCTAAAGTTTCAACATCATTTCTTGTTATGGGCCAATCAAATAAACCCATCAATTATTTTTTAAAGGGAATTTGGTGGCGCCTTCCTTAACTAACATAAATCACTCTAATTAAATACCCCATACCAACAAACCTCAACCCAACTCCATCCAAAATAAATAAAAACAAGAAATGGATGATAACTGATCTGATGGAACCAAGTTCATGATTTGGTGTTTGGCAATTTTGTTTGGAAAATTTAAGGTATTGGTCCATAGACTCTCTTGAAAGCTCTTAAACCACCAAAGGGTCTCTAGTAGTGTGCCTTGTCAATTTGCAATGGGTCCCCACCCTTTTCATTTACCTTTTCCCAATATGGTTGTAACAACACAAAGCCCTTGTGGCTACTCAACATCATCAAGTTTCACAACATAGGTAACCTATGACATGCATTCCGTTGTCAATTTTTCATTATTAAAAAAAATTAGAAAAAAAACACTGGTTATGGCATTATCAAAAAATTATCAAAATTGGTCAAATTTACACTCGAAAAAAATCCCAATTTCCTTGTCAAAAACTGGCAAAATTTTGCTAGGAAACAAGACATCGGCCATAAAAAAAAAGCACCGGTTATGCATGTTGTGACATGGCATGGAGATGGGCATCCATGTAATGTCTTACCATGGACATGCATTTCAACCTTGAGTTAAGTTACTTTGTATCTCATCTCCTATTTTGTTACTTCTATTAATTAGATCATGGTGCCTTTCAAGTTCCTTTTTTCTTATAAAAACAGGTTTATAGTATTACCGTACTGCCAAATAATTAATTAAATTTTAAATCTTTAACTTTGGCACTTGGTTTTTTAAATCTGAGATTTTTGGCCGATAATAATTATAAATAATAATAAATTAATTCCATTTAAATTTGTGTGATATTCTAGTGTGTGTAGAATGTATTATAGTCTTCAGTTCTTGAACTTTAAGGTCTGTTGTGGTTCACACTTGACAGATGAAATGTTTGAATTTATAAAAATTTCAGCAAATAATAATAGCAAATAATTTTTCAAAAATTTGGCAAAACAAAGAATAATTTAATTTATGTCGAAATCGTTCAGGTACTACACTAGTGTCGTGTTAGGTAAGATACGGAGGGTCTAGAAATAGGCTTGTGTGTAGGTAGGTGTGAAGAAAAAAATTGTTATGGACAATGAAATTGCTGGAGTTGGTGGTTTGAATTTTTTTTTTCCTTAGTTATCTTGAGTTTTCATAGTTAAATGTGTAATAAGGTTTGGTAGATTAATGAAAATTTGAGAAGATCAATTGAAATGATAGAAAGGGATCATTATTTTCAATATTTAGTAGAATAGGGTTGTGTGTAGATCTGATTTTATTTATTTATTTATTTTTCATGCCAATTGAATTGTTCAATTTGTTTGAATTTTTTTTCTTAAATTATCATGAGTAAACTAACAATTCAATGTGTAATGGTAGCTATTCACATACAAGATTTTTCCACATTATTTGTGCATTTAAAATTATTTTAATAGCACTGAACCATTTTGATTGGCCCATCAATTCCCAAAAAAAAAAAGAAACTTCGGAACTCCCAAAATAGAAGTTTCTCTATGAAGATGTAATGCCTCTCCTTTGGCAAACCACGTGGAATAAAAAAGTGTGATGCTATTGAGAACACATTAAGAACTTGGGGAACATGTGGGAACACATAGGAACACAAATTTAAAAAAAAAAAATACTCACACAATGTCGCCCCCACCTCCCCCACCAAAAGGAAAAAAGATGAGCCTTCTTGAGTGCATTTTCAACAATCTCATTGGTTGCATTGCAAATTCTATTCTTAGAATTGGTTCTCATCATTTTTGGCTCGAACTAGTACCCTTTCCTAAGATTGTGGGTACCTATTGCTACTATTGTTTTCATATGTTTTGTTTTCATCCAACTCCATCAAGTTTGGCTACATTGTTGTATTTGTTATGGCATTGGGATGATACAATCTTGTGGGTATGCGGGATGGGGGTATGCACAAATGGAGCTTTGTCTAACACAAAAGTAGAGCAAACAAAATAAATTACCCTTGCACAACACACACACACACCATAAAGAAAGAGGTCAAGCTTCCATGTCTCGACTTAAGATTTCCCACATGCTTACAACATGGTCTTTTATCACACAAGCTTAAAGACCTTGTCATAGGGGGAACCATTCACCACCGAGTCATATCTATAGGTAAACAATAACCTTATGAATATTTTTACAACTAAAATAATGTTGGATGTCTTGCATCATAAATTTTAGTATACATATATATATATATGACCATGAGAAAAATGAGGGTGAAGAAGGAGCCCGATGCTTCACTCATAACCCCTTAAATACTTGAAGAAAAAGTTGATGATGCATCCATTAATTTTTATGCATGTTTAATAAATGTTTCTCGTTCATTAACTTGAAGCCTATAGGATTTTATCACATAGTGGTTTTTTATAAAAAAAAATCATGCCTTTCATGAATGAGTTTTTTGGCCATCATACCCCCTTAAAATCTAATGATTTTGTTGGATATGGGGTCAAATTAATTGACTTTCTTCATGCTTAATGTTTTTAAAACCCAAGATACCGAAATAAAAACATATTTCCCACCTAATCCATATATAATAAGTCCAAATAGGTCCCTAGTCAACAATCCCCACCCATATGGCCCATATGGTAACCTTCATATTTCTCATTGTCCACACATTACCAAATATTACTATAGGGTTGTAACTATTAATATTTGTAAATTCTACATGTATTTATCAATTTTTGGTGTGAAGTTCCCTCACTTTTGTTGGAATGAACGAATTGGAAGAAATAGTCTACAAGGAAAACTAAAGCAAGAAATGATGGCAAGCTCATTTTGCTACCATGGACACATTGTATAAAGAAAAAAACATGTAACACTTGAGCTTAGCATCTCCTAATTTCCAAGAGTCAAATTACCAAAATACTCAAAGCTGAAAACCACATTTGCAAAACCTTGAGCAAAAGCACCACTGACAATTTCTTAACAAAAGGTCTAAATGTTTAGAATAAGATTTAAAACATGCAATTAAACCAAACTTGCACATGAATGAAATATTAGAAACAACCACCCCCTCACAACAGGTGTTTGATTGGATGGTTCTTTTCATTCCCTCATGCCTGTTCTCATGGATGGTTCCCTTCATCCATTAGGGCCTGCATCCTCCTGGACCCTCAGTCCTCTTGGACCTTCCTTTGATTGCCCACTAGGGTCTTCTATGTAAGCTGGGTCCATCTCTTTCCTTTTCATCTAGTGATGAGATTGGCACTTAGTGTCATTAGGTGAGTTAGCCTAGTTTGTACATGAAAAAGAATAATATGCATAACAATGAAATTGATCTTTAAAATGGAATATCAATTCATTTGCCGGCCTTTATCTACTTTTGGTATTTAGAGCTTCAAAGCCCAAAATACCCAAGTGCTCAGTATGTGACCCTGCACATTCGAATTGGATGAAGAAAAGTGAAAACATGCCTCTTTGGCTTAGCAAAATGGTTTTGGCCCAGCATTTAGTTTCCCAAGGCTGTGGTGAAAGGCACAGCAAAGCCTTACACCTGCCAGAGAAGAGCGTAATAATATGATCTGACTGCTGCTCCCTGTTTCTGATTGGTCAATCATAATGATTGGTCCAGGTGCTTTGCTATTAGTAGTCTCCCACCTATTTGCAGCCCCAGTTTTAGTTCTATGAGTGGGGTTGGAAAAAAGTAAATAACTAAACTTAGATCTGAGAAATATTTTTGCCAGTGGCACATACTCAGCACTGCTTGAGATGCTCTTAGTCCATAATGGTAGACAATGGAGATAAAATGGAAACCAAGTTTGAAATTACACTAGGTGGGTATACTAATGCTATATGAGCAATGAAGTTAAAACACTTCCTCCCAATAGATAGGGGGATGTCAAACCATGAAGTCTGGTGCCACAGGTATTACCTCAAATAAGGGAGAGAAAGAGGAATGATCAAGCTCTTGCAACTATCTGGAGCTTGGTAGGTTATTTCCAATTTTGTCCCCATGCCATGTGCTCTCTGCAAGTAGTAATCACTCTAACCTTGCTTGATTTGCATTGTCAAGCTGGTATGACAACACCTGCAACTGGAGGAACTAATTAGTTGTTAATGGGATGAAAAAGATCATGAGTGGTTGCCTTTTCCAGAACTATCTTGCCATCAGGACACAGTTGACATCAAGGACTGGTTATTTCAATTTTCTCAACCCAAAAAACCTCTCTTTGAAGAACATTGAAGTCAAGTAGTGCATCAGGCTCAAGCGATGGTGAGCCTCTCTTCAAAGAACATTGAAGTCAAATAATGCATCAGCTTCAAGCCATTGTCCCTGCAAAGTGTTGGCAACTTGGATTTTGAACAAAATCAGAATCGCATTCTTCTCTCCTCAAATAACTACCATCATTGGATCTCATTCTCACAGATATTACACAAGAAAATGACAGCCCCCAACTCACTACACAATTGCACCTGAAACCTCTTCAAATGTACATGTGCCAACCTTACCAACTATTGTCATCAAACCAGCCCCAAAAAACCCATACGAATGGCATACAATGATGCCCTACAACCTTGAACACATACCCACAAGGAAAAAAGTTTGCATAGGGTACCACAGGCATGTTAGAGAGCTGGAGATCATTACCACCAAGAACAAAGTCAAAAAAGAAGAAGATGACATCTGATCACCTGTTAACCCACATGTGATAATATCAATCACATTACATTATGCAGTTAGATTCCCATTATGATAATTCCGACAGTAGGAGACAGTGACAGGAAACAATCAGAGATGTGAAAGTAGAAAACTGACAGTTCTCCCAACCAAATTGCAAGCTGCGAACATCTGGTGACAATTTTCACGCTGATTGATCACATGGAGCCCCAAAAATGTTAGTAATCAGACAAAAATGACCATCACCATCTGAGGAAATGTAAATAAATGGTAAGTGGCACTCTCAGGCATTTAGTAGTCATGTCAGCCACCTGACAAAACCAAATCATTCTCATGATATAACAAAGCTCAACTGATCTCTTACACACGTAGAAACTTCCAACTTTGAACTTGCTCTTTCAATTGCTCCACAGATGTATGTGATGTCATTACAAGTCTGACTGTAGGAGGCACTCTCATCCTACAAATTGAGTGTTAATCAGGGATGGATAAAAAATACGTCCTTCAAACCTTGACATCTGAAATGTGACAATTTTGTACAGCACATGCTGATTCACATTTTATTTTGTTGGCCAAAAAGGAATACATCTTAATAAGCTTGTCCTGTGCAATTACTCTCAAGTAGGCAGAAGCAAACAAGAATTTACTCTGATAGAAAAGCCACAGCTCCTCAAATCTAGAGTGCAAAACACAAGGGTTCCATGACCTATTTTGCTCGAGGTTGAGATGCAATGTACTCAATTGCTTGAGCACACGAGGTAATTTTGTCAGCCTCAGCATCAGGGATCTCAATACTAAACTCCTCCTCAAAGGCCATTACAATCTCCACTGTGTCCAGACTGTCTAGCCCCAAATCATTTTGAAAGTGTGCTGATGGGGTCACCTGCAAAATCCCAAGAGCAGCAAAAAAGAATTAACCTTGCTCAGTGAGTTGTTAGATGCAACTATGCAAGAGTCTAAGCATAACCAGCGAATGAAAAAATCTCCAACATCCAGTAAACATGCAGGTCAAGTATGAATATCTAAGGCAGAAGTCAATGAGAAAGAAAAAAAGATCAGCATCAACCACCCACTTCTTCTACACCCTATGAGTCTGAACCCCTATAGTGCTGGATCATCATCAGGCCACTCCTAACAAGGAAAAACAACTCCAAATTCTGAGCTTGGAAAGGGAGTGAGGGTGCAGGATTGAAGTAGTCCAGATCTAGGGTTCTAGTTTTTGATACCCATCTTAAGATAGTTGTTTGTTCCAATGACTGCTTGTAAGAATCACATGTGATTGTGTGATAGTGTGAACTTAGGGTCAAGCACAGAAACCCATGGAAGTCAAGCCCAATTACTATGATTGCAAAATGGAAAGGCAAAACATGTGTTGTGCTCATTTGCAACACCATTTTTCCTTCTGGTAGAGAAGGTGAAGAATGCAAAAGGCCATGATAATAACATTCAGGGTTCCATCAAGATCTAATAGAAGCATCCGATAATGTTTTCTGCCAATTGATTTTCTACTGCTTTTTACTATGTCTAGCTAGTGAAATCATTGAATCTGGGGCTGTGGTGGCCATTTCAGCATATGATGATAGCTGCTTGCCTTACTAGCAATTTTGATTTGCACCCAAGCTGGATAGATGAAGCTGAAGAATATGTACTGACAGAATAAAGAAAGATGGAAGAAGACATGAGGAAATGAAGTAGAAGAGGCCAGCAAAGGAAATAGGAAAACAAGCTATTGGATTCAGCATACGATGATAGCTGCTTTGCCTTACCAAGTAATTCTTTGCAGCCAAGGCAGATAGATGAAGCTGAAGAATGTACACGGTAGAATAGAAAAAGAAATGGAAGAAGACGCAAGGAAAGATGCAGCAAGGAAAATACAAAGGAGTCATTGCATGTCTGCCTGTAGTAGTGGTGTTTGAGACAGACCTTGCTAGCGTCGACTTTTTGCATCTTCTTGACCACAGAAATGATACGCTCGGCAACGACATTCTTGTCGAGGTAAGTGCCGGAAGCATGGCTTTCTACAGCGAACCAACGCCAGCAACCATCTCCGAGAAGAGCCGGGAGGCGAAGCCGCGTCCTCCCCTGTAACGGTGCAATAGCCACACGGACATGCTGCAGCACGGAAGATCTAACGGCTTGCATCTCTCTTGTTGTCTTCTCTTTTCTCTCACTCTCAGAGAGTTCCTCTCTTGCTCCCTCCCTCCCTCCCTCCCTCCGGCTAAGTTTTTCCGTCTGCCTTGCCAAAAAGAAACAAACAGAAAAAATAGCAGACACACAGCACAAGAAACAAAACAACACAACAACACAAGAGAAACGGCTACCAGGAAAAGAGAAGAAGAAAGGTATAAAGACGAAAGCTGGATCGGAAGCACGAGTCTGCGAACAGAGGAGACAAAAGGGACAAAGAAGGACGA
>Ga0209611_10008912_pt1 | contig 15436 bp, 4 predicted proteins | sample S1TSphgellanicum_3_FD_187693 | JGI IMG/M metagenome (GOLD analysis project Ga0209611, IMG submission 187693) | Host-associated microbial communities from peat moss isolated from Minnesota, USA - S1T2_Fc - Sphagnum magellanicum MG (SPAdes) (version 2) | ecosystem: Host-associated > Plants > Peat...
AAAGGTTTAAGGACTTAGGATGAACCAATGTAAATGAGTATAAGCTTCACTACTCGAAAACACCCAGTACTGACCACACTGAGAGACTTGCCAATGGCGAGAAAGGCCGCAGGTAACGCTAGTTGGAAACAACTAGTATATAAGTAACTTTAATTCTATACATATAATATTTTAATATTTATTTAAAATAATGATAACATTAAATTACATGTAAATTTTATTAATATAAATGAATGGTTTTTTTGTGCATATAATTATTAAACTTTAATTTCAAAATAAGGTTTAAAGAAAATAAAAAATATATTTTAATAATAATGTTTATGTTCAATACCCATGTAATTTACTATTCTATGTAGATCATTACAACATATCAAGTAATGATACATTATTAATAATATTGTGCAACTCTAATGTTTATTCATTTTCATACACATGATATCTTAATATTTGTTTAAAATTATGATAAAAAAATCATTAAACAATAATGTACTTTATGTCATTTGCCCAAATTTGAATGCATTCAATTGAATTTTCCTTCCAAACCCTTTTTACAATTTGTTTGAATTTCCAACAACAATACCCACTAAAAATTCAATAATATTGTCCACATTTGAAGTGTCAAAATTATGAAATCACCTTTATTAAATCAAACATGGTGAGGGCTTTCCAACAATACCAAGAACACCCCCAAATTCGAATAAGTTTTCAATCTTGGTTTTAAAAACGAATTTTGCGAAAAAATGGTTCAATAATCAATAGATTCCACATTGTAATTCCAAACATTCTAAACCATGTTGGTGCACCTTTACTCATGAAGAACTTTATGATGATAAGTTCCATAGCATAACCTAAAAACATTATGGTTTACAAAGTATCATTATGACAAAACAGAACGAACTACCTTCTTTCATGGAGATATAACATAAAATGTGTTATTGGCCCCAAATGTGAACACATTCAACTCATTTCCCCTTCTAAACCCATTTTTTTGCAATTTGTTTGAATTTGCAATAACAAAATTCATTCAAAATTTAATATCCTCCACACTTTAAATATGGAAATTATGAAATAAACTTCATTAAATTTGACTCAATGACTACTTCCAACAACACCGAGTACATCTTTGGATTTGAATACAATTTTTATTTATGATTTTATGAATGTTTATTGAGAAAATGATTCAATAATTAATAACCTTTGCATTGTAGCTCCAAAAATTCTTAACCCAAGTCAATGCACCCCTACTCATTGTTAGGTTTTCAAAGATATCAATAGCATTGCATGAAGCAATTTGGTTTTGGAAATTTTCAACACCATAAAACAAAACAAAACAAACTATCTATTTTCAAAAATAGATTAAGTTACGTGTAAATGTTTTTGTATAAAATGAACAGTTATGTATGATGCAAATACCTTTTTGTGCATATAAATAGTAAACTTTGATTTTAAAATAAAATTTGAAGAAATTCTAAAATATAAGTTTCTAATAATGTGCGTGTTCAATACACCTAATTATTATTTATATGAAGATTGAATTTTAGTTTACAACATATCAAATAATGATACATAATTAATATTTTTGTGGAACTCTAATGTTTATTCATTTTTATACACATGGTGTCCGAATATTTGCTTTAAATTGCAATAAAATTTCATTAACATTAAACACATGGAAATTTTATTAGTGTTATTGAATGGTTATGCATGATACATATATATTTTTGTGCATATAAATACTCAAATTTAATTTCAAAATAAAATTTAAGGTAATTCTGAAATATGAGATTGTAATAATGTATGTTCAATATATGTAATTTATTATTTATTTGTGAATCAAATGTTAATTTACAAGATATCAAGTAATGAAACATAATTAAGAATTTTGTGGAACTTTAATGTTTATTCATTTTTATACATATGACGTCTTAATATATTTTAATGTTATGATAAAAAATCATTAATTATTAAGGTACATGTAAATTTTTTTTGTATACATGACTGGTTATGTATGATGAATTTTTTTTGTGCATATAAATGTTACACTTTAATTTGAAAATAAAATTTAAAGAAATTCTGAAATATAGTCAACTGAATAATGCGTATGTTTAATACATGCACAATTTAATATTTTTATTTATGTCCAATTTTAGTTTACAACATATCAAGGAATGATACTTAATTAATTTTTTTGGAATATATTCAACACATGTGTAATTTATTATTTCCATGTAAATTCAATTTTAGTTTCCAACATATCATGTAATGATGCATAAAATTTTTTTTATAATTTTTTTAAAATTCTAGTGTTGGCTATTAATTATATATATTTTCTTTTTTTCATTTTATTAGAATATTTTACTATTTATTTATGATTAAATTATAACAATCATTAAAGTAGTTAGTAAATATATTTCATAATTTTATTATATAATTTCAGAAATTATTTTCAGTTAACACTACTATATTTTTTAAAAAAAATTCTATTTTTTGTTATTTAATATTCATTATATTAGCACATAATAGTTCCAACAAGTTAAAGAAAAATATGAATAATAATATTTAAATAACTAGTCTATCCTAACTATTAGTTAGAATATTATTAATGATGTTGTTGTTGCAATTATAACCAATTATTGATTATCACTACATCATAATAATAATTGCAATCAAAATATCATTTAAAAAATATTATGGAGTATTTATATTTGAGTTAATTATTTGTTATGAAATGTTAATAAGAAGTTATAATGAATTTGGAATTTCAAAAATATTCAATAATAATTAGTAATGTAATAAATAATTACATTTAATTGTTAATTTTAAAAAAATTAACTAGTCACCATATTATATAGTAAATGATGATGATATGTTTAATGTTTTGATTATACAATTATATAATTAAAAATCGTTGATGAATAATTATTATAAGTAATAATGTACTTGTAGTTAAACCTAGGCTAGGTAGATTATTAATTTAGGTTTAGGCGTAACTAAGCTTATATTATCTTGTATAACTAGATTATAATTATTTGAATTGCAATTAGGTTGCAACTAGGTTACAATTAAGTTACAAATTAAAATCTTTATCCCATATTATTTAGCTTTCATTCTGTTTTATTAATTAACATGTGACCTAGGTCTAGGCTTAACATAGGTGCTTAGGTTTAGCCCTAACTTAAACCTAAGTTTAGTGGCTTATGTTTAGGTTTAGCTTAGGTGTTTAGGTTTATACCTAACCTATGTTTATGCACCATGTGGCCTTGCCTATTAATGTGGATGTGCCATGTGTCATTTAATTATTTGTTAACCCCAAATTTTGTGAATATGCCACGTGTCATTTAATTATTCATTAATTTATAAATGTGCCACATGTTAACGTTGAAAGTGTGTCATGTGTCACCAAACCACTGGCCAAATGTTCAATTTACATAGTTACAAATAGTCAAAATGTTCAACTTACATAGTTGCAATGTAGTCGAAATGTTCAACTAACATAATTGTAATCTAATCAAAATGTTCAACTTATAGAGTTGCAACTTAATCAAAATTGTAATTATATTTCTGATTGATGTCATGGCCAATAAGTGGATGAACTTCATCCACCATTCAAAAATAGTTAACAACAATTTTCAACTATGGTGGTATGTAGTTTGTAATTGAAATGGTAAGTAGTGGTTATTATTGTGTTGCCCAATACGTGGATGAACTTCATCCACCATTCAAAAATAGTTAACAACAATTTTCAACTATGGTGGTATGTAGTTTGTAATTGAAATGGTAAGTAGTGGTTATTATTGTGTTGCCCAATACGTGGATGAAATTCATCCACCATTCAAAAATAGTTAACAACAATTTTGAACTATGGTGGTATGAAGTTTGCAATTGAAATGGTAAGTAGTGGTTATTATTGTGTTGTTGACATGTGGCTAACACTTTCAACTAGAATGTCATTTTTGACTTGTAGTTTTTTATTTTTTTGGTTTGTAGTTGACAAAAAAATTCCTAGGTGTAAAAAATATTTTACAACTATACTCATTTTTCACAATTATGTTTTTTAATTGAAATGTAGTTGAAAACATAGTTGCAAAAATGGGGCTTTTTGTCAAGGATGTTAATGCCATGGAGTTCATTCATTTGAATGTTCATCCATGTACCTAACTTTCAATTTAGTTTTAGTTCATTCTTAATTAATTTCTAATTTTTAATTCATTTCCACTTGGGTGTAGTCACAATCAAATGAACCAAAAACCAAGTCAGACAATCGCCAAAACTCTTTAAAAAATATAACTTTGTTAAATATATTTTTGTGGTGCCACTTCAATGTCATGTTAATCATGGGAAGTTGTGCTAAATGATAAATATGAATGTTGAGAAATCAAAAATAAAAATTCAAAAAAAGTTATTTTGGGTTTTGGTTTTAATAAAGGACCTTTGAACTTGAACAACAATTGCATCAAAAGCAATTAGTTTTGTAAATTACTAAGTTCAAGACTCTCATTATAAAGGAATTTTCATGAGAATAAAATTGAGATGATGTTAATTGATTACCCACATTCAAAAAACATTCACAATTTGAAGTTGCGGAATTTGAGATTTTAAAATTTTAAAATCTATTGAATAAAATTTTTAAATTTCAAGAATCCTTTACCACATGTAAATGGGGTGTAATGTACATGGCATTTAAAGCAAAGTTGTAGTGTATGAAATAAGAAAATAAAACATAAAATAATTAACATATTTTCACACAATTTGAAATTAAGATAAATTTTCAAAATGAAATTTAATTTTTTTAAAATCTATACATTAAAAAAAAATTATTAGTTCTTTATCAAAAGTTAATACAAAAAATGTGATGTATTGAAAAAACTATATGTATTTTTAGTAATATATTACAAAAGATTTCATCCCAAAAATCCTTTCTATGATAAAATGAAAATGACCAGTAATAAAACTACAATCCTTGAATCTTTTGTCATTGTTGGTTCATTTGATTGTGATCGCACCCACTTAACTCATAGTTCACTTCCAATTGACTATTAGTTCACTCTAGTTAAATATTAGTTAAGTTTTTAATTAAGTTCGAATTAACTTTCAATTAACTCATAATCGACTTTGAGTTAAGTCCCAATTGATTTTTAGTGAGGAAGATTCTCAAGAAGCTTTTTTATTTGATACACATATAAAAGCCTCCTTGAATTAAGTCCCCTCATTTCCTTTAGTATGTTTAATATTAATCTTAAGCACGATCTTACACCATAGCCTTGTCATGTTCATGTTTGCATATATTAACATAATAAAGATCCAATTTCATGTTCGTTTTACACATCTCATGTTCTTATTTTTAGTTCTTGTGTTTTTGTTTTTGAATCGCATAATCTTGTCTTGTTCCTTATTTGAAAGTTAAACTTACAAACCTTTCCTTTAACCCATGTTCTTGTGGATCTTCGTGTCTCTAGTGTGAAAGAGAATGTTGAAAAAAAACTCAACTATATGGTTGGAAAAGGAAGCATGTTATATACAACATATTACAAATCACCAAACCATTTTGAAAGTAGAGACAATAAAAGGATCAAACTCGGAATAAATGGCCACTTGAAACGTCATGAAGGCAATTTTGTATGACAAATTGGTGGATCACTAAATAGTGGAGGTTGAAAAAAGCCCAAGAAAAAAAGGAGAAATGTTGTTATGGACAAATGTCAATAGATTAAAACAAGTGCAAATGTTGGAAAAACATAGTGAAAATTTAGATGAAGACGACTATATGTAAATCATCATAATTTATGATTAAAAACCTATCTTTGAACTAAAGGCGTTCACATTTGTCATGGAAATGAATTTCATCAATTTCAAGTTATGGTGAACCCTCTTTAATCATCAAAAGGGGAGAAATTAACCATTGTGGGAGCTTCTTGTTTGATACATTCCAAACTATGATTAATTATAATATGTCACCATTTTCCACAAAGACTTAACATTGTGCAGCCTTTTTGAGCCAACAATTTTGTACATCATCAAATGATCTTGTAGGGGGGGTGTTGGGAGGGGGGTTAGGTTTAAAACACTAACATGAATCTAAAATTAAATTTGGAGAAGGTTTATACATACATGTCAAAAGAGTTTAGATTTGGCAAAACCTAGGCACTTTTAATAATTGAAAATTATCAAAAGGAATGTTCAAGAAAATTCAACAATATGGTTGGAAAAGCAAACAACCTACAAATGACAATTTTCAAATCTCTATGCCACTCCAAAGGTAAAGAAGATGGAAGTTCAAATTGGGAAGAAACAACCATTCAAAATCTAAAGTCTACCCAAGGTGAAACCATATTTGAACTATAGGCACCAAATGTTCCTAACACATTATCAAAGAGAAATCAATTCTTGCTAATACACATTATAATCTAGTATAAATCTCTATTAAAGTTGACAATTTTACTCCCTTAAAATCATATCACCAATTTTAAGGCAATTTGTTTCACATATACCAAACACCATGCAAACTATCAAGCAAACTTGCATGTTTATAAAAATAATTATACTCCACCACATGTCATTGTTTCTAGGCCTCCAAACAGTGCCTTGTAAAATATTTTGTTGAAGAACTCATATTCTTTATTATGAATTTGTCAACTCCAAGTAGGGCAAGCATTTGCCAATCGGTACTAAAGCCAATATTTTTTTCTCCTGTTCATTAGGGCCATAAAAAAACTTTTCGAATTTTTACATGGTTAAAATTTGAAAGTATTTATAAACAAATTTCTAAAACAAGCTTCCATAACTTAAAAGAAAAATATTAGGTGCAAGAAAAACTATTTAGAAAAGCTCTGATATGGGTCTAATCTCGTAAGGATGCAACATGTAGTATGAAAGTTTATTATAAATGTGATAAACATAAGGTCACAAACCTGAAAAGGTCCATTGCATAAGTAGTGATAAATAACACTTTTGCCAATCTATTGGCATGTCTTCATGCTATCATATTGCATGTCTTTTCAAATCCTTCCTGGTTGTAGGAGTAGTTCTAGGTGTTCCTTTATGTACCCATGTCCCACCTTGCTTGTACTTTATGAAATTTTGTGAATTTCCATTGCACAATGTAAACATATCATGTACAAATGTTGTTTAATCAACTTGAAATTTCTACATTAACATTTTGGGATGGAGTATAAACAAATTCTAACACTAGCATTTTGTCATGCCAATTATGTAACTCTAAACCCTAAACCCTAAACTCTAGTCCATTATGTATACTTAAATTAATGAGAACTCATGTATGAAGTTAATACACAAGACAATATATCACAACAAAGTTGTTGCATTTACAAGGCAATTTGTGAGAGATTCTTTCATATTTACTTATTAACATCATCAAATGATTAGGGAGAAAATATGAAACATTTGGAAGCCAAGATGAGAAGTCCATGCACATTTGACAAGTGATGCAACTCCTTGATTGCAACTTGTGTTAATGTATGGATATTCAACTTGGTCCTGCCCCACCAACCATACAATTGTTAACCACATTCATGTTCATATTGTAGACCTTAACTTCAACCATTGTGCACTTGAATGGATTTGCTTCATGCCATGGAAAGTACCATTACACTCCTAGGATTCCATAGTGATTTGCAATTGTGAAATCCTAGGAGTTTAATATAAGTGAAATGAAAAGGTGCAAACCTACAAAAAGATGTGACCAAACATCAAAATGAGCTAAATAATAGAGCTTGAGTTTCAACATAATAGATTCCAAACGAGGATTGTTTGCACCTTGAACTTTTAATATTGTTCTAGCTACTAACTATCTTGCACAATTCAACCAAATAAAATCTCCATTGCTACACCAAGATCATATCCATAACTATCAAAATTTTCAACATTGTAAACCCATAAGTAAAAGAAATTTGCATATTTTCGACTATAATTTACAACAAATTTTTAATTACAAATAACATTTGCAACTAAAATGACTTGTAGTTGCATTGGACAAGTTGCATAAGACATTAGTTGCAAATGATAATGTCATGATGAGGTCATCACATTAAACAATGGATGAAATATGTATTTGAATTAACTATATTTTTCATTTGTTGACCATATAACTCATGCAACTAGTGACCAATTTATAATGATCAATGTCATGTTGCCACATGGCATATTCAAAGAATATTACATAAATCAATTTTATTACCAAATTTTTTATCTCAACCATTTATTTTTTAAGGTTTTTAATTCATACACATGAATAAATAGTTTTGTGCCACGTTATGACATTTATGATTTTTGAAACATTTAAAAAAAAAATAGGTTGGTAGGTAAATAAATCTATGATAGGTAGGTAAGTAGGTAGGCAGATAAATCCCATTTTGGATTTAACCAAATTAGGGTTAAGCTTTATCAATAAAGCTCATCCCATTTGACAAATCTTGTGTATTTTAAATACAATGCATCTACTTATATAGTTGACACATTTGAAAGGGAAGCCAAACAAATATGGGATACAAAATCTAGTTGCAACTTAGTTGCAAATAGTTTGCAATTAGGTTGTAACTAGATTTTTTATCCCATACAATTTGGTTTCCTTTTCAATTGTGTCAATTCCATAAGTAAATAATGCACTCATGGACTAATTAGTTAATTCACTAACTTCCTATCTACCTACAAACTATTTACTTAAATTACATACTCCCCTATTACCTACCTACTTATTTATTTATTACCTATTTACCTAATAATAATAATAAGTAGTAGTAATGGCATGAAATGTTAATTAAAATTTTCTATTAACTAATTAATTACTCAATTATAAACATCCATCAATAATTAATATTAATAAGTTAATTAATATGAATGATCAAATATTAATTAAAAAATACTTAAATAATAATAAAATATAAAAATGAGATATTAATTGATTAATTAATTCTAAATTATATATATAATATATAATATTTAATATCAATTGATTAATAACTAGTAATAGTTTATTAATTATAATTATTTGAATATTAAATTTCAGCTAATAATATTTTAATTTATATCAAATTTATAATTAGTAAACGTTAATAAGTTATATTTTTAATACTATTTAATTCTGAATTAGTCAATAAACTAGTTAATTTGTTAATATCTAATTAATGAAAACATCAATAATTGTAATATATTTAATATGTAATATGAATTTTCAATAAGTTATTTTATTTTATTAAGTTAGTATTTAATCTTAATGATTAAATATTTAATTAATAATTATAGTTATTAATTAAAAGTAATTGAATACTTAATTATAAAATTTTATTGATTATTTAATCAATATTTAATTAATGACTAAATATGTAATAAATAACAAGAATTTAGTGATGATTAAATATTAAGTATCAATGAAATAATAATTAAATCTGGTCTATTAACTTATATTTAATTTTAATGATGGAATAAATAATAAATAATATTAATTAATTTAATATTCAATTTCAACTAGTTATTTTTTAAATTAATATAAATTGAATAATTTATTAATATTGCTGAATTTGACTAATATTTAATTTTGAATGTTAAATATTAAGTATTAATTACTAAATTATTAACTATTAATAATTAGTAACTATTAATCAAATAATTATTCAATACTAATTAATTGCATCAGAATTATTGATAAGAAAAAAAACTTAAATCATCTTTCTACACCTTCAATATACCTGTAATGTACTTTTCACAAAACAATTACATTAAACCTTACAAATATGTTGATAATATTCATAATAAATACTTATTATAGTATATAAGTAGGTTTTTTAATTGTACAACCCAAATATGTATGATTATCATGCCCATAATACACATTGTAGATGTATTTGTAACTAATTTTTTTTTTACACGTGCAACTAATGGGCAATGGGGCTTATTCATTCATGGATGAATATAATCCTATAAGCATTCACATAGGAGGATGAAAAGGATAATAGTTGCACATTAGTCACAATATAATCACAAATCCTCCCCAAATTTGGTGAAGTTGGTAAATACTTGCAAGAGTATTTGTAAACAACACACAGTCGCATGTAATTGCAAATAAGATGGTTGCATATCCCCACATTTCTTCTAGTGATCATCTTATGAGAAAACATAGGTAGACAACCAATTCACATAATAATATTTGTAACTAATTACAAAAGAAGAACATGTTGTAACCAAAAAAGGAAGGCTCAAAAACACCTTCACAACTACTGTTGAATTCCCTCTGCTAGAATGTGGGTGACTCCTTTTTTCTGGTGTAGACAGACTTACCAATTTCCTAATTAAAGTCCATAGCTTCTACGCCTTTAGCTCTGCCAATTCCCAAAGACAGGCACACATCCAGTGCTTCCCCAGACCCACTACCAGAATTCTACTAGCATCACTTCGACGCGCGTCTCTACAGGCTCAGATCACCTTCTGTTCCCTTTGCCTCTTCCACACCTAACCTTCATTAGTTCTCCTCCCCTCAGATCATGGAGCTACCGTCCTCTAGTTGCTACCGTAGCGGAAGACAATCAGCAACTAGCAATCTTCTAAGCTCCCCTGCATTCTCCAAAATCTCCCCTTTTTCTCTGTTCCCTCCCCCAAAAATCTATCAGCTACCCAAATCCTCCTGCCTTCTCCTCCATTCCCCCACCTTCCCGTTCTGCCTAGTCCTTCCTTCCCTTTTTCAGCCCATCAATGCACCTCCATACATCCTCATCATTCGCGCCGCCATTGCCCTATACAACCTCCCTCACACCCCAAACACAGATCTTCCATGCATCTCCATGGAGCTGTCATGGAGAGTTATCTGCCGCCAAAAATTCAGGACAACTAATTATATTCATAGCAAAGCTCAAGCCCTTAATGTGTTCACACTGAGAGAAACCTGTTTTCACGTTACAATGTTACTACCTTTTCGCTTTTCATTTTCTACACATGGTTTCATGTTTCTACACCAAAAACAAGGGAAAAAAAAAGTGGAAAAGTTGCTCATGTGAAAAAAAGATGGGAATGGTAGGGAGGTGTGAGGGAACCTATCAATAATTAAAAGCCACATATATCTATCTTCCCTTTGTGCTTCTTTCACATGGTTTCAAATGGTTTACCAAATTGCCCATTGTGAAAACACTTACAAAGTGTAGTAAAAGATATCAATGTTTTTCACAAATATAGAAAATGTATACATTAGTATTCAAGAGCTTCTCCATTATTACTTCGAGTTGAGTGCGACCTCATTGGGAATTTGTTTCCTTGTAAACCAAGGTTCAAAATTTGATACCAACAATCATATGTTGACCATATAAAATATGTACATTTTGAGTTTATGAAATGTAAAATAATATAAAATGATGATAAAACAAAAAAATTATAAATTTAAGTCAATTACATTGCCACATTCTAATTTTTAATTTTATCACATGTTAGTGAATTCACTTCTCCATACCAACTTGTTATCAATCATAAAAGACATGATGCATTAATTAATTTTTCTAATCTAATGAATTAGTGGTGATTTCACCCAAATGGCTAATGAAGCTCTTAATGAACTGAACTCACATTCCTACTTGTGTGGGTTTATGGATAAATTATTTCCTTGTACATTCATTGTTGATTTTCTTATATATATATATATAATCAAAATTGATATGGAAAATTTATGACCTCATAAAATCACAGGTTTCATAACTTGAGAATTTAGGAATTACACTTGGGAGTTGCAAGGATTTTAACCATTTTGATGCAACCTTCACCACCAATCAAAAAATGTATTTATAAGGAAGAAAGGTGGTGGTTTCTTTGAAGTTTGGGTCATGTGAATGTAATGAGTCCAAAACAAGTTTATGACTAAAAGTCAATTCCATTTGCATCAACCACCTACATTGTTTGGCTTGTGAAGGTGACTTTTCCATGAGATTCTTATGATTATCACATCGTCCTAATCCCATTTTAGATTTCTTTGACATTTTTCTTTTCTAAGTGCAATGAGCTAGGGAGCATGCCCCCGAGTTTTCATTTTCTTCCCCTTTTTTTGAACATTATTATCAATTTAAAGGCATATTCCCAATACCTTAAGATGAATTTAAGGGCGTGACAAGTTCCAATGTTGGGAAATGTTTTTGTTTTTTCCCATAATATAAAGTGGGGAAAGTTGGGAGAGGGGAAGTTTTCACATGCATGAATTTTTTTTTGGTTTGACATAGCGGATCAAATAACTATATTTTGATTTTTTTGAAACCCAACTATATTATTGCATTATTGTTTAAATGATAAATTTGGTTACCAATTTCCCTATTTATTTTGTTGATAACACATATACATATGCATAAAGGTTGGCCTTGAAATGTCCAACTTAATAACCATTTGATATATTACCAAGGTAAAATTTTAACCCCCAAAATTTTTTAAATCATTTTTGGTGTAGTTTTCATTATTGCCAATAGCATTGATCAAATTTTGAAAGTTGAAAAATTCAACCAAAAGTAAAATTAAGATTGGAGAAATCTAACCAAACAAAAAGTGACAATTCAAAAAACTTGTTGGGACAAAACATGGAAGGGTACAAATCAATTTTTGGTTTCAATTTGAGTAATGAGTGGGTTAGACATAACAACATAGGGTGTAGGAACTGAAATGATTCATGGAATTGGCATTTGATGACACACTTTTGATCATCATGGAATTTCATTATTAGTGAGATGGTTATAATTTCACATCTGGTTTTTGGAATGCACCTTGTATTATATGCTTGCAATATTTGATTCATCTAAAGTTTCAACTTAATCATATTGGTATATCCAAACAACTTCATATCAATTCCAATTTATGTTACATCTAATGGTACATTTGTTGATTGAGTTGAATGAATTCAATCAATTGTTTCATACAAACATGGTTGACATTTTTACTGTTGGCTCTTCTTTGGAGGCAACCATTTTTATGTTGAGGAATAATCTTTAAAATCCCAATAACTTTGCACATGGTGCCAAGGACCTTGACTTTTTCAAAACTATTTCTTTTGTTAAAGGTTTTTTAAATGGTAGAAAAGAGATTATAATATGATGCATTACATGCACCACACATACATATCTAATTAGTTTGACTCATTGGAGAAGATGAAACCAATGATTGGAAAATATATGAAGTTAGTTGTAAATAGTTTTAACAAATGATTTTTTGGCTTGCCAATTTTCAATGCTTCAAAGTTGTTCAATCCTAAGCATGATCTTAACAATGATGATGAACAACATTAGATGACAACTTAGTGGTTAGACATGTTATTAATGAAGTTCACAATTTTGTAGGTTAATAATGTTTTATGTATGGCCGAATTGCTTGAATTCTTGGAGACTTTGAAGTGTGAATTTGAAAACAAAGGCATATTTGAGTCACAATGTTTTTGATTATGTGAGGATAACGATCATTGGCATACCAATTAATGATTTTGATGAACTTGTGGTAGAAAGTACTTGTTATTTTGGCAAGCATAAGTATGTGTGAACAAGGATTTGCCAAACAAAATGTGATAAAAAGTCATATTCAAATCATGTTTGAACTTGAACACATTGGATGTTTCTAAGTATGTGTCATTGTGGGGCATTGAAGTTGACAATATGGATTAGAGGACAATTCATATCATTTGCCATACCAACAAAGCTTGTTGAATTGTATGATTGAATTAAAGGTGAACATTGTGTTTTTGGAATATGATTATAAAGTTATTCTTTGCAATTTTAAAACATTTATTTTATGAGAATTGAATGTAAAAAATTGTGATTTTGCACATGTTGTGCTTCATCACATGAATGCAAATTGTCAATATTTCTTCACTTATGGAACTAATTGAAATCCTTTCTTTTTAAGATGATGTGTTAACATTGAATTATTAGTGATGGATCTAGACTTGTTTGTAGTAGGGCTTGATTTGCTTTTTGAGGCTCAATACCATTGAATGCTTTTGCTGAAATGATGTTTGAATTTAGTTCTTGAATTTGTCCTTGCAAATCATAGTTTGTTCATTTCATTTATGGATGACATAAGTTCATTTCCATGTGATTTTATTTTATTTTTTAAATGTGGCCTAACATGTAAAAAAAGATTTTTTGAGGTTGCATGTGGAGTGTTTATTCATTGTGTAAGGTAATTTTTTTATTGTTGGCACATGTGAAAGATATGGCCCCCTACCAAATTCCTACATGGGAACCCATCCTAGTTTGTGTGTGTGTTTTTGTTTTTTTTCTTGAGTGAACTTTCCCATGGTGGAGATAAAAGAAAAAAGCCCACTTGTATGAAATCTTTTCTTGGAATTGTTTTTGCAAATGTTGTCATATTTTGGAAAAAAAATTCACACGTTGCCATGTTTAGACAATGAACTCCCATTGATTGCCAAAACTAAGGAGGTTTCTAAAAAAGATTTATTTTATCGTCAGACCTCTAACCAAACTTGGTTTATTCCTTTGTCGATGATGGTCAGTCCACCTTTATTGAAAAGAAAAAAGAAACATTGATCCCAATACTTTCCTAATTACTAACTCGGGCTTCATGTTGCTACACACTACCAATGATGATGATGAAATGAAAAAGAAGAAGAAAGGTTTACATTTGAAAACTTTGTTATTTTCAAATATATATAAAATTCAAATTGTATAAAAAATCACCCAATTATCATCCAAGGGGAGATTTAATCAGCCACCCCTGTTTTTAATTCATTAAAATTTTGGAAGCAATTAGGATGAATAAACATTAAATCAGCTAAACAAGTGGGGATTGAATCTTTGAATTATATTTAAAAGAGAAGTTTTTATTGGAAACTAGTTTAATTTCAAAGAAAAAAAAATGTTAATCTTTTGAAATGATCTCAACATATTCAAATGAAATAACACATATTTACATTATTATGAAATTACATGTAAACATGTGTATGAAATTTGAAAAATAAAAATTCATTTTTTCTTGAAAGGACATAAAGATTCCAAAAACCATTGAAAAAAAAAAAGAAATTTGTTTCTCTTTCATTATTTTAAGATCCATAAGGACATTTTGAAACATTACAACTTCTAAAATGTTTATTTATTAAAAATTCCGATTTGGAATTGACCTCTAATAAATTTGTAGTTTGGAATTGTCTTTTTGTACAACCTATGACTATAGCCCATATCACCTAAACTAGTTTTGATGAAATCATTGTCACTGTAATTAATTTTGCACAACATGTGACTGATAACATGCATAAAAAATTGGTATTGTCCATGAGAGGTGCTAATTTTCTTTAAATTAATTAATTAAAACATACTAGTGTGAACTTGGTGCATAATGCACCCGTCAAGTTTCCCCCCGTTCGGTCCTTCCCCGCCCATGCCCCCCACTCTGCCCGGTCCTTCCCTGCTCGTGCCCCCCACTCTGCCTGGTCCTTCCTCGCCCGTGCTGGCCCCCC